>Ga0070689_100000520_pt1 | contig 22774 bp, 19 predicted proteins | sample KBSS23HmetaG_FD_64669 | JGI IMG/M metagenome (GOLD analysis project Ga0070689, IMG submission 64669) | Switchgrass rhizosphere microbial communities from Kellogg Biological Station, Michigan, USA - KBS S2-3H metaG | ecosystem: Host-associated > Plants > Roots > Rhizosphere ...
CGGCCGGAGATCAGAATCGCGATCCTGTTTTTCAGATCAGCACCTCACGATTCCCAGTCACGACTTCACCGATCCGGTAAAACTCTCGCAAATGACTTTCGATCACATCAGCATCGGACGGCGAGCAGACGATCACCATCCCGATACCCATGTTGAACGTGCGATACATCTCGCTTTCCGAAACGTTCCCGAGCCGGCGCAGCAACTCAAACAACGGCGGGGTGGGCCATGAGCCTTTATCAATCTTGACCGCAGTGCCTTCGGGAAGGATGCGCGGAATGTTGTCGGTAAGGCCGCCGCCGGTGATGTGGGCCAGGCCTTTGATTACGCCCTGGTCGAGCAGGCCGTCGAGCGATTTCAGATAACTGAGGTGCGGCATCAATAGTGCTTCGCCCGCAGTCATCCCCAATTCGGCTACCTCTGTGTCAGGTTCGTAACCAGCGACTTCGAAAAAGAGTTTGCGAGCCAGCGAGTAGCCGTTCGTGTGCAATCCCGCGGACGGCAGCGCCAGCAAAACGTCTCCGGGCGCGATCGTCTTGCCGTCGATGATCTTCTCGCGATCGACTACGCCGACGATAAATCCGGCGATGTCGTATTCACCTTCATGGTAAAAACCCGGCATCTCCGCGGTCTCGCCACCCAGCAGCACACAACCGTTCTCACGGCAACCGTTTGTAACGCCTTCGATGATGCTTGCCACGACATCCGGCGACAACTTGCCCGTCGCAATGTAGTCCAAAAAGAAAAGCGGGCGCGCGCCCTGTACGAGGATATCGTTGACGCAATGATTCACGAGGTCTCGCCCGACCGTGTTGTGAACGCCGGTGGCGAAAGCGATCTTGAGCTTGGTCCCGACTCCGTCAGCCGATGCGACGAGCACCGGTTGCTTCAAGCCCGGAAACGCGCCGTCAAACATTCCGCCAAAGCTTCCGATTTCCGAAAGCGTGCGCTCGTTGAACGTCCGCCGCGCGAGTTCTTTGATCCGGTCTGTGGCGCGCGTGGCGGCGTCGATGTCCACGCCTGCGTCGGAATAAGAAATAGGTTTCGTCATTGGTTTTTTTGTAGGGGCGGCCCTCCGTGGCCGCCCCAGGTAATCCCGCGCTGGGGCGGCCACGGAGGGCCGCCCCTGCAATCATTTCTTAGGACGCGGTGGTGGGCCGAAGTCGCCGTACGCGATAAAGCCGGAGCGCGACGAATCATCCTTCTGCGCGATCCGGCCGGCCCACATGTCTTCAGTCGTTTCCTTCGCGGGTTTAATCGTCATGTCAGTGTCTTTGCCGCGTGTCGTGATCGTGATCTCGCCCTGTAAATCTGTCCGGTAGAGTTTTACGTTTGGGTTTGCGGCTTTCAATCGATCGAGCACTGCTTGCGCCGGGTGACCGTAGCGGTTCCACGCGCCGCACGACACGATGGCCACTTCCGGCTTCACTCGCTCCAGAAAATCTTTCGACGACGCGTACTTCGATCCGTGATGTGGAACTTTCAAAACCCGGGCTTGCAGGTCCAGCTCTTTCGTAAGTAGACGATGCTCGGTCTGCTCTTCTGCGTCGCCGGCCAACAACATCGAAAACGATCCGTAATCCAGGCGCGCTACGATCGAATTCGCGTTCGCCTCGTTGCCGCCGGTACTCATCTTGTCTTTCGTGAAGAATGGTTCTGACGGCGCCAGGATCGTCAACAACGCACCACCGCCGAGATCGTATTTCGTTCCCGGCTTCGCAGTCTCATAATGCGCGCCACTCGTGCTAAGCGCGGCTTTGTAGTCGTCGTAAAACTTACTGAGCGACGCTGGTGTATTGGCTCTGCGGGAGGCAGGGGCAGGCTGCCGCGACTGCCGCGACTGCGCCGGCTTTGGAGTCGCCGCAAGCTGCGGAACACTCGGCGGCTGCCCGTTATCGATCACGTTCAGAACTTTTACTGCCTTGAAAACTTCAGTCGCGCCGCCAAGGTGATCCGGATGTGGATGCGTGGCGATGAAATAGTCGAGCTGCTGTACGTTGTTACGCTTCAACGCTTCGACGACGGCCTTGCCTTTTGTGGTGTCGCCCGCGTCGATGAGCACGGTCTTGCCGGCAGGTGAGGTGATGAGAATCGAGTCGCCATTTATTGGACCAACGTCGAGGATGCGAATCGTCAGCTCAGCACCCGATGCGGGCGGCGGCTGCGTGCGCCACCACGGCAGAACATACTTCCAACCAACATAGCCACTAACCAAGGCTACTGCCAGAAGAACTGCAACTGCACAACCACAGCCTCGTGTAGTTCGCCCCAATCAAATCCTCGCTTAAGTATTTTTCACGCAAAGACGCAAAGGTGCAAAGAAGGCGCTAAACTCTCTTTGTACCTTTGCGTCTTTGCGTGAAATCTCAACTTTCGGCGGTCACCGACTCATGCTCGCGTTCCCAATACGTTTCCGCTTCTCTGGTGATCCGCGTGGGATATTTGCCGTTCCAGCAGGCAACACATGAGGAATCCGGGCTCAGGCCGGTGGCGGCGATCATTCCGTCCATCGACAGGTAACCAAGCGAGTCGGCCTCGATGAACTTTCTAATCTCTTCAACACTCATGTTCGCCGCGATCAGCTCCGACTTGTTCGGCGTGTCGACACCGTAATAACAAGGACTGATCGTCGGCGGACAACTGATCCGCACGTGAATCTCTTTCGCGCCCGCTTCACGAACCATGCGCACGATCTTCTTCGACGTCGTGCCACGCACGATCGAATCGTCGATCAAGACCACGCGCTTCCCATTGATCAGATCGCGAACCGGGTTCAACTTAATCCTCACTCCAAACGAACGGATCGATTGCCGCGGCTCGATGAACGTGCGTCCGACGTAGTGGTTCCGCACCAGTCCGAAACGAAAACTCAAACCACTCTCCGCCGCATAACCAATCGACGCCGCCACTCCCGAATCCGGCACCGGCACCACGATGTCTGCATCCGCCGGCTGCTCGACCGCCAGCCTGCGGCCCATCTTGTGTCGCGACTCGTTGATCGACTTGCCGTAGATCAAAGAATCAGGACGCGCAAAGTAGACGTGCTCAAACAAACACATCGAGTGTCTCTGCTTTGGCAGCGGATGTGACGACCGCAAACCGTCCTGGTCGATCACGATCATCTCGCCCGGCTCTACATCCCGCACGTACTGCGCGTCGATCAGATCAAACGCACACGTTTCGGAAGCGACGACCCACGCATCGCCGAGGCGTCCCAGGGCCAGCGGACGAAAACCGCGACTATCGCGAATCGCGATCAACTCGTTCGGCGTCAGAAAAAGCATAGAAAACGCGCCTTCAGTGTCGCTCAAAACTTGCGGTATCGCCTCGCGCACCGGCACGCGCGAACGCGCTACGCCATGCAGCACGACTTCCGTATCTGAAGTCGAAGAGAAGATCGCACCCTCGCGTTCCAGACGTTGCCGCTCTTCGCGCGCGAAAGGAAGGTTTCCATTGTGACAAACCGCGATCTGCCCGTGCTGGCAAGTAACGCAGAAAGGCTGCGCCTCGAGAATCGAGACCTCACCCGCCGTCGAATAACGCACGTGGCCAATCGCGCTGGAACCGCGCAAGCGATCCAGGTGCGTTTGATTGAACGCTTCGGAGACGTGCCCCATGGCGCGCTCGAGCCGCAGCTCGGCGCCGTCCGAAGCGACAATGCCACACGATTCCTGACCGCGATGCTGGAGCGCGTACAGACCGAGGTAGGTCAATCGCGCCGCTTCGGGATGTCCGTAGATTCCGAAGACACCACACTCTTCACGCAGCTTGCTGATTTCGATTTCAGTCACGCGGGCAATCATAACAAAACATCTTCCTTTGTGCCTTTGTGTCGTATGTGGTTATCATGACTTGCGTATGAGGACCCTTGCGATACTGTACGTGCCCTTCTTTTTTTTATTGACGTGGGCGAGCTCCGTACCGACTGCGCGCCCGGCGCCGCAGTTATATCGCCGCTACTGCGTCTCCTGTCACGGCACGGACGGCAAGGCCAAAACTTCGAAGGGCAGGTTTAGCCATGCGCGCGATCTTACCGATCCGCAGTGGCACGCCGACGTCAGCGACGAACGCATCTTCAATTCGATCATGAATGGCCGCGATATCAGCGGTAACATGCCGTCATTCGCGAATAAGATGAACGAAAAAGAAGTCGAATCGCTGGTAACTTTTGTGCGCGGGCTGAAAGGATAGCCGCGGTCGCAGTCGATGTTGTCTGAGCGTTCTGTTTCATCTAAGTCTCGCGGGTTGCTGATCCGGCTCCTGCAAGTGGGCCTGATTTTCGTGCTGGTCGGCGCCGGGTGGCTAATTTACCGTCAACTTCCCGCCGGCAGTAACGATATCAGGTCAAATCTTGGAACTACCACGCTACAGATCTTCATCCGGCAAGCTCCGGAAACAGTCGGTCCAGCGCTCGACGCCGCCGTTCGTTTGTATCCGGTGGATATCGTCGCCGTGCGCCACGAGTTTTTCACCGAGCAACGTCCCGGCAAACGTTTTGAAGACTTCCTCAAGGAACGGATGAAGGGTCGCTCGCCAATCGACGCGCGACTCGACAAGCAGGGACAAGGATCGATAACGCTCGCGCCGGGCAGCTGGTGGCTGCATGCCACGCTCTCCGGCGACGAACAGCTCGAGTGGCGTTTACCTGTGACCGTCACTGGATCGAAACAGGTTATCGAGCTCACGCCACAGAACGCGTACACGAGAAGCAAGACATTTTAGGCCGCAGATGAACGCGGATAAAAACGCAGATGCTCGCCCTTCGCGTCGATAAGAAACGTCTTTCAATCAAAAATATCCCGAAGCCGGATCGTGCTGACGAAGCGGTCGTGCGTGTGCTGTTGTCAGGCATTTGCAACACCGATCTCGAGATCGCGCGCGGCTACGCTGGTTTCAAGGGAACGATCGGACACGAGTTTGTTGGAGTTGTCGAAGAGAGCACTGATCGCACGCTTGCCGGTCGTCGCGTGGTCGGTGAGATCAATGCAGGTTGCGGCAAGTGCGATCTTTGCCGCGCCGGCGACTCACGTCATTGTGCTTCACGCACCGTGCTCGGCATAGTCGGGCGTGACGGCGCTCATGCGGAGTTTCTGAAACTTCCTGTCGAAAACCTTTTACTTGTCCCCGATAAAATTCCCGATGAGCATGCAGTCTTCACCGAACCTCTAGCCGCCGCGTGCGGCATTCTCGAACGCGTAACGATCGACGCTTCCGATCGTGTTGCTGTCATTGGCGACGGCAAACTCGGGTTGCTCTGCGCGCAAGCCGTCGCGCTCTCCGGCGCCTCCGTGCTCCTCGTTGGAAAACACTCTTCCAAGTTGCGCATCGTTGAAAGACGCGGCATCGAAACTGCCTCTCCTCGACAGGCTGCCAAACTAAAGCGGCAATTTGATGTGGTGGTCGAAGCGTCAGGGGCCGCAAGCGGTTTCGGCCTGGCTCTGGATCTGCTCCGTCCCAAAGGTCAACTGGTTCTCAAGTCGACGTTTCATGGAAAAACAGAGTTCGACGCAGCCCGGATCGTTGTTGATGAAGTTTCGATCGTAGGTTCGCGCTGTGGTCGCTTCACTCCGGCTCTCGATCTTTTGAAGAAAGCCGCAGTCGATGTCGACAGTTTAATCAGCGAGGAGTATCCGCTTTCGAACGGCGTCCACGCGATGCGCCGCGCCGCCACGCGCGGAGTGCTGAAGGTGCTCCTGCGTCCCTGATTTTTGCTCACAGACAAGCCTTTCGCTATACTCTACTCCTTTCTCTGGGGCTTCGATTTTCGTCCAGAAGGCGGTGAAATATGTTTGACCTTTCCAGGAACAACACAACGGAACAGGAACGGACCATTCTGCGCAAGCTGCGCGTTTGGATTGCGGCGCTCGGAATTGCCTGTTTGGTGACCGGAATCGGCATTGGCGCAATGCTGTCAGGCCGTCCCACGGTAGCCCAACCGGACATGCAGATCGCGCGCGCACCCGAAGCGCTGTCGGCGTCATTTGCCGAGATTGCGCGGCGCGTGGAGCCCGCTGTCGTCAACATCGAAACCACCCAGGCTCAAGCCGAAGAAACCAGCGAGAAAGACGACGACAAGGAAGACCAGTCAACCAATCCCTTGCTCGACATGTTTCGCCCGCGCCGCCGGAGTCCGACTCACGGAGTTGGCAGCGGTTTTATCGTTAGCCCCAAGGGTCACATCCTGACTAACTACCACGTGATTGAAGACGCTGCGCGAATCATTGTCGGGTTGCAATCCGGCGAGAAGTATCGCGGCACCGTGGTTGGCTTTGATTCTGAAACGGACGTCGCGGTGATCAAGATCGAAGCGTCGAAAGACCTTCCGACCATTACACTCGGCGACTCGAACGCTGCGCAGGTCGGCGACTGGGTGCTCGCGATGGGTTCGCCCTTCGGTCTGGACCAGACCGTGACTGCCGGAATCATCTCCAAGAAGGAACGCGAGAGCCAGTTCTTCACTCCCTTTCAGCGCTTTCTCCAAACTGACGCCGCTATTAATCGTGGCAACAGTGGTGGACCACTCGTAAACATGCGTGGTGAAGTGATCGGCATGAACTCTCAGATCGCAACCTCCACCGGTGATTACAACGGTATCGGGTTTGCGCTGCCGGCAAACGAAACCAACTTCGTTTACAAACAACTGGTCGCGCAAGGCAAAGTGAAGCGTGGTTATCTCGGCATCACTCTCGATTCAGTACATGACGAGTTTGCAAAAGTTTATGGTCTCTCAGAAGCCAGGGGAGCGATCGTCACTTCCGTCACGGAGAAGGAAAACGGTGAAGTGACTCCCGCTGCGAAAGTAGGATTGCAACCAAGCGACGTGATTGTGGAGTTTGAAGGCGCGCCAGTGGTGAACGCGCAGGATCTGATTCAGCGCGTGGCCAGTACGCCCGTGGGCCAACAAGTCTCGCTTTCTTTCCTGCGAGACGTAAATGGCAAGCTCGATAAGAAAACTGTCAATGTGGCGTTGGGTGAACGGCCTTTGCCAACCAAGCGAGAGTATGTCGGCCCGGTAAAAGCCGCTCCGCCAAAGACTGCTGATCCACGCGGTAACACCCTGCGCCTCGGCATTACACTCGCGGAACTGACTCCGCAACTGCTCGCCGACCGCCGTCTGACCGGCGTGCAAGGGCTTTTCGTCAAAGAGATCGATCCGAATGGATTGGTCGCGGAACTACGCGTCCCGCCGGCCGGAAGGCAACCGCTGGATGAAGGCGACGTCATAAATCGTATCAATCGCACACCCGTAAGCTCGCTCGCGGACTTCCAGCGCGTGTTGAGTGGTCTCAAAGCAGGTGACCCAATCGTTCTCAATGTGACCAGGGTCGATTCGGTGAGCAATAAAGCGGTACCGCTGATCGTTCAGTTCACATATCAGTAGGGCGTTATTTGTAGGGGCGGCCCTCCGTGGCCGCCCCAGCGTTGAATGCGCAAAAAAAAATCTTTTATGGCTCAGGCAAAGAAAGCAATCTCAAAGACCAGCGGAAAACTGGCGGCGCGCAATGCGGCACGCGCCGCGGTTAAAACCTATCACAACTATATCGGCGGAGAGTGGGTCGCCAGCGAGTCTGGCGAAATGTTTGAAAACATCAATCCCGCCGACAACAACGACATCGTCGGACGTTTCCCGCTCTCAACCAGCGAAGACGTCAACGCGGCGGTCCACGCCGCCCAGGGCGCCTTCGATCGCTGGCGTAACACACCCGCTCCGAAACGCGCTGAACTGCTGTTTCGTCTCGGCGAGATCCTGATCCGTAACAAGGAACAGTTCACCGCCGACATGACGCGCGAAATGGGCAAGGTGTTGAAGGAAGCCGGCGGCGACGTTCAGGAAGCGATCGATTGCACTTACTACACCGCCGGCGAAGGCCGTCGCCTGCACGGGTTCACGAGTCCCGCTGAAATGCGCGACAAGTTCGCAATGTGCGTGCGCCAACCGGTTGGTCTTTGCGGTTTGATTACGCCGTGGAATTTTCCGATGGCGATCCCGTCGTGGAAACTGATTCCAGCGCTGATTTGCGGCAACACCGTGGTGCTCAAACCCGCCGAAGACACGCCGCTTTCCACTTACAACCTCGTGAAATCCTGTGAAGAAGCAGGCATTCCACCGGGCGTCGTGAATCTCGTCACGGGTTACGGTGAGACTGTCGGCGCGGCGATGACAAACCATGCCGCGCTACGTCTGATCTCGTTTACCGGCTCGACTGAAACCGGCCGCATCGTCGCTTCCGCGTGCGCAGAGCGCAACGCGATCTGCTCGCTCGAAATGGGCGGCAAGAACGCGATTATCGTGATGGACGATGCTGATATAGATCTCGCAGTTGAAGGCGCCATCTGGGGCGCCTTTGGTACGTCAGGGCAACGTTGCACTGCATCGTCGCGCCTGGTGGTCCACAAGAAAGTCTACAAACAGTTTGTGGCGAAACTCGTCGAGCATACAAAGGCGCTGCGCGTCGGCAACGGCGCCGATCCGAAGACTGATGTTGGTCCGGTTATCAACAACGACGCCGTCGAGAAGATCATGAATTACATTCGCATCGGACGTAACGACGACGGCGCGAAGCTGGCGTGTGGTGGCAGGCGTCTCTCGAAAGGCGACTACGCAAACGGTCACTTCATCGAGCCGACCGTCTTCGCCGACGCTGCGCCTGACATGCGTATTTCGCAGGAAGAGATCTTTGGCCCGGTGACGACAGTCATTCCGGTAAGCTCACTGGAAGAAGCGATTCGGGTCGCGAACGGTGTTCGTTATGGATTGTCTGCGGCGATTTACACGCAGAACGTCAACCGCGCTTTCAGAGCGATGAACGAGATGTACACCGGTATCTTCTACGTTAATGCGTCGACGATTGGCGCGGAAGTGCATCTGCCTTTCGGCGGCACTAAAGCCACCGGCAACGGGCATCGCGAAGCAGGTACTCAAGTGCTGGACATTTTTTCTGAATGGAAGTCGATCTATGTCGACTTCAGTGGCAAGCTGCAACGCGCGCAAATCGACCAGCTCGAGTCGCCTCAATAACGAACTTCTTTTCACGCAAAGGCGCAAAGACAGCAAAGAGAAGTTTTGTGCCTTCCTTTGCTGTCTTTGCGTCTTTGCGTGAAATTACCCGGAGAATACAACTGTGATCATCGGCCTACCTAAAGAAATCAAAGACAATGAATATCGAGTAGGGCTCACGCCGGCCGGTGTGCGCGCGCTCAAGGATGCTGGTCACGACGTCAGGGTTGAGACCAATGCCGGCGCAGGTTCGGGCTTTGAAGACCCGCTCTACGAACGCGCCGGCGCCACGATTGTTGGCTCGGCTGACGAGGTTTGGGCCACCGCCAACATGATCGTGAAAGTGAAAGAGCCGATCGCGCCGGAGTATCCGCGCATGCGCGAAGGTCAACTCCTTTTCACTTATCTACATCTCGCTCCGGATCACGAGCTCACCAGGCAGTTGCTCGAGCGCAAAGTCACTGGCATTGCGTACGAGACGATTACCGATCGACGTGGCACGTTGCCGCTACTGACGCCGATGTCGGAAGTCGCCGGGCGAATGGCTATCCAGGTCGGTGCACATTATCTCGAGAAGATGAGTGGCGGACGTGGAATTCTGTTGGGTGGCGTTCCTGGTGTGCCGTCAGCGCGAGTGGTGATCATCGGCGGTGGTGTCGTGGGAACCAACGCAGCGAAGATCGCAGTCGGCATGAGCGCGCAAGTGACGATCATCGATCGTGACCTCGATCGACTGCGCGAGCTCGACGACATTTTCCTGTCGAAGATCTCGACGCTCGCGTCCAGTGCTTACATGATCCACGATGCGATCTCGCAGGCTGATCTGATCGTCGGTGCGGTGCTCGTGCCCGGTGCAGCGGCGCCGAAACTCGTTACCCGCGCGATGTTGAAAGACGTTCCGAACGGCGCGGTTATCGTTGACGTCGCCGTGGATCAGGGTGGCTGTGTCGAGACGTCACATCCGACCACACACTCGGACCCGACGTACTACGTCGAAGGTGTGCTGCACTACTGCGTCGCTAACATGCCCGGCGCCGTCCCGCGCACTTCCACCTTCGCGTTGACGAATGCAACGCTGCCTTACGCTTTGAAGCTTGCTAACAAAGGTTTTCTTGATGCGATTGCTCGTGACCCTGGCCTGAAAGAAGGTGTCAACACATACGCAGGCCATTGCACTTACGAAGCCGTCGCCACTGCCCAGGGCATCCCCTACACGCCGCTGGATTCCCTGATCAGCAACACGAAATAATTGTCGCCAGCAGATCTTCAGGTGAGACCGGTTTCGCCAGGAACGCATTTACCTGTTCAGATTCATCTGTCGAGTTTTTCGGATCGAGAGCGCTGAGCAGGATGATTGGCAGGTGCGCGAGGTGGTCGCTATTCCTCACGAATCGGCACAACTCGTACCCGTCCAGATTCGGCATAAGGGCGTCCGTAACAATAACGTCGACCTGTAAGGTGAGTAGAACCTTCATCGCCTCCAGACCGTCGCCGGCCGTCATGACTACGTATCCGGCGCGCTGAAGCACGACTTCGAGGTAACGCCGCAGTGCCGGATCATCCTCGACCAAAAGCACACACTGAGCCCCTTCCGGCGCTTGCGCCAACAACGGCGTCATTTCGAGTGTGTCCTGTGTAATCATGGCGCGCGTGAGTAAGAGGACCGAGCCGGGGTGACTCGCACCGAGCAGGGTAGCCCGCGCAACCAATGATTGTCAAACCTTTTTAGCCACTGATTAACGCTGATCGATAAAGGCCTGGTGCCAGAGTTCGAGGCCTAAAAGTTGGAAAACCTGGAGGTTATAGTCTTCGCGGCCCGAAATGTTGGCGTCCACCACCCGCCGAACCTCGTTTGGCCGGAAGATGCCGCGGCGCTTTACCGTCGCTTCCGACAGTAAATCGCCAATCATCGGACGCAAGGCTCCACGCAGCCACGACCTGATTGGCGCCCCAAATCCCGCCTTCTTTCTCCAGACCACGTCTTTAGGCAAGACGCCTTCGAGCGCCCGTTTCAGCACGTATTTGCGCTTCAGTCCGCGCAGTTTCAGCCGAGGTGGCATGCGTGCAGTCATCTCGATCATCTCGCGGTTGAGGAATGGCACCCGCACCTCGAGATTTGCCGCCATCGAGGTCTTGTCAGTCGTCAAGAGGTTAAGACACGGGAGAAACGTCTTCAGATCGACGTAGAGGAGTTGATTTAGCGGAGCAGCGTCTGCCGCGCGCGCGAAGTAAGCACGATGCGCGGCATAAGGATCGTATTCGCTCGTGCGTGCGCGCCATTCGTCGGAGTACAGCCGCCGCTTCATCTCGTTTGTGAAGTACGTGCCGTAGCCGAGATAGCGATCTTCGAAGTCGAGCGCCGCGCTGCGCGCAAACTTCTTCGCGTTGCGTAGCGGCGCCGTTAGTTTGCCCGGCAGTCCGCCCGGCAAAGCGCCGGCAACAGTCTTCATCAACGGTCGCCGCAGCATGTTCGGCACTGGATCGAACGCGGAAGCAATCTTCATCGCCATCTGCCGCGGATAGCCGGCGAACACTTCGTCGCCCCCCATGCCCGAGAGCATCACCCTCAACGTTTCGCGCGCCGCGCTCGACACGAGATAACTCGGGATCGCCATGTCGATCGGCGGCTCTTCCATGTGATAGACCAGCTTCGGCAGCAACTCAGCTACAGACGGCTTCAACATGATCTCGTGGTAATCAGTCTGCAACTGCTCGTTGACGCGGCGCGCCCAACGCACGTCGTCAGGAATGATGTCGTAACGCAGATCCTCGCTCTCGATGCCGACAGTGTAAGTGCTGATACGACGTCCGCTGCTGTGGCGCTCCATCATCGCCACGATGCCGGACGAGTCGATGCCGCCCGAAAGAAACGATCCCAACGGGACGTCGGCAACCATCTCCATTTTCACGACGCGGTCGAGTGTGTCGAGCACGCGCTCGCACCACCATGCTTCGTTCTTGCCTTCTTCGATCGTGTTGAAAGAAACGTCCCACCATTGTATGAGTGTGAGCTCGTCGTCGTGAAAGTGAAGCAGATGGCCCGGCGGAACTGTTTTGATGTTGGCAAACAACGTGTTCGGATCGGGCGACCAGAGAAACGTCAGAAACTGGTGCAGCGCTTCCGGATTAAGCTCAGGTTTTACCAGCCTCGTGGCGAGGATCGCTTTGATCTCGGAGCCAAAGACGAAGGTGTCTCCAGTGAAGGAGTAATAGAGTGGCTTGATCCCAACGTGATCGCGCACGAGCGTCAACGTGCGTTCCTTGTTGTCCCAAACGGCAAACGCGAACATGCCATTGAGACGATCCACTGCCTCCCAACTCCACTCGGAGATCGCTGCGAGCAACACTTCCGCGTCACTGTCTGTGCGAAACTCGTGACCGTGAGAGCGCAGTTGTTCGCGGAGTTCGCGGTAGTTGTAGATTTCGCCGTTGAACGTGAGGACATAGCGGCCGTCATGCGACAGCATCGGCTCGTGGCCGCCCGGAGACGTGTCGATGATCGCCAGCCGGCGATGCCCCAAACACGCACGCCGCCCCGAATCATCGATTGGCTCCGAAACCCAAACACCCTGATCGTCCCTGCCCCGATGCTCAACACTCTCGAGCATCGACCCGATCAGTCTCTCCGTCTCGAGCCCAACAATCCCTGCAATCCCACACATCTGATTTGTAAAAAATCCGTGGCTAAATTTCAAAAGGGCGGCGCTCGCGGAGAGAATCGAGCACCCGAAATGTGGCACGCGTGGTCGCTGCGAGTTCATCAACACCGATCGGCGCCGGTCCACCTCCGAGCACGCTCGCGCAAACCTCTCGTATCTGCGCCTGCTGGCCTTTGTCCTGCGCTTTCAACGTGACCTGTTCCTCGCGTCCATCCTTGTAAAGCGTCGCGCGCCGGAAATCATCGAGCACAAAAACCCGTCCCTCGCCAAATATCTCCACGCGTTCTTTCGCCAACGCTTTATCACCCTCGCTGAGATACGCCACCGAGCCATTCGAGCCATCCGCGAAACGCAGAGTGATAATGACAGAGTCAGCATCAACTATCTTGCTCGACCTCGCACTGATCGCTTCCGCAAACACAGACACCGGCGGCGCCCCGATCAGAAACTGCAGAAAGTCGATGAAGTGACAAACCTCGCCAATGATCCTGCCGCCGCCTTCCTCCGCGTTCTGCATCCAGTGGTCTTTCGGAATACGTCCGGCATTCACGCGATAGAGCACCGACAGCGGCGCCTCGTGCCGGGCGAAGAACTCTTTCGCACGCAGCGCGAGCGGCGAGAAACGCCGGTTGAAACCAACCATCAACTTTCCTGACGAACTGCTCGCCGCTTCCAGCACTGACTCAAGCTGCTCGTCATTGAGCGCCAGCGGTTTCTCGACAAACACGTGCTTGTTTCGCTCGAGCCCCTTACGCGCAAACTCCGCATGGGTGTCGTTCTTCGTTCCGATCACGACGAGGTTGACGTCTCTGTCGTCGAGCACTTCATCCGCGCTCGAAACCGCATACGCAAAACCAAATCTCTTTCCCACATCGTGCGCCGAGACTCCCGTTGCCGTTGCGATGGAACTAAACTCAACGCGCTCAGTCTTGAAGTGTGGCAGCAGCATCGCCGGCACGTACCCACCGGCGCCAATCACGCCGAGCACGATCGACTTCTCCGACTTCCGCACCGGCGGCGTCGCACCGAGCGGAATCTTGCGCGCCACTTCTGCTTCCGGATCGTAGTTGAGAATCACGCCGAGGTTCGGCTCTTGCACGTCGCCCGAGATCAACTGGTAAGCACGATCGGCTTCGGCGATCGGAAACCGGTGCGTCGTCAAACGCTCGACATTGATCCGTTTCTCACCGATGAGTTCGAGAAAGCTCTCGATGTTTCGTTTCTCGGTCCAACGCACGTAGGGCAGCGGGTAGTCGTGACCTCTCTCTTCGTACTCGGGATCGTAACGGCCTGGCCCATACGACATCGAGATGATCAGTTTGAGCTCGCGACTGAAGAACGGTGGACGTGGAATGTCCATTCCGGTCATGCCGACAACGATGACGCGTCCTTTCAAACGCGACACTTGCGCGGCAAGCTCGATTGGTTGATTTGAATCTGTTGCCGCTGTGATCAGGACTGCGTCGGCGCCGTATCCACGCGTCCATGTCTCGATTTCTCGCGCTGCTTCGTCGTTCGAGACGACGGCTTTGTCGGCGCCGAGCTCGAGCGCCAGCGACACGCGCGCCTGGTCCAGGTCAAGACCAAACACGCGACAGCCATTCGCTTTGAGCAGTTGGACCGTAAGCTGTCCTACCAGACCGAGGCCGATCACTACCACTGACTCACCCAACGTTGGTTCAGCCAGTCGCACGCCCTGCAAAGCGATCGCTCCGAGCGTCCCATACGCGCCAGACTCAAAACTGACGCCTTCCGGCAGGTGCGCGCAAAGATTCTTCGGCACCGATAACACTTCCGCGTGTGACGCAAAACCGACACCCGCACACGCGACCCGCTCAGCAACTCGGAACTCGCTCACGTCGTCCGCCACCGCCGCTACAATGCCGGCGGCGCTGTAACCCAAGGCCTGCGATGCGGCCATCTTGTCGCGCACGGAAGCAAACGTGTTGAGCAGTCCCTCATTCTTGACCTTCGCAACTACAGCCTTGACCAGATCTGGCCGCTGTCGCGCCTCCTGGACCAACCCCTTACTAACGAGCTCAACCGCCGCGCGCTCCGTCCCCGCGCTGATCAATGAAGCGACCGTGCGCACCAGCACACGTCCCTTCTGCAACGCCGGCACCGGCACCTCGCCGACAAACGGCCTGCCAGTCTTTCTGTTCTGCAACACCTGCTTCATAGAACTCTTTCAATCAACTGACTAACCCACTCAGCGCGTGCGTCCCACGTTCCGGATGCGACCGCGGCCTGTCGTCTTGCAGCGTCCGCCGGATCTTTATCGTGCAGCGCCTCTTCAACCAAACGAATAAAGTCGTCGCGCGTGCGAGCGATGCGAAGCACGTCGCGCATCGGCTCATACTCCGGCAAGGGCGAAATCACCACCGGCTTTCCCGTCGCAAGATACTCGCGCACCTTGATCGCCGAACCGTAGCTCGTAAAAGACTGCTCAGTTTCCCACGGCAGCACGCAAACGTCGAATCCAGCCGCAAAGCCGGGAAGATCCGCATACGCGACTGGCGGCAGAAAGTGTGTATTCGGCAAGTCTTCAATCTCCAGGCCGCGAGATTTGTTGCCGATAAAAACCCACTGCCACTCGGGTCGCTCGCGCGCCGCGCGCTTGATCAACTCCTGGTCCACCAGCCACGGTTCGATCGCGCCGAAGTAACCCAAACGCGGTCGCGGAATCTTCGCAATTTCTGGCGCGACTTCCACTATGCCTTCGCCAACACGTCGCCAATGATCGTAATCCACGCCTTGCTCGAGCAAGTGCGAACGTTCACATCCGCGCGTGGCTTCGGTAAAGAGTTTGCGGCCCGAGTAAAAGATAAGGTCGGCGGCGTCGATGGCCTTTTCGTGAAGGCGGCGTATCAATGCCGGATCGGTAGCATGATCCATCGTGTTCGCATCATACTTGTCAGACACCTGATAGACCACTGCCGATTCATCAAACGCGCCAATCATGTCGGCGGCAGTGGGTATAGCAATCCAGAGGATGGGGTTGGCTAGTCCGCGGCTGCGAGCGAGACGTTTAATCTGTGCTCCGAGCAAACGACGATTGATCGAGCGGGCCGCCGCACTGCCGAAAAACGGCAGACTTGCCGGCGACACGACCGTAATCCCCTCACTCGTGCGGCGGGCCAGTTTCGAATAACTTCCGAGCTTGCGTCTGATGCGCGGCAGCAGATCCTTATGGGCCAGTCCGGGCAGCCCCATCGAGATCGAATTGACAAAGATGACCTTATTCCCGGCCTGCGCAAACTTGCGCATCAGATGGGCCTTGGAGTGCGGATGGTGATACCACCAATCCTCCCCACCAAAGCAAATTATCGAACGATTGAGCAGCACCTACCGAATTCTACAGGATTTGTAGATTAGATGATCGGATACTGACCCAATTCTCTATGCTACAATGCTCGCCAGGTTTGTGATGACTAGAAGCCTCAAAGATGCCAACCACAATAACGAGACAGCCAAGGCCCGGGCTGATGTATTGCACCGAGCTGAGGCTGAAGGCATCAAACCATTCACATCACTTCAAGAGGTTGCGGGCGACTCGGATGTCACTATAGATTTTGACGTCGAGGCTTTTTTGAAACAGGTACGGGAAGACCGCGACCGGCAAGCAATTCGGAGGTCGACTGATGGGGATCCGGGTCATTGACACGGATGTTTGGTCATATCTTTACAAAGGTCGTTCGGAAGCAAAACTTTATGAACCTCACCTCTTCGGCAACATACTCGTAATCAGTTTTCAAACTGAGGCTGAATTACTTCGCGGTGCAATGGCCGCGAATTGGGGCGTGCAACGCCGACAGCACCTTGAGTCGCGTTTGCAGAAATACATCATTGAACCTTCGTCATACCGGTTATCGTTGTGCTGGGCTGCCGCGATGGATAGCGCAAAGCGCAGAGGACAGCCAATCGGCGCCGCCGACGCCTGGATTGCCGCCACCGCACTACATCTCGGCGTACCACTCATTTCCCACAACCGAAATCACTTTGTCGGAGTTGACGGTCTGATTGTGATTTCTGAAAGCAGTTAGCTGATCCGTAAATAATCCGTGTTAATCCGCGGCTTTTGCCACACACAATCCCGATACACCAAACGGCAAATTCATAAACTTCAGAATCAAACTTTCAGCGCCCAGCATTCTCCCAAGAATCCCATTGAGTGCAGACACGTTGATGTTGTTTTCGCTTTCAGCTTTGATACCCGTGAAGCGCATCAGTTTCCGCATCAGCAGAATCGGCAGGAAGAACGTGATGTTCGCGTAGGTCGTTCGTTCGATTTCGAATCCAGCCTCTTCGAGCACACGCCTCAGTTCCGACATGCGATAACGACGGCGATGATGGCTGACATCGTCCTGCAAGCCCCACAGGAACATGAACGCCGGCACAAACAGCAGCACACGCCCGCCGGGCCGCAACACGCGTCTCATCTCACGAAGTCCCGCGAGGTCGTCGTCCATGTGTTCGACGACGTCGAACGCAGTCACGAGATCGAACGTGCCATCCTCGTAAGGCAGCTCTTCGCCGGCGCCGAGCTTTACTTTGTCCAGCCCACGCTCGCGACAGAACGCAAGCGCGTCTTCTGAAACATCGACACCCTCCGCGTCTCCATACTTCGAGAGCATCAGGAGATTCGCGCCCGTACCGCAACCAACGTCGAGAATGCGCGGACGACGATCGGTCACGCGCTGGCAAATTTCTTCCACAAAGCCGGCGAGGATACGTCGCCGTCCAATGTGCCACCAGTGTGATTGCTCCACGCGAAAGAGGATCGGATACGTGTGCTCCATCATCTCGCGCGGCAGTGGGAAATTATTAGCCACGGATTTCCACGGATTTCTTACGGATTGATTCAAAGAGGTAACTAATAGCCGCTCCCGCGAACACAATCAACACCCCGTGCATCGGCAAGACGTAACGTATCTCGGTGTGCGCGGACGTGCCCGGCACCAGATAGTAAAGTACGGTCACGAGCAGCACACAAGCAACCCGCCAATCCTTGCGTGCGGCGACGTAGATCCCAAACGCCGCGAATGGCAGCAAAAGATAGCGCACGACACTCTGAATCATCCCCAACACGTTCACGCCGAGCGCTACGATCCCGCCTTGCCAGTGCGGCGGCAGACACTTTCTGCTGGTTACGTTTATCCCGCTGATGCCGTAGTACGGCACAGGATCGCCGGCGACTTTCAACATGCCCCACATCCGCCCGAGCATCACGCCGAAATACCAGAACGGATGCTGCCTGATAAACGCGAGCGATTCGCGCGTGCGTTCGCGGTCGCGTCGAATGCCGTCCGGCCATTGCAGATCGAGCGGCTGATCCGCCGGCCAACCCATCTTAACGCGCTCGTGCTCTTTCAACTTATCGTCGCCGAAAAGGAATCCATGCTGCCGGCCCAGCTCGGTTTCGCCGAGTCCCTCCCAAAGGTTGATGCCGATCGTTCCCCCGGTTGGTGTGAAATCGGGAAACACAAGAAAGTTGCGAATCACAATTGGGGAGATCACAACCACGGTCGCCAGCAACGCCGCCGCACCCAGCTTCAACTTCAACAGCCACGTCCCGCGGATCAAGATGAAGAGCGCAAACGCCCAACCGACGCACAAGTACAACGGATTCACACGAAACCAGCACGCGACGCCGAGTAACGCGCCCGCGCCGATCGCCAGCCACACATTGCGGCGTTGCAGCGCCAGCAGCAATAGCCAGTTCCCGCCGAGCACAAACCATGTTGCGGGCACATCCGCCGAAGGATAAGCGCCATACATTGCGAAGAGTGCTGAGAGCGCAACAAGGAAGCCGCTCGCTACCCCGGCGCGCCACCCGAAAGCGCTTGCGGCAATACCGGCGATCAGCACCAACGACAGCACCATATCGATAGCCCACAACACCAGTTGAGCTGAGTAAGCCGAATAGTTGCCGCTAACTTTGTAGATCAATGCCAACAGCGCGGGAAATGCGGGGGGATATTGAACGAGGTCCGTGCGCGTTGCGTCGTCAATCCAGAAGAGGTTCTGTCGCCCATCGAGAATGTCGCACGCTTGTCGATCAAACTTTGCGTAAGATCCGGTCTGGAACCACGCCGGATCGTGGAGGTGCGCACGCATGAACTGAAGCGTGAGGACACGTACGCTAATCGCAACCAGCAACAGCGCGAAGATCATCGCGAGCTGTTGTTTCCCGCCAAGGCGCAAAGGCGCAAAGAAAAACCACCTGGCAGCTCTTCTTTGCGCCTTGGCGCCTTGGCGGGAAAAATTCTTCATTTAACCGCAGTGACGATCACGTTCCAACCAATTCGCTTTCGCAGTCTCTCAAACATCGACTCTGAAACGAGTGGTGAAAGGAACCGCAGCTCAGCGCGAGTTAATTGCTCAACGTCAACTGTCACAGCCTTGAACAAACCGAACAGCTCACGCGCCTCTTTGCGACTATAGACTTTCACCAATGGTCGCGCCTCGTGATCGCTGAACTCGATCACGCGACTCATGATTTCCTCCGCCGATCGGCCACGCAAAAACTCAGCGCCCAACACACCTCGCCGCAACACGATCTCGATCCAGTAGTTCCACGAATTACGATGGTACAGCATCACTTTTGCTGTCCCACCGGGCCGGAGTACGCGATGCACCTCGCGTATCGCACCCGCAGTGTCGGGCGTGTGGTGCAAGACTCCGTTCGAGTAGACCACGTCGAAGCTCTCATTACGAAACGGCAAGTGCTCGCCGTCGGAAAGCATGAAACTGCCGTCAGCATCGTACAGCCGGAAACGATGGCGCGTGATCTCGATCGAGCGTGGCGTTAGATCGATGCCGGTGCAGTGTGCGCCACCGCGCGCAAACTGCAACAGGTCGGTGCCCATCCCGCAGCCGATTTCAAGTAGTCGCGCATCGCGAAACTTATCGAAGCCCATCAGCCGCGGCATCCAGGCGGCGTACTCCGTGTATCGATGTCGCTCGACGTTGTCGAAAAACTCGCGCGTGCCCAGCTCGTGCTCACGAACGTACTCGGCGCCGCACGGATCCTGGCTCCATTGCTCGCGCGCACGTAGTTTTTCTTCAGCCAGACTACTCATCCCTTCAAATCCTGATACGCATCGAGCACGCGCCGAGCATTGTGCATCCACGTGTGTTCTCGCTCAGCAACTTCGCGCGCGCGCGCACCTAAACGTTTTCGCAACGTCTCTGATTCGATCAACCTCACGATCGCCTTCCCGAGCTCGCTTACATTTCCCGGCTCGACAAGCAACGCTGTCTCTTCCTCTACAAGTACTTCTCCGATTTGGCCCAACCGGCTCGCAACGATTCCCTTTCCCATCGCCATGTACTCAAATATCTTCGTCGGCGAACCGAAAAACTCACTGCCATCGGCCAGCGGAACATGCGGCGCCACCAATATGTCGCAAGCATCCAAAAGCTTTGGCACTCGCTCGTGCGCCACCGCACCCGTGAAAATCACCCGTCCCTCTTTCACTTCATTCTCCAGCCCCTTCTCAACCTCAGCATGCAGACTCCCGCTGCCCACGAGCAGAAACTTGGGTCTTTGTAGGGGCGGCACTCCGTGGCTGCCCCACGCTATCGATTTAATCGCCTCAGCCAGCTTTTCAACACCATGCCATGGACCAAACGTCCCAACAAAACCCGCTACAACCTCACCCTCTTCTACCCCCAACTCCCGCCTGGCTTCCGCGCCGCCAACACCTGCCCGAAACCGCTCTACATCCACGCCATTCGGATTAACGACGATCTTCTCCGCCCGCACCCCACGCGCCTCGAGGTTCCGGCGCTCGACCTCGGAAACGACAAAAATACGCGCCGCAGCGTCAAGGTTCAATCGCTCGTAACGCTCGAGCAGATCGAGACTTCCCACGCGGTCCCAGTGCCGGCCCACCCAGACTTCCGAACCGTTGTACTCCAGAAACAGCGGCCGCTTCATTCGCATCGCCGCCACCACACCCGCCCAACTAAACCGCGCGTACCGTTGATAAATAAAATCCGGATCGGCGCGCTCGATCAACGGCACCGCGCCGCGCGTGAAAACCAGGTTGTTGTGAATATCAAAAAGCGCCCTGCTTCCACCTCCGGATTGCGGCGGAATAACGGTAAAACGATCCTCGGGAAAATTCAGTCCGGCAATCTGATCGTTGCTGATTATCTTCACGTGGGCGCCGAAGGCCTGGAGCCCTTCGACAACGCCCTTGATGTGACTCGCCGCGCCGCCTGCCTGTGTGCCTGGTCCAGGCGTCGCTCGAAGATAAACAACGCGCGGCTGCGACCGGTGCGTTAGCTCATAGAGTCTCTCTTTCGACCGCAAACAATCTTGTTCGAGCCGTTGCAGCTCACGACGCGATTGCGCCACATCGTTCACGCTGGTCAACGTCTCGCGCCCGAGTCGCACCGGCGCTCCCGCAAGCAGACTCGCACGAGACTTACGCACCAACCCACCATGCGCATCGATCATCAGCACTTCGCGCGCGCCCGCGAGTGCTCCAAAGACCATGAAAAGGTTTTGACCGCGCTGCCAGGGCAGTCGCTCGGTCGCGATCGCAAGCACGTCCGGACGCAGCGCGCGTAGCGACTTGAGACGTTTGATGTGGCTGCCGGTTTCAAATTCAGCGCGCGAGATCAGCTCGAGCGAACAGTCAGGGTAAAGTTGGGCCAGTTTGTCTCGCCAGCGAGATAAGTCGCCGCTGAGCGCCAGCAGAACAACTTTCATCCGCGCAAGCTCCCGAGCACAAATACCTCGGCAAAAGATCGGCCCGTGCTGGTGTGAAAGTGAAGCGCGACCAGGCCGAAGATCGCCGCGTAACTGATGCTCGATGCGATCGCAGCGCCCTGTGCGCCAAAGCGCGGAACGAGGGCAAACACCAGCACCAGGTTCAACGCAAGTGTCGCAACCCAGTAGAGCGGAATCGCGCGCGGCAATCCGAGCGCGTTGAAGTGTTGGACCAGCACCGATTCGAGTCCGATCAAATAAACACCGGGCAGCAGGATCAAGAGCAACTTCGTAGCGTCAGAGAATGCAGTACCGTAGACCAGCGGCAGCAAAAGACTCAAAGGTACCGCCGCCAGGCAACACAGGAACATGATAAAGGTCGTGTAGCGACTGACGAGGCACGTGGTCTCGCCGCGCGCATCCTGTTCGGTGGTTACGCGTGGAAAGAGCAACGTCGCAATCACGCCCGGCAGCAGCATCAGCAACAGTGCAAACTGTGAAGCGACGCTGTACACGCCGGCTTCGGCAGCACCGCGAAAGTGGTTCACGACCAGCAAATCAGCGCGAATGATGATCGCGCCTGCAAGAATAGAAATATGAAATTTTAGGCCATAGCCGATCATGCGACGCAGCAGGGCCACGTCTGCGCGCCACCTCGACTGAACGACGTGCTTGCCTGAGGTCACGAGCATCAGCGCAATGACGATGCTGACGAGAATGCTGGCGGCTGTGTTTAAGGTGACGAGCGTTTCAAGGCCTTGCTTTAAAGCAAGCAGGACCACGACTGCGTTGATGAGCACAAACGACTGCCCGGCGAGATCCAGCAGATTGAACTCTCGTATCTTCCCGAGCGCGAGCAGAATGTTCAGAGCAATCAGAGAGATCAGTTGAAAGGGTATCGAGATAGCGGCGATGCGGATCAACTGGGGCGACACGAAACCAAACCAGTCTGGTCGTAACGAAGCGATAGCGATGAGAACCAAGGCCAGAATCGACCCGACACCGAGGGCGAAGATCAGTGAATTAACGGCGGCGGCGCGGAAGTGCGCCTGGTCCTGCGCGATGAAATAGGTGTTTGAAGAAGGCAGACCAAAACTTCCGAGCTGCACGATCGTCGCCACCGCAACGTTGATGACAGCCAACGCGCCCACGCCATCCGCGCCAAGCCAACGCGCCACGATGATCCCTGCCGCAACGCTGTTGAAGATCATTAACAGCCGCGTCGCGAAGGTCCAGGCAACGTGTTTCGAGAAGTTCATAATGGTCGCTGAAAAGTTTCTCCCGCAAAGGCGCAAAAGACGCAAAGTTAGAGCAACGTTGAGCGATCTTCTTCTTTGCGCCTTTGCGCCTTTGCGGGAGAAATTCTTAAGAGTCGATCCATCGTTCATACCAAAG
>Ga0070689_100000523_pt1 | contig 22743 bp, 21 predicted proteins | sample KBSS23HmetaG_FD_64669 | JGI IMG/M metagenome (GOLD analysis project Ga0070689, IMG submission 64669) | Switchgrass rhizosphere microbial communities from Kellogg Biological Station, Michigan, USA - KBS S2-3H metaG | ecosystem: Host-associated > Plants > Roots > Rhizosphere ...
CGCGCGGATGGGTTACGTCAACGGCAGCTACACCTTCAACACGGACACGCCGTTCAATCCGTTCATCGCGGTGCAGGCATTGCGCGAGAACGACAGCGGCGGCGACAACATCCTGGTGCAGACGCAGGCAAAGCTGGTGGGTGTGGCCGGCAATCGCGTCAAGGCCGAAGCCTGGGGTGCGGATGTGGGCACGTCGATCTATGACGGGCGCATCGACTTTGCCTACAACAAGCTCGACGGCGAATCCGGTGCGGTAGGCGAAGGCAGTCTGATCTCGCCCTATACCGTGAACTACGCCACCGATCCGCTGTTCACCACCTCGATGATCCGTGGCCTGGTCGAGATCGGCCCGGGCCACGCGTGGAAGGCACGCGCGCAGTACAACTTCTTCGACAAGAAGCTGCAGCTGGTGGCGGCCTATGCGAAGTACACCTCGCTCGAGCGCGGCGACAGCCACGACGTGTACTTCGACATCATCTACAACCTGGACAGCGTGCTCAAAGGATTGCAATTGCGCGATCGCTGGGAGCGTTCGGTGGGCGGCGTCGCCAATCTCAATCCGGGCAACGAGCTGTTTACCTATAACCGCCTGATGATCTCGTACAAGTTCTAAACCAGCGGCGGTGGCGGCGCCTCGACGCCCGCCACCGCACCGTTCTCCCGCCGGACCGATCGTCGCGTCTTCACAAAGTCGCGATATCCAGGCACTTGACTATCGATTAACCAAGTGGTTAATTGACGATCATGGCACATACCCAAGACATGCTGTCGATCACCTTCGCGGCGCTGGCCGATCCCACGCGTCGCGCCATCCTGACTCGTCTGGCCCGGGGCGAAGCCACCGTCGGCGAGCTGGGCGAACCGTTCGATATTTCCGCGCCCGCGATTTCCAAGCACCTGCGCGTGCTGGAAGGCGCCGGCTTGATCGAACGGGAAGTGGATGCCCGCTGGCGTATTTGCCGTCTCCGCGCCGAACCCATGCATGACGCGCACGACTGGCTGGAAGCCTATCGCCGTCACTGGGAAGACAGCCTGGATCGACTGGTCGAGTTTGTCGAACAGACCCATCGCGCCGAAGCGAAGAAGCCTGGCAGCGGCGCCCCACGTGTACCGAGGAAAAAGCCATGACCACGCAAGCCGCCACATTCGAGTTGGAAATGACCCGCTTCATCCGCGCGCCGCGCGAGAAGGTGTTCGACGCCTTCACCAACGAGGCCGCACTTGCCGCCTGGCATTGTCCACGCGGCCTGCATGTCGGCGAGGTGGCGGTCGATGTGCGCGTGGGCGGTCACTACCGCGTCACCATGGTGACCAGGGACGGTACCGCGCATGGTTCAAGCGGCACTTATCAGGTGATCGAGCGGCCGTCGTTTCTCGCCTATACCTGGGCGTGGGATGGCGAGGGCGATCTCGCTGCGCGCACCACGCTGATCGAGGTGACGCTGACCGAGAAGGACGGCGGCACGCAGATGCACATGCGTCATACGGGCTTCCCCGATGCCGCGATCCGCGACGATCACAACCAGGGCTGGACGTCCGTCTTCAATCGCCTGGTGGATTATCTCGATCCCGAAGGTTCGGCCGGCAACGTGGTGCTGGTGGGCAATCCGATCAGCCCCTATGTGCGCGCCGTGCGCATCGCCTTGGCCGAGAAGGGCGTTGCTTACGCGCTCAAGTCGGAGGCGCCGCATTCGCCCGCGGTGGATGCGATCCATCCGTTTGGCCGCATCCCGGCCATGTACGACGGCCCGCTGCAGTTCTATGAGACGCGCGCCATTCTTCGTTATATCGATGAGGCTTTCGACGGTCCCAGCCTGCTGCCGGCCAGCGGCGTCACTTCGCGTGCCAGGGCGGAGCAGTGGTACAGCGTGCTGGACGACTATGGCTACGACGCGATCGTCACGCGCTTCATCCTGCCGTACCTGTTTCCGTCGGGCCCGGCGCCGGACCGCGCCGTCATCGATGCCGCCTTGCCCGATATCGATCGCGTGCTGGCCACGCTGGATGCGGCCTATGGCAAGCGCGACTTCCTCGTCGGCAATGCGCCCTGCTTGGCGGACTATCTCGCTGCGCCGTTGCTGTACTCGCTGGCGCAGATGCCCGAAGGTCCCGGATTGCTGGCGAAGTATCCCAACGTGCAGCGCGCGATGAAGGTGATGCAGGCGCGGCCCAGTTTCATTTCGGCGGAACCCGATCTGGAAGGCAAGGGCGATGCGTCCAACGTCACGCCACTGCGCAAGGCGAATGCCGCGTAAGCAACGGGCGTCGTGAAGAAGCCGGAGCAGGCAGCGCCGCTCCGGCTTCGCGCCACTCAATAAAGCGCCGTGCCCGCATCATAGGCACTGACGAACGACTGCCAATCCAGCGTGACCTGCGCTGCATAGTTGAACGCAAACGTCGAGATTTCCGACTGCAGTCCACTGGTGCTGCTCACCGCGTCGGTGACCTGCTTGTCGATGCTGTACGACACGATGGCGCTGTTGTAATCCTGGTCGGAGATGGCATGGGCGGAGGCCAGTGCCTGTCCCAGATAGGTGGCGGCGGTGTTGAGTTTGCCGGCGCTGCTCAACTGGGTGAAGTCGAAGTCTTCCTCGAACGGCGACTTCTCGTGGAAGTAGAACGCCATGCCGTTGATGTTGGCGTAACCGATCAGCACGTCGGCATTGAGCGTTTGCGCTTTCGCCGTCAGCGCGACGCGTTGGGCCTCGTTGTTGCCGTAATCGGCGGCGGACAGCTGGCCGTTGTCGACCTCGGCCACCGCGCTGGCGAGTTCCTGCTTGAGCTCGAGGATCACGTCGTCGGAGGTGGACGAGGAGGGCCCTTCGATCAACACGTAATAGCGCAGCTTGCCCAGGCTGCCCACGCCGGAACCGAGCTTCTGGCGGATATCCTTCACCTGGTAGTAGCTGGCGGCGTAGCGCTTGGACGATGAAATGCTGCCGATGTAGCTGTTCATCGCGGCCGAGATGGCGCTGTATGTGCTGCTGTTCACCGGGACCAGCGTGTTCGCGATGGTCTGGAAGCTGCGCGTGCTGCCGCTCGGCTGGGTGTACTTACTCAGCAGGCTGGAGCGCGAGTCGCCCTTCGAATCGCCGATGGTGTCTTGCACCACGCCCGATGTATTGCCGTTCTTCAGCTGGAAGCTCAGCTCGTCGCTGCTGCCCTTGAAGTCGCTCATCTCGCTCATGTACGCCGCCACCATGGTCTTGATGGCGGTGGTGATGTCGCTGTCGGCGATGCCGTTGGCGCGGCCGGCCAGCACCATGCTGGTGGCGAGGCGGCGCAGGTCCCACACGTACTGGCCGAGGTAGCCCTCGTCGAAGTCGTCGGCCGAGAACACGTTGTTGCCGCTGCTGTCCTGCCATGCGCCGAAATTGCCGATGTGCGCGTCGCCGCCGATCCAGGTGAAGCCGGTCTGCGCGGTGGTATACGCCGACGCGGGCAGGGTGGCCATGTCCTGGTAGAAGATGTGGTCGGTGCCGCGATAGAAGTCGAACGCGCTGGCCGCCATGGTCGACATCTTGGTTGCGAGATCCGCGCTGTCCGTGGCGGCCAGCGGATGGTTGTAGCCGTAGATCTGCGATACGACCCAGCTCGTGCGCGAGGTGGCGGCCTGGGCCGCGGACGCGAACAGCAGGCCGGCCGTGGCCAGCGCCATCAAAACTTTCTTCATGGGGTCATCCCTTCTGATGTGCGGACGCAGCGCGGACCACCCGCGCCGGACACATAGCCGGAGATTCAAACAATGCACGGTGACAGCGTCGTGACGAAGCTGGCCGGCAAAAGCTTGCGCGTGCGCGGTCTCAGGGGGCGACGGCGACCGCCTCGCTCGCCGCCACCGCCAGCCCTGACACCACGCCCAGCGACGGATCGCCGTGCACCAGCGGCACCTCGGGAAAGCAGGCCTGCACGCGTGCCTTGACCTGCGGCGAACGCGAGGTACCGCCGGTGAGGAAGACGCTTTCCGGCAATGCCGCCAGATCGCCGCGCACGCCGGTGAGAGTGCGTTCCAGCAGCGCGAGGAAGGGTTCCATGGCCATATCGAGATCGTCGCGCGTGGCGTCCACGGCAAGGCCTGGTTCGATGAAATCCAGCGGTGCGCGATGGCTGGTTTCGTGGCTCAGGCTGATCTTGGTGCGTTCGGCCGTCTGATTGAGGCGCGTGGTGGCGCCCAGTTCCTGCAGGGCGCGCAGACGCGGACCGTAAGGCGCGGCGACCAGCCGATAGTTCTGTTTGCGGAACTCGCGTTGCTTGGGCAGGTTGTGCACGCTCGCCGCTTCCACGAACTGGTGCTGCGGTATGCGCACGATGTCCTTGCCCATCAGCGGCATGAAATGGTGCAGGCTCACACCCACGTCCAGATCCGTTCCGCCCTTGGGCAGGCCCCAGTTGCGCGCGATCAGCGGCGAGGCGATACCGCCGAGTTCCGCATGCGTGACGTCGGTGGTGCCGCCGCCGATATCCACGATCAGCGCGTGCTGCCGGTCGCTGAGACTCTTGTGATAGTGCATCGCGGCGGCAGCGGGTTCTTCCAGGAAGCTCACCTCGTCGAAGCCGGCTGCGGCGGCCGCTTCGCGCAGGATCTCGATGGCCTGTTCCGAGCCGGCCGCACCCATCGAACTGCGAAATTCCACCGGACGGCCGATCACCGCGCCGCGCACGGGCTCGCCGAACTGGCGGCTGGCGGTCAAGCGGATGTGCTCGAGGATATGCGTGGCGATATGCACGATCACCTTGCGCACCTGCGGGTCCAGCCGGTAGCCGAACATCGACTTGGGCGACTCGATCAGATTGCCGCCGCCGCTTTCCAGATAGCCTTCCACCGCCTCTTCGCCGAACAACGCGTGCTGGAAGCTGGCGACCGATGCCGTGGCTGCGCGCGCCTGTTCTTCCATCCATTGCCGGCGTACCACGCGCAGGGCGTCGCGACGCAGTTCCTGGTCCGAACGCGTCACCTCGCCACCGGCGGTCTGCCTGCGCAAGGCCAGGCGTGCGGAGCGCATGTGCGCTTCCATCTGCGCTTCCAGCTCGGGGGTGAGTTCGAAGTCGTTCGGGTCGGGCACCAGTTCGGGGAAATAGACGGCCGTGCGGAACTGCTCCGCCTCGCCGAAGCGGACGAGGGTGAGCTTGCCGCCGATGATGGCGGCGGCGGCCGAGTAGCTGGTGCCGAAGTCGATGCCGATGTGCATAACGAGCCGTGCGCGTATGGGCAATCGCCCATTATCTCAGGTCTTGCGTTGGCGCGCCTTGGGGGCGTCTCAGGCGGGCCGAGCGGCGCAGGGCGCGCACGGTACCGTTGCCCTCGAAAACGGCCGAAACGTCAGCGTCACGCAGGCGTAGCTAAGGTTGGTTAGGTTCTTCCTGGCACCGGCCCTTGGGAACCGCGTGAACGTTCCGTGGATACCGGCTTGTGTCGTCAGGTCGAAGCGTTTGCTTCGTTGCGCATGGCTACATCACAGGAGACGGCAGCTATGTCTCGTTCCGACGATGGAAAACCCCGCTCCGGCAGCGGAATTGGTGGCTCGCCGCATGCGTCCTGGTGATACCGCTGGCCTGGGTCGGCACCCAGAGCATGGATGACGAACCCTTGTATGCGGTCAATGCTTCGTCCCGGCCGTTGCATGCCGCGATGGCGGCGGCTCAGACGATCAAGCCGATCCCCATGGGTACGCAGGCATCGATGCGTTGGCACGGTGCAGGCGATGTGCGTGCGCTGTTTTCCGCCAAGGGCATCGACCCAGGCGCAGGTTACGGCGCACCGTTGCTGAGCGGTGTGCATCATGGCAAAGGCGCCCATGCGAAGGCCAGGGATGCCAGCCAGTTGTCGCTCGGCCATTTCAGCGCGCAGGAATATCAACTGGCGGTGACTGACGCGCGTTGAGCGAAAACGGCGTGTGCGGCATGGGCGGTATCCCGGCAGCCCGGCGGCGATCGCACGCGCCCAACCCCCGGGTTATAAGCGTGTGCGATGCCGCTTGGGTTCTCTGCCTCTTGCGAGGCGCGGTGGAGCATGCGCTCCGCACGCCGGATGCGCCATTCCACAGGTGGCACAGGCCGCGTGTCGTAGGAGTGGGACTACGGCGGGCTCACGCTCGTTGAGCGCAGCCGATTGCTTGGCCATCAGCGAAGTAACTTCGCAAGCCCTTTGAGCGAAGACATCGGAAGGGTGCCCTGGGTGCGCCCGACGACTTGAGAACGCAGCCGCTCAGCACCACATGGAATGCAGCTGCGGTGGGGGCTTTGGCACGCAGGCGCTCCCGAAACGCGACACTCTTACCGATGGGAAGGACCAAGCGATGAGCACGAAAACCGAAACCGCGATCCTGGCTGGCGGCTGCTTCTGGGGCATGCAGGATCTGCTGCGGCGCTACCCGGGCGTGTTGTCCACGCGCGTGGGCTATTCGGGCGGCGACGTGCCCAATGCCACCTATCGCAACCACGGCACGCATGCCGAAGCGATCGAGATCGTGTTCGATCCCAGCGTGATCAGCTATCGACAAATCCTGGAGTTCTTCTTCCAGATCCACGATCCGTCGACCAGGAACCGCCAGGGCAACGACGTGGGCATGAGCTACCGTTCGGCCATCTTCTATCTCAGCGATGAGCAGAAGAAGGTGGCGGAAGACACCATCGCCGATGTCGATGCATCGCGCCTGTGGCCCGGCAAGGTGGTCACCGAAGTGACCCCCGCTGGCCCGTTCTGGGAGGCCGAGCCGGAGCACCAGGACTATCTGGAGCGCATTCCCAACGGCTACACCTGCCATTTCCCGCGTCCGGGCTGGACGCTGCCGAAGCGCGCGCCGTAAGTCGCCGGAACGCGTCCTAGGGATGGGGAAACTGGATCACCACATCGTTGAGCGGTAGCTGCGATTGGCGGTGTTCGATGGGCAGGGCTTTCCACGGATCGCCCTGTCCAAACAGTTGCCCCTCGGATTCGGGGCCGAGGTAGTCGAAGCGCTCGAACGCATAAGGCACACCTTCCGAGCCTTCGAACGCGACGGCATTGGACAGCTGAAAATGCAGATGCGGTGCGGCGGAATTGCCGGACTGCCCCAGCTGCGCCAGCAGCTGACCGCGACGCACCCGGTCGCCCGGCTTCACCTTGAGGCTGCCACGCTGCAGGTGCGCATAGCTGGCGAACGTGCCCGGTGCGATTTCCAGCACCACGTAGTTGCCGAACAGGCCGTCGCTGGTGAGTGCGCTGGGTTCCGGTTGCGCGCTGAGCGGCGGGTGCTCCGTCTCGCCGTCGCGCGCGCTGCGCACGACGCCGTCAGCCACTGCGAGCACGTCCGCACCGTAGCCGATCCAGTCGGCGTAGCTGGACTTCTGGATGTCCTTCACGCCGGGCCGCATCACGTGCCCCGCGTCGTCGATACCCACGAGGTCCAGGGCGTAGCGTTGCGGAATGGTGAGCTGTCCGTTCACCGCCACCAGGCTGCCCCAATGGTGCGACTGGGCGGCGCCCGGGCCTTCGTGCGCCAGCCAGCGACCACCGCGCAACGGTGGGCCGATGACCAGGGTCTTCGCCTCGCTGACCTGGACGGTGGCGCCGTCGAGCACGCTGTTCGCATGCTTGTCCGCGGTGAACTCGATGCGGTGATGCAGGCGGTGCGGCACGGGCGCACCGGCGGGCAAGGTCAGCCATACGAAGAAGACGATGCGCTTGCCGGGAAGTATCGCCACGGGTTTCTGTGCAGCCGGCGCGGGCTTCGCTACTTGCGACAGCTGCTTCGCATCCAGCGTCAGCAGCGGGGTGGTCGCGTCGTCACCGAACACTTCCAGTCCCTGCGGCTTGAGCGCGCCGGAGTCGCCGTAGAAGTTGGTGACGTGCAGCTCGTACGCCAGATGGGTGAGGCCGTCGCTTCCCGTGAACGCGCTCGGTGCGAACGGTACGCGCGCCTCCACCGGTGCCCATGCTTCCTCGGCGTGGAGCGAGGAAATGCCCAGGATCCCTGCAAACAAAAGCACCCGCGCGGCGTGTCGAATCATGCGATGCACATTCCCCCTGGAAACACATGGAGCGAAGCGATGACCGTTTGCCCCCGGGCCATCGCTGCATGGAAACCGATGATCAAGCTTGCCGGTGACGGAGGCGGGCCGCAATGTGTCTTCGCAAACGGGAGAATGGACGCTTCAGGGCGAGTGTGGCCCCGCCTGCGCGCTGTCGTCAGCCGCAGCCGCCGATACCGTGATGATCGCAGGCGCAATCGGCGTGACCGTGGGGAGCAGGGCCGTCGATGGCTTCTCCTCGGTGCCGCCGCTTTCCTGCGAAAGCGTGCTCGCCTCGGCCTGCCGGTTCATCACGATGATGCTGATGCGGCGATTGACCGGGTCGCCCGGGTTGGCGCGATCGAACGGTACCGAGGCGGCCAGCCCCACCACGCGTGCGATCTTGTCCTCGGTCAGACCGCCGGAGAGCAGCGCGCGCCGCGCCGCGTTCGCGCGGTCGGCGGACAGCTCCCAATTGCTGTAGTGATGGTCGCTGGTATAGGGCGCGTCGTCGGTGTGGCCGGAGAGGCTGATGCGATTGGGCACGCGGTTGATGAAGCCCGAGAGCTCCTGCAGGATGGTGGTGGTGTAGGGCCGCAGCTGCGCGCTGCCCAGATCGAACATCGGGCGGTTCTGCTTGTCCACGATCTGGATGCGCAGGCCTTCGGAGGTGATGTCCAGCAGCAGCTGATCCTTGAACGGGGCGAGTGCCTGGCTCTTCTCGATCGCGGCCTGCAACTGCTGCATCAGTTCTTCCAGGCGCGCGCGCTCCTGCTTGCGCGCCTCCTTCTCGATTTCCTTGGGATCGGTACTCGCCGCCGCGGCGCCCTGGCGGTCGTGGCCCGGGCCGTGCGGCATATCCATCGCGCCGCCCATCTTGATCATGCTGGTGCTGGCGCCGCCCGGCCCCATGCGGCCTGGCGGTGCCATGGTGGCGGTGCCTTGCGTCATGCTCGGATTCTTGAAGTATTCCGAGATCGCCGCGCGTTGCTCGCGGGTCCCCGCGCCGATCAGCCACATGACCAGGAAGAAGGCCATCATGGCGGTGACGAAATCCGCATAGGCCACTTTCCACGCGCCGCCGTGGTGGCCGTGGCCATGCCGCTTGACGCGGCGTACGACGATGATCGGTGGCGTTTCGCCTTGTTCGCTCACGTCGCCGCCTTGGCGCGCGGCGCCTTGAGGTGCTCCTCCAGATCGAGGAAGCCCGGCCGAGCGTTGGCGGACAGCGACTTGCGCGCAAACTCCACGGCTACCTTCGGGTTATAGCCGCGCAGGTTGGCGAGCAGCGCGATCTTCACGCATTCGAATGCCTTGCCGTCTTCCTGCACCCGGTTTTCCATCGCCGCGCCCAGCGGTCCGATGAAGCCGTAGCAGAGCAGGATGCCGAGGAAGGTGCCGACCAGCGCGCCGGCGATGTGCATGCCGATGCGCGAGGTGTCGCCGTCGAGCTGGCCCATGGTGGTGACGATGCCCAGCACCGCCGCCACGATGCCGAAGCCCGGCAGTGCATCGGCCAGCTTGGTCACCGCCAGCGCCGGGGCGACGGCTTCGTGGTGATGCGTCTCCAGCTCCACTTCCAGCAGCTGTTCCAGCTCCATCGGATTCATGCTGCCGCCCACCATCAGGCGCAGGCAGTCGGTGGTGAACTCGATCAGATGATGTTCGCGCAGCAGGCGCGGATAGGCGGAGAACAACGAACTCGCCTGCGGGTCCTCGATATGTTCCTCCACGCCGAGCAGGCCCTCCTTGCGGATCAGGCTGAACAGTTCGTAGAGCATCGAGAGCAGGTCGACGTAATCCTGCTTGTGGTACTTCGGGCCTTTCAGCAGCCCGAGCACGTCGCGCAGCGCCGCCTTCACCACCTTGACCGGATTGGCCGAAAGAAAGGCACCCAGCGCACCGCCGCCGATGATCAGCAACTCATAGGGCTGCCACAACGCAAGAATCTGTCCATGCGACAGCACGAAGCCGCCGAGCACGCACACCAACACCACCACCGCTCCAACGAGGACCAACATGTTCGCTCCGGGATACGGAGCCCATCACTCCGCGCACGGTTTTTATCGGCGCTGCGGCGGGGAAATTTAGAAAACGTTTTCGTTTGTCGTCGTTCGTCGAAGTGGCATGAATGAAGGACGCTTGCGCCTGGTTCGGCTATCAAGTCCTGATCGATATGGCCGATAGCGTGGCTGCGAGTGCTCGAATGCCGCTATGCCGCCGCACCCAATCGCTCCAGCAGGAAATCGATCACGCTGCGCAGCTTCGCGGTGGGGTGCCGATCCTGTGCGTAGATGAGGTACATGGGCGAAGGCTTGAGCGACCAGCCGGGAAGTACCGTAACCAACCGGCCCGACGCGAGATCATCGGTAAGCACGACTTCCGGTTGCAGGACGATGCCCATGCCGTTGCGTGCGGCCACGCGCAGGGCATTTCCCTGGTTGGCGGTAAAGCGGCCTTGCACGTCGACGCTGCAAGTAGTGCCGTCGTCGGCCACAAAATGCCAATGGTTGTAACGCCGCCAGTACGAAAGGCCCAGGCACAGGTGCTCACTCAATTGTTCGGGATGCATGGGCTGGCCGTGGCGTTCCAGGTACGCCGGCGACGCCGCCAGCAGGCGTCGATACGGGCGCAGCGGTCGCGCAACGATGCCCGGCTCGTTGACTTCGCCAATGTAGACGCCCAGTTCAAAATCGCCATCGGCGAGATTGGGAAGGCGGTTGTCGAGCGTGAGATCCACGTCGACATCCGGATGGCGTTCCATGTATTCGCCCAGCAAGGGAACCATGCTGTAGCTGCCAAAACTGACGGGGGCGACAAGACGCAGTTTTCCGCGAGGACTTTCGTGCAGTTCCAGCGCGCTGGCTTCGGCCCGCTCCACTTCCGCCAGCGCGGTCTTGCAGCGTTCGTAGTAGAGGCGGCCCACTTCCGATAGCTGTTGCCGTCGCGTGGTGCGATGGAGCAGGCGCGCGCCCAGCCGCTGTTCGATATCGGCGACGTGCTTGGCGACCATGGTGGCGGAGACGCCGCAGATCTCGGCCGCTGCCGCGAAACTGCCGGCCTCCACGACGCGCACGAACATTTCCATGTTGGCCAGCTTGTTCATCACTAACAACCCATGGGTTTGGAATGTCCAAAATATTCCCATGTTTATTGGGCTTTACGCCAACGGCATCATGTCGGCCGGGGAAATCGGTCCTTGCGTTTGGAGCCGTTGCGTGCCCAGCTTTCATCTCGACATACCCAGCGCCGCCTGGGCGGCCCGTGCCCGTGCGGCGGCGGCGCCGGACGTGCGCAGCAGCAAAGCAGATCAAGCGGACCCTCAGGGCAGTGCCATGACCACCCATCGCGATCCATCCGGAATGGCCCCGTATCACGCGCACGTCTACTACGACGCGAGCACGCGCCCCATCGCCGAAGTGCTTCGGCAAAACCTGATCGAGAGCATGCAGCGCGCGCGCATTCCTCCGCTTCGCTTTGTCGGGCGACTGAGCGACCGCAGCGCCGGGCCCCACCCGCTGCCGCAGTTCGAAATTCATTTCACGGCCGACGGTTTGGCCGCGATCCGCGACATCATCGCCTCGTCGGGACTCACTGCGTTGGTGCATCCGCTAACCGATGACGACCTCGCCGATCACACCTCACTGGCGCAATGGATAGGCCGGCCGCTGGCGCTCGATCTCAGCACGTTGGATCCGCCGGGACACAATCAGGGTGTGGCGCGGTTCGGCAAATCGGACTTCTAAACAGCTCATCAATGCGTTGAACCGAGCCCGAGGCGTCCCGCCGTCGCGACGGCTTCGCCACGCGAACGGGCATCGAGTTTGCGCAGTACGGCCGAGACGTGATGTTCCACCGTCTTCTCCGAACGCGCGAGGCGGTCGGCGATTTCCGTGTTGGACAGGCCTTGCGTGAGCAGGGAGAGAATCTGCAGTTCGCGCAGGGTCAATCCGGCGGGATTGGCCACGGTGCTCGCGCGTGGGCCGCGGGCCATGCCGCGCACGCCGTTTCGATGGAGCGATTCGCGGCAGCGCTTGATGGTGGCGGAAGCCTGCAGTGCCGATAGCGTGGCCAGTGCTTCGCCGATGGCGTGTTCGTCGCCTTCCATCAAGGCCAGCGCGCGTTCGTAGGGGCAGCCGATGCTTTGCCACGCCAGCGCGGCGTCCTGCCATTGGCCGTCGCGTTGCAAGGCGTAGGCGCGTTCGATCTCGGCGGTTTCGGACGCCTCCAGGCCCATCCAGCGGCGCCAGAACAACAGTTCTCCGAGAGCGCGTGGATCGTGCAGCTGTTCCGCCAACAGGCAAGTTCGGCTGACTACGGGATCGTCTTCGCCATCCTGACCACGCAGCCATGCCGCCTCGGCGCGCGCTGAGGCCACGGGCGCGAGTCGCTGCAATTCGCCGGTGGCGCAGGCCAGTTCGGTCACTTCATCGAGCAGTTCCGCGCCGCCGGGATCGCCGCGACGCAGGCGAATGCGCGCGAGCACGTTCAAGGCGGGGATGCGCGCGACCGGCGTCACGTCGCCTCGCGTCAGCAGATGGCTGGCGAGCTGGCCCGCGGCATCCCAGCGTCCTTGTTCGAAATCCAGCCGGGTCTGATAGGCCACCACGTATTGCGACCACGAATCCAGGTCGCGCTCGGCGAAATATGCCGCCGCCTGGCTGATGTACCACTGCGCTTCGGGATAGTCGCGCGTGGTCACGGCGCTGCTGGTGAGGTTGGCGTAGGCGCGCGCCACATGCTCGCCGTAGCCGTTGGCGAGGGAGATTTCCAGGCTGCGCTTGAGCATGTCCTTGCCATCGGCGTGGTAGCGGACGCAACGCGCGGTGCCGACATTGTTCAATGCATGGGCCAGCACTTCAGTGTTGCCTTGCTTTTCGGCCATCTCGATGGCGCGCGTTCCCCAGGTCACCGCCTCGGTGGTGCGGCCGGCCAGCATGTGCATTTGCGCGCGGTTGCTCAGCGCCCAGGCCAGCTCGTCGTCGGCGTGGATGGATTCGAGCAATTGTACCGCGAGGTTGCCGTACACGTCGGCGTCGCTATTGCGGCCGACAAACCAGTGCAGGCGCGACAACCAGCGGAGCATGTGGCCTTGCTGGCGTTTGTCTCCCAGCTTGCGCCACAGGGCGAGGGCGGTCTGGCTGGAGGCGATTGCGCTGTCGATCTGGCTGGTGAGGTAGCACTGGTAGGCATGACGTTCGAGCAGCTCCGCACGCGCATCGTCGGGCAGCCCGCCGGCATGGGCCAGCGCCCGACCGTAAAGCCAGGCGGAGTCGCAGTGCGCGCCGTGGGCGGCGGCATCGGCGGCGGCCTTGGGCGCATATTTCATGACGGACGCGCAATCGCCGGCACCTGCCGCGTGGTGTACCAGCCACGCCATCGGCACGTTCTCGCCAAGCGATTCGAGGTGGCACAGCAATCGCGCATGCAAAGCGGCAGCCACTGGCGAGGGTAGCGCCTGTTCCATGGAGATGCGCGCGAGTTCATGGCGATATGCATACGTGCCGCTCTGCGCAAACAGCAACCCCGAGGCGAGCGCCGCGGCGACCACCTCGTCGCTGGGGGCCAGCAGCGCGTGGACCAGCGACACGTCGATGCGTGCCGGCACGATCGCGGCCAGATCGAGCAGCTCGCGCACGGCCGGGGTCTGCCGTCCCGCGCGCGCCAGCACGGCATCGCGCACCGACGCCGGCAAACCTTCGGCCGACAACGCTTCGGTGACGAAGAACGGATTGCCACCGGTGGCGGCAAACAGTCCTTCCGACGAACGGCCCGTGCGCTGGGCCAGGTCGGCCACGGCGGTTTTCGATAGCGGCAGCAACGGCACGCGCACGGCAGCGTCGCTGGGCAGGTCGCCGCAGAGCAGCCGCAGCGGATGCTTTGCGTCGAGCTCGTCGTCGCGATAGGTCAGCACCAGCAGTGCACGCACCCGTTCGATGCGCCGGGCCAGGTACTTCACCAGGTCCAGCGTGGCGGCATCGGCCCAGTGCAGATCTTCCAGCACCAGCAGGGTGGTGCCGTCGAGTTCCTGCAGGTCCGTGAGCAGGGCGGCGAACAGTTCGGCGCGGCGTCCTTCGCGGCCCAGCAGGCTTCTTGTGCGGCTGGTGAACGCATCGGCGATGTCGTAGAAGGGACCCAACGGGCGGGGCGAGAACAAAGCCTCGCACCCGCCGATCAGGACGCGGCCGCCGTCGTGTCCGGCGGCCAGGCATCGCACGAGCGACGTCTTGCCGATTCCCGCCTCGCCATAGACCAGCGCGGTGCGGCCGGTGCCTTGCTGCGCGAGGTCGCGCGCGTCGCGTAGACGCTGCAAGGCGTAGTCACGCTCAACCAGTTCCAACCTTCCACCCTCAACGCGTGTCCGACAGGTGCCTTGCCCAGGGCAGGGCGGCAAGCTGGCGTCTCAGCGCTCCGTTAGAGGAAGTAGCGGAACGGACGCCACGGTGCTCTATAAACCGTTCGGCTCGCCGATGCACGACTGGCTCCCGCCATACTCAAATAGAAGTAGGGATTGAGTACGGAGATCTCGGTGATGTGGTCCACCGGCAACTCATTGCGGCGGGCCACCTGGCGGATCGCTTCAGGGCTCGGTGCATCGTAGACGCAGAACGTCTTGGTCTTGTCTTCACTCACGTACGAGTGCAGCCAGGTTACGCCTTCTTCGGCGTTGGTGTTGACGATGGCAACGCATTTGGCGGCGCCAGTGGCATTGGTGGGAAGGGAAAGCCCGTTGGGGAATTGGCGTTCGACGATGTAGCGCGGCATGACGGTGTCTCCTGATTGGGTGTTGCAACTCGTGTTGAAGCTGCAATCACAGGCTACGCAGGCACATGCGTCGCGACATCGGGAGTTTCCCTCAGTTTGCATCGCGCGTTCCCCTATTTTTTCCGGTCGTTCGTGGAGGGGTGTTTCAGCGATGTAACGGGTAATGTTGGTTGTCAAAGCAGCAATGCACGACGCACGCAAACGGCTTTTTTTAAGGGACCTAAGTAAGAACACGGTGTGCCACCCCGTAGTTCTTCGCATGACTTCTCGCCATCCGCGCAGGACAGTAAGCCTTGGCGTGCCTCGGAGCAGGACATGCATCTGCGCTATCCCGTCGTATTGTTTTTGCCGCTGTTGCTTTCCGTTGCCGTTCACGCGCAATCGACATCCGGCGATGCCGCGGGTGGCGATACCGCCGATCTGGCGAAGAAACTATCCAATCCGGTCGCTTCGCTGATCAGCGCGCCGTTCCAGTTCAACTACGACAGCAAAATCGGGCCGGACGAGCGGGGCCACCGGTTGACCATGAACGTGCAGCCGGTGGTGCCGATTTCCATCAGCGACGACTGGAACATGATCTCCCGCACCATCCTGCCGGTGACCACGCAGTCGGATATCTCGCCCGGTTCCGGCAGCCAGTCTGGATTGGGCGACATCACGCAAAGCTTGTTCTTTTCGCCCAAGGCGCCAGGTGCCGGCGGGATCATCTGGGGCGCGGGTCCGGCCTTTCTGCTGCCCACTGCCACCAACGATTTGCTGGGTGCGAAGAAGTGGGGTCTGGGGCCAACCTTGGTGTTGCTCAAGCAATCGCACGGCTTCACCTATGGCTTTCTCACCAACCAGATCTGGTCGGTGGCCAGCGTGAAGAACAATCGCGACCGTGCGCCGCTGAGCAGCCTGTTCCTGCAACCGTTTCTTTCCTACACCACACCCACGGCGTGGACCTATGGCATCAACGCCGAGTCCACCTACGACTGGCATGCGCATCAAGCGGCGGTGCCAGTGAATTTAACCCTGGCCAAGTTGACCAAGGTGGGCAAATTGCCGGTGAGTTTCACCGGCGGCGTGCGCTATTGGGCGGCGACCAGCGCGACTAGTCCGCACGGATGGGGCTATCGCGCCGTGATTACTTTGCTTTTCCCGCAATAGACAGCGCTTCGCCCATCGCGATGTGGCGGCTGGCCGGGGTCAGCGAGCGTATCGCGTGAACACGTAGTCGTGGTTCTTGACGCGCGCCTGATGGCAGGCAAAGCAGGTGCGGTGTTGCGCTTCATCCACGGGTTGGCCATCGACGAAGCGGCCGAAGCCCCAGCCGCCGGTGGTGGCGTACTTCTTCGCATCCTTCACCATCACTTGCACCGTGGTGGCGGCGCCCGGCACGGTGGCCGCTTCGAACTCGGTCGACGGCGTGCGCTTCCAGGCGAGCTTGACCAGGATGCTGCCATCCGGGAACGGCAGTGTGTTCGTGCGATAGGCCTGTATCGCGGTCGGGTTGCCGACCACGGCGCGCAGTTCGTTGAGCGGCTCGCCCTCCAGCGACGGCGCGATCAGTTCCCATTGGCGATAGCCGTCGGGCAGGGTGACGCCATAGATCGGTGAGGCAGGCTTGGACGTGTGTTCGCTGGCAGCGTGGCAGGCCACCGCGAAGACGCCTGCCAGCAGCACGACACCGACGCTGGACAACGCGAGCAACGACTTCATGGACCTTCTCCCGGAAGGCATCAGAACTTGTCGACGTCGATGACGGCCTTGGCGAATGCCTCGGGTGCTTCCTGCGGCAGGTTGTGGCCGATGCCGCCGTTCACCTGGCGATGCTCGTACCTGCCGGTGAAGCGCTTGGCGTAGGCACCGGGTTCCGGATGCGGTGCGCCGTTGGCGTCGCCCTCCAGCGTGATGGTGGGCACGCCGATGCCCGGCAGCGCGGCGAGCTGCTTTTCCAGCGCGTCGTACTTCGCTTCGCCTTCGGCCAGGCCCAGCCGCCAACGGTAGTTGTGGATCGCCACGGCAACCTGGTCGGGGTTGTCCAGCGCGGCGGCGGAGCGGGCAAAGGTGGCGTCGTCGAACGCCCACTGCGGCGAGGCGAGTTGCCAGATCAGGCGGGCGAAATCGTGCGTGTACTTCGCATAGCCGGCTTCGCCGCGTTCGGTGGCGAAGTAGAACTGATACCACCACTGCAATTCGGCCTTGGGCGGCAGCGGTGCGCGATTCGCTTCCTGGCTGCCGATCAGGTAACCGCTCACCGAGACCAGCGCCTTGCAGCGCTGCGGCCACAGCGCCGCAAGAATGTCGGCGGTACGTGCGCCCCAGTCGAAACCGGCCACGATGGCCTGGTCGATCTTCAGTGCATCCAGCAGCGCGATGGCATCGGTGGCGAGCGCCGCCTGCTGGCCGTTGCGCTTGGTGTCCGCCGAGAGAAAGCGCGTGTCGCCATAGCCGCGCAGGTACGGAATGATCACGCGATAGCCGGCGGCAGCGAGGATCGGCGCCACGTCCACGAAGCTGTAGATGTCGTACGGCCAGCCGTGCAGCAGCAGCACGGGCTTGCCGTTGGCGGGGCCGTCTTCGGCATAGGCCACGTCGAGCACGCCCGCCTTCACATGCTTGAGCGGCTTGAACGAGGTGTGGCTGTTCGCGGCCACGCGCTTCCCGGCCGACGGCGCCGGCGAGGACGCCTGGGCATGGGCAAGCGTGGCCAGGCCGAACGGGGCCAGCGCAAGGCCCAGGGCGGTCGCGCCAAGAAGGGAACGGCGCTGCTGATTGATCTGATCGGACATGGAACGTCTCCCGGCTGGTTGTTCTACCCGTTTAGAAGACCATTTCCGTGTGTCTGCTCTGTGTGGAGACCTCGCGGATTTGCAATCGCGTGTAACAGGAGCGGCGGCGGATACACAGCGATACAAAGCCTACGCCGGTCGCCGTGAGGGTGCCCCTTTTGTTGTCGAGGGGACGCCTTCATAGTGAGGCGGGTCTGAGGAGCCCTGTTGGTCGACAAGGAGGGGGAGATGGCCTAGCTGGATCCGCAGTGGTTTACGCTCGAGGCGCTGACGGCCGAGTGGCGCCGCAAAGACGTGCGCAAGTGGATGATCGGCGTGATCACGGTGACGGTGGTACTGATCCTGTTGAGCCAGCCAGAGACCGTGCCCACGGCGCTGACCATCGACTCCGTGGGTATCGACGTCTTCCTGGCCTTGCTGGAAATGCAGATCATGGTGGTCGTGTTGCTCTACCGCGGGCAGTTGCTGCAATGGCTGCGCACGGCATACGCGGCGGACGACGTCCTGGGTGCGCTGATGCGCAAGCTGGTGTCGTTGGGCCGTAACATGCGCCTGGCGATACGCGGGTCTTTCCGCGAATAGGACGAACCGAGCATGACCGGAGGATGCCCATGAGCGCCATCGAAGCCCGCCTGACGGAGATGGGACTGAAGTTGCCGCCGCCGTTCACCGTGCCCCCCGGCGTGAGCCTGCCGTTTCAGTTCGTGCAGGTGCATGGCACGCGGGTCTTCATCGCGGGCCACAGGCCGCAGGGCGAGGACGGTGCGATGGCCGCGCCGTTGGGCAAGCTGGGCGCCGAGCTGTCGGTGAGCGAGGGCTATCAGGCGGCACGCCTGGTCGCGCTTTCCGTGCTGGCCAGCCTCAAGCGCAGCATCGGCGATCTCGACCGCGTATGCGCCTGGCATCGCGTGTTCGGCATGGTGAATTCCGCGCCCGGTTTCACCCAGCAGCCGCAGGTGATCAACGGCTTCTCCGAGCTGATCCTGGCCTTGTATGGGCCGGAGCGGGGCGCGCATACGCGCAGCGCCGTCGGCATGGCCGAGCTGCCGTTCAACATCCCGGTGGAAATCGAAGGCGAACTTTCGCTGTATCCGTAAGCGTGTCTGTTGCAAGGCAGACACAGTATTTGGCCATCCAAAGCCGATGGCGCCGGATGCTAGTGACTTTGCCCGGACGCCGTAGCATGCTGTGCACCGCAGTCGCATCGCCTGGTTCGAAAATCGTGCCCTTCCGCAGCGCATCCGGCCTGCGGTGATCGGTGGGCAATGTCGTGCCCTGTAGGGCCGTAACGTCCCACGCTGTTCGGAGAGGCTTGCATGCCCGCCGCATCGCAGACGTCGCGCACCGCGCGTTTCCTGGTATTCGTGTTGTTGGCCGTCGCCGGCCTGTTCTACGTGAAGTGGCATCCGTATTACGGACGCGCGTTCACGGCGGCGGCACAGCATTCCATCGGCCATTCGATCCTGATGGGCGACGCATCCAGCGTACCCGCGCCATCATGGAGCGCCGCGCTCGGCTACGCGCTGGCCTATGGCAAGGCGATCTGGCAGGCGATGGTGCTGGGCCTGCTGTTGGGCTCGGGTGTGCAGGCCTTGTTGCCGGTGCACTGGGTGGCGCGTGTGCTGGGCGGCCGCGGATTCAACAGCGTGCTCGCCGGCGGCCTGCTGGCCGTGCCGGGCATGATGTGCACCTGTTGCGCGGCGCCGGTGGTGGTGGGGCTGCGCCGTCACCAGGCGGCGCCGGGCGCCGCGGTGGCGTTCTGGCTGGGCAATACCATGCTCAATCCGGCCACGCTGATATTCACCGGCTTCGTGTTGGGCTGGCACTGGACCGTGCTGCGCCTGGCGCTTGCCGTGCCGATGGTGTTCGGGCTGGGGCAGCTGGCCAACCGGTTGGCCGAGCCGGGCCGTCCCATCGCGCTGGACCTGCCGCCGGCGGAGCCCGAGCCGCGCACGTTCGTCGAGGTGGTCACGCTGTGGGCGCGCATCTTCGTGCGCATGACCCTCCGCTTGATTCCCGAATACGTGATCATCGTGCTGCTGCTGGGCGCCACGCGCGCCTGGATGTTTCCGCCTATCGGCCCGGACATGGGCGAGGCATGGATCTGGATCGTGGCGCTGTCGGTGGCCGGCATGCTGTTCGTGATCCCCACCGCGGGCGAGGTGCCGATCGTGCAGGCCATGCTGGCCCTGGGGCTTGGCGTGGGACCGGCTGCCGCGCTGTTGATGACGCTGCCGCCGGTAAGCCTGCCATCGCTGACCATGCTCGGTCGTTCGTTTCCGCTGCGCTTGCTGGTGACGATTGCCCTGTCGGTGGTGGGCTTCGGCATACTGGCCGGCGCATTGGCGATGTGGCTCGGCATGCATTGACGCTCGCCGCGGCAGGCCGCAAGAACCCACGAGCGGCCTCACGCCAATCCCATGTTGTCCATGCCTGGATTTAACGCCCAGTAGGTCAGGGTGGAGGACCCGCCCGTGCGAGGCATCGCCAAGGGCCCATGGCAACAGGAGTGGATGCGCAATCATGAGTGGCTCACGATCGGACGCCTTCGTGTTCTTCGGCGCGACCGGCGATCTTGCCTACAAGATGATCTTTCCGGCGTTGCAGGCGCTCATCCAGGCAGGCGAATTGGACATGCCGATCATCGGCGTGGCATATGGCCAGTTCACGCTGGAGCAGTTGCGCGAGCGCGCCCGCAAGAGCCTGACGGAACATGGCCTGTTCGACGCCAAGGCGTTCGAGCGGCTTGCCGCGCAGTTGCAGTACATCGATGGGGATTACCACGATCCGTCCACGTATACGCGCCTGAAGCAGGCGCTGGGCGAGGCGCGCAGCCCGATCCACTACATGGCGATACCGCCGACGATGTTCGACACGGCGGTGCAGGGACTGGCCAGCTCCGGCTGTGCCGACAACGCGCGCATCGTCATCGAGAAACCGTTCGGGCGCGACCTGGCTTCGGCCAAACGCTTGAACAAAACGCTGCACGAGGCCTTCCCGGAATCGAACATTTTTCGCATCGATCACTACCTCGGCAAGGAGGCGGTGCAGAACCTGCTGTACTTCCGCTTTGCCAACACCTTCCTCGAACCCGTTTGGAATCGCACTTACGTCGAAAACGTGCAGATCACCATGGCGGAAAGTTTCGGCGTGCAGGGTCGCGGCAGTTTCTACGACGAAGCGGGCGCCTTGCGCGACGTGGTGCAGAACCATCTGCTGCAAGTGACGGCCTTGCTCGCGATGGAGGCGCCGATGGGGCACGAGGCGGCCTCGATGCGTTCGGAAAAACAGCGCCTGTTCCAGGCCATGCGACCGCTGGAGCCGGGCCAGGTGGTGCGCGGCCAGTTCCGTGGCTATCGCGACGAAAAAGGCGTGGCGCCCGACTCGCAGGTGGAAACCTATGCGGCGTTGCGCCTGCATATCGACACCTGGCGTTGGTCGGGCGTGCCGTTCTACATCCGTACCGGCAAATGCCTGCCGGTGACGAGTTGCGAGGTGATGGTCACCTTGAAACAGCCGCCGCTGGCGGTGTTCGATACCGCGCCCCGGCAGGATTCGAACTATTTCCGCTTCCGGCTCAGTCCCGAGGTGGTGATCTCCACCGGCGCGCGGGTGAAGCAGGCGGGCGAGCAGATGCGCGGCGAGCCGGTCGAGTTGGTGGCCAGGCATCACCCGGTGCACGAACAGCTCGCCTATGAGCGCTTGTTGGGAGACGCGATGCGTGGCGACGCTTCGCAGTTCACCAGCGATGCCTGCGTGGAAGCGGCGTGGGCGGTGGTCGATCCCGTCCTGGACAATGCGGAGCCGGTGCACGAGTACGCCCCGGGAAGCTGGGGCCCCGCCGCCGCCAAGGCGCTGACCGCCGACGACGGCGGCTGGCATGATCCAAAGGTGGAATGATCCAAAAGCTGAGGAAACTTCACTGTGTCGAACACCGCTTCACTTGTCTTCCTGCTCGACGTCGACAACACCCTGCTCGACAACGACGGTTTTGCGGCCGCCCTCACGGCGCGCCTCGACCGCGATTTCGGCGCCATGGAGCGCGAGCGTTACTGGTCCATCTACAACAAGCTGCGCGACACGCTGGGCTACGCCGATTATCTCGGCGCGCTGCAGCAGTTTCGCCTGGGGCACGAATATCATCCGGCGTTGATGCCGCTGGCGTCGTATCTGCTGGAGTATCCGTTCGCCGAGCTGCTCTATCCCGGTTCGCTGGAAACGCTGGCCCATCTGGGGTCGCTGGGTTCGACGGTGATTCTCTCCGATGGCGACATCGTGTTTCAGCCGAGAAAAATCCTTCGTTCGGGAATCTCGCAGGCGGTGGACGGCCGCGTGCTGGTGTACGTGCACAAGGAGCGCATGACCGAGGCCATCCAGCGCGCGTATCCCGCCGCGCACTACGTGATGGTCGATGACAAGCCGCACTTGCTGGCGGCGATGAAGCGCATCTTCGGCGCGCACCTGACCACGATCTTCGTGCGCCAGGGGCACTATGCGCGCGACGCGGAAAGCCTGGTCATCGATCCCGCGCCCGACCGGACGATCGCGCATATCTCCGAACTGGCCAGCCTGGCGCTGTCCGATCTTCCCCTTGCACAGGTCACGGCTCCGGCCGGTGTCGAACCGGCCCCGGTGGCCGCACGCGACCCGACATGAAACTCCTCTTCGCCAGTCCATCGGCGAACGGCGGCTAGCCACCGCGCACTTCAACAGGTGATCAGCATGTCCGATGAGCTCGATCTGAAATGCATCAACACCCTTCGCTTCCTCTCGGTCGACATGGTGGAGAAGGCCAACAGCGGACACCCCGGCTTGCCGCTGGATGCGGCGCCGATGGCCTATGCGCTGTGGACGCGCTGGCTCAGGTACAACCCGCGTAACCCGGACTGGTTCGACCGCGACCGTTTCGTACTTTCCGCCGGCCACGGCTCCGCGCTGCTGTATAGCCTGCTGTATGTCACGGGCTACGACGTCTCGCTCGACGACCTCAAGCAGTTCCGCCAATGGGGCAGCAAGACGCCGGGTCATCCCGAGCGCGGCCACACGCCGGGCGTGGAAACCACCACCGGCCCATTGGGGCAGGGCATGGCCAATGCGGTCGGCATGGCGATGGCGGAAGCGCAACTGGCGGCGCGCTACAACCGTCCGCAGCACACTGTGATCGATCATTACACCTACGCCATCGTCAGCGACGGCGACCTGATGGAAGGCGTCG
>Ga0070689_100000524_pt1 | contig 22721 bp, 15 predicted proteins | sample KBSS23HmetaG_FD_64669 | JGI IMG/M metagenome (GOLD analysis project Ga0070689, IMG submission 64669) | Switchgrass rhizosphere microbial communities from Kellogg Biological Station, Michigan, USA - KBS S2-3H metaG | ecosystem: Host-associated > Plants > Roots > Rhizosphere ...
CTCGACGCTTCGGCGCGAATACGCGAGCCGGCGTCGCCACACGCAACGCCGACGTGGTTCGCGTCGACGGGGCCTCCGTGGGCGGCGGACCGGAGCTGCACGCGCTCACGGTGAGCGACGCCACGAGGCCCATCACGGACGTCGGAGCAGCCATGGACCATGGGCGAACGAACGTGGCGTTCCGAATCATCATTCCGGCTCTTTCTGCGTCGGAGCCGCGCTGAACCGGAGTCGCGCGGCGAACCGACGGCAACGAGCTATGGGCGTTCGTGTCGCGTCCGATCATGCAATCGTTCACGACCTCGCGTTCCACCTCCCCGGACATGACGCTACAGTGCGGCCGTGGACGTTCGATGCTCGCGCGGGTCGGCTCTCCTCATCACTCTCGCCGCCACCGGCGCGTGCGGGAGCCCGCCTGTGTCAGCGCGCCCGGCGCCGCCGGCGCGAGCGAACGTCCGTACGATCCCCGAGCAGCGGCCCGCCGCCCCGCCGCCCGCGGCGTCCACCGAGAGCGCGGAGCTCGCGGCGAAGATCGACCCCCTCTTCGCCACCTTCGCGGGCTCGACGTCGCCGGGGTGCGCGGTCGGCGTGTACCGGGCCGGCGAGACGATCTTCGCCAAAGGGTACGGGCTCGCGAGCCTCGAGCACGGCGCTCCGATAGGCTCCTCCACGACGTTCGAGCTCGCGTCGATGTCGAAGCAGTTCACCGCGACCGCCGTCCTCCTCCTCGCGCAGGACGGCAAGCTGTCGCTCGACGACGACATACGAAAATACGTGCCCGAGCTCCCGAGCTACGGACGGACGATCACCCTCCGCCACCTCCTTCATCACACCGGCGGTCTCCGCGAGTACGACGCGCTGCTGGATCTCTCCGGGTACGACGTCGCCGACGTCGCCACGGCGGACGACGCGCTCCACCTGGTCACGCTGCAGAAGGGGGTCAACTTCCCCGCCGGTACGGAGTGGAGCTACTCGAACACCGGCTATTTCCTCCTGTCGTTCGTCGTGAAGCGCGTCAGCGGAAAGACGCTCGGCGCGTTCAGCGAGGAGAGGATCTTCGGCCCGCTCGGGATGAAGCACACGACCCTCTTCGACGATCACACGAAGATCATCCCGCATCGCGCGACCGCCTACGCGCCGCGAGGGGCGGGCTTCGAGGTCGCCATGAGCAACCGCGAGCAGACCGGGGAGGGGAACGTCCAATCGACCATCGAGGACCTCGCGCGCTGGGACGCGAGCTTCTACGAGCCCAGGACGTTCGGGCGCTCGTGGCTCGACGCGATGCGGACGCCGGGCAAGCTCGACGACGGCACCGCGCTGACCTACGCGATGGGGCTCATCGTCAAGACGAACAACGGATTGGCCGAGGAGGAGCACAGCGGCGGGTGGGCCGGATACCGCACCCATATGCGGCGCTATCCGACGGAGCGGTTGTCGATCGCGTGTCTCTGCAACCGCGCCGACGCGGACCCGACCGGCCTGACGATGGCCGTCGCCCGCGCGCTCCACCCGAAGCTCGCGGCGCCGAAGGGGCCGTCGCCTTCGCCGCCGTCGTCCGCGACGGGCGCCGCTGCGACTCCCAGCTTCGACGTCACCCCGTTCGCCGGCGCGTACATCGAGCCGAGCTCGCTCACCGTGCGAACCGTCGCCGTCAAGGACGGCGTCGTCGAGCTCGGCTTCGCCCTCACGCCGGGCGAGGGGCCCCCGCCGCGCGCGCTGGAGAGGATCGACGCGCGATCCTTTCGAGTCTCCGGCGCGGCGTCGCGCTGGACGCTCGAGCCGCCGGCAGGCAAGGCGCCGCAGCGCCTCGTTCGCACCGCGCCGGGGGAGAAGACGCACACGTACCAGCGCTTCGAGCCATCGACGCTCGACGCCGCGAAGCTCGCGCCGTACGCCGGACGCTACACCAGCGCCGAGACGACCCACGACTTCACCGTCGCCGTGGTGGACGGAAAGCTCGTCGCCGGTCCGCTGGGGAAGCCGCGTCAGGCGACCACGTTCAAGCCGCTGGGCCCCGATACGTTCCTGGCGACCGGCTTCGGCCTCGTCTTCGGACGCGACGCGAAGGGTGCGGTCGCCGACGTCGTCGCCGTCTTCGACGGACACCGCGCGGTGCGTTGGACGAAGCGATGACTTCGCTCCGGCCGTCACGAAGCTCGTCGGATCGATGAGCTCGGACGCGCTCGACCGAATGCGTCGCTCCTGGCCGATTGGGCGTGGCACTTTGGTGGTTGGCACGAACGCTGCGAGTCTCGCGACGACGAGGTAGTCATGCGAGCGATGGCCGTGTTTCCTGCGCAGCGCGAGCTCCGAATCATCGATGTCCCGGCTCCGGAGCTCCATGGCGAGCACGACGTGACGATCCGCGTTCGCGAGGTCGGGGTCTGCGGAACCGACCGCGAGATCGGCGCGTTCCATTACGGTTCGCCGCCAGCCGGAACGGAGCGACTCGTCCTCGGACACGAGGCCGTCGGTGAAGTCGTGGCGGTAGGCCCCGCCGTTCGCAGGCTCGCTCCCGGCGACCTCGTCGTGGTGACCGTAAGGCGGCCCTGCGACGATCCCGAGTGCGACGCGTGCCGCGCGGGGCGCCCGGACTTCTGCGTCACGGGGCACTTTCGCGAGCGCGGGATCAGCGGGGCCGACGGGTTCATGACGGAGCTCGTCGTCGAGGACGAGCGCTACGTCGTACGCGTCCCCCAAGCGCTCTCCGACGTGGCAGTGCTCATCGAGCCCCTCACGATCGTGGCCAAGGCGGCCGTCGACGTCGATACGATACTGCGGCGCTATCCTTGGGAGCCTGCCGGCGCGCGCGCGCTCGTCCTCGGCGCCGGGCCCATCGGCCTCTTGGCGGCGATGATGCTGCGGTCACGCGACCTGGACACGTTCGTGTACTCGCTCGAGCCGGCGGAGAGCGACCGCGCCGAGCTGACGCGCTCGCTGGGCGCCGCGTACATCTCCGCGCGCGACGTCCCCATCGCGGAGATCGCCTCGCGAATCGGCGCGGCCGACGTCGTCTTCGAGGCCGTCGGCGTGTCCAAGGTCGCATTTGCGGCCATGGCGGCGCTGGCGCGAAACGGGATCTTCATCTTGAGCGGCGTTCCAGGCCCCGGTCGTCCCGCGGAGGCCGACCTCGATGGCATCATGCGCGACGTCGTCCTGAAGAATCAGGTCCTCTTTGGTACGGTCAACGCGTCACGGTCCGCCTTCGAGGAATCCGTGGGTTACCTCGAACGGTTCATGGTGCTGTTTCCCGACTCCGTTCGCCGGGTCATCACCCAGCGCGCGAAGCTCGACGATGCGCCTGCGCTGCTCCGCCGCGGCGGAGGTATCAAGCACGTGATCCAGCTCGCCGCCTGACCGGTGCGACCGCGCGACTGGCGTGGAACCTGCCTTTTTCCTGCCGGAACGGGGTCGGAGAAAACGGGATGGCCATGGAGACCAACGGACGCGGACGGACCTTGCGCAGCCAAAAGCTGCGGAGCATCAACTTCCAGGGTGACTCGCTGCGAATGGGGATGAACTGGACCGAGGAGGATCTCGCCAAGCCTCAGATCCTCGTCGACAGCGCCTACGGGATGGGCCACCCGGGGACGTTCCACTTCCGCCCGTTGCTCGAAGAGATCTCGAATGGCGTCTTCGAGGCCGGCGGCAAGCCGGGCGTCTTCACGGTGAGCGACATCTGCGACGGCGTCGTCCAGGCGACGGCGGGCATGAGCTACTCGCTCGTCTCGCGCGACGTCATGGCCGCCATGATCGAGATCCACGCCCTCGGTCATCCGCATGACGGCATGGTGCTCCTCTCCGGGAACGACAAGTCCGTCCCGGCACACATGATCGCCATCGCCCGCTGCAACCTGCCGGCGATTCTCGTTCCCGGAGGGACCCAGTTCAACGCGCCGGACTACTTCACATCCAATCGGCTGTGGCCTCTCGGCATGGAGGTCGACCGCAAGAAGAAGAGCCGCGAGGAGCTCTTCGAGCGGCAGAAAAACGCGTGCCCGACGTGCGGTGCCTGCCAGTTCATGGGCTCGGCCTCGACCGGTCAGGTGCTCGCCGAGGCCATCGGCCTCTCGCTCCCCGGATCGGCGCTCGTGCCGGCGCCGCTCGCGATGCACCTGCGCTACGCGCGAGCCGCGGGCAAGCGGGTGCTCGACCTCGTCCTCCACGATCTCACGCCGCGCAAGATCCTCACGCGGGAGGCGTTCGAGAACGCGATCGTCGTCCACGCGGCCGTGGGGGGGTCGACCAACGCTCTGCTCCACCTCCCGGCGATGGCCAAGGAGGTCGGCATCGAGCTGACGATCGACGACTTCGACCGCATCCACCGACGAGTCCCGGTGATCGCCAACGTCAAGACGACCGGCAAGTATCCGGTCGAGTACTTCTATTACGCGGGCGGGGTTCCCCGGGTGATGCTCGAGCTCCGCGAGCTCCTGCATCTGGATTGCCTCACGGTCACGGGCAAGAGTGTAGGCGAGAACCTCGACGAGATCGCGCAGTCGCACTTCTTCGAGGAGCGACTCGGATACCTGCACAACTACAAGATCCCGGCCTCCGAGATCATCAGGCCGCTCTCCGACCCGTTCGTCGCCGAGGGCGGCGTGGCCATCCTCCGCGGCAACATCGCGCCGGGTGGAGCGATGATCAAAGCGTTCTCGGTCCCGGACGAGATGCACGTCCACGTCGGTCCGGCGCGAGTCTTCGACGACGAGCAGGACTGCCTCGATGCTCTCCGTCGGGGCGCGATCGAGCCCGGCGACGTCATGGTCATCCGCTACGAGGGCCCGCGCGCGAACGGAATGCCCGAGATGTACTTCGCGTCGGCCGTCCTCGCGGCCGATCCCGATCTCAGCCACACGACCGCGCTCGTCACCGACGGCCGGTACTCGGGAGCGATGAAGGGGCCGTCGATCGGCCACGTGTCGCCCGAGGCGCTCGACGGCGGTCCCATCGCGTTCATCGAGGACGGCGATCTCATCGAAATCAACATCCCCGAGCGCAAGCTCGCGCTCGTGGGCCTCCATGGTCAGCGAGTGATGGAGTCGGAGGTCGCGCGAGTCCTCGCAGAGCGTCGCGCCCACTGGACCCCGCCGCCGCCGAGGCACACGACGGGGATCCTGTCCCTCTTCGCTCGCGTCGCGACTTCGGCCTCCGAGGGAGCGGCGATGACGGCGCCGGTGGACAGCGGCGCGGGCCGGGAGGCCGACGGCGGTGCGCGCGCGCGCCCGCCCGAGCCACAAGGCGGGACGACCCAGGAGCCGCCCGCACGCGCGCAGGCGGCGGCGCCCCCGGAGTCCAAGCCCTCCCGCTCGGGCGGTGGCGGCGGCGACCGGAGGCGGGTGGTGATCGCCGACTACGACTTCGGCAACGTCGAGGTGGAGCGCCGGATCATCGAAGGGGCGGGCTTCGAGCTCGTGCCCGCGCAGTGCAAGAGCGAGGACGAGGTCATCGGCGTCGCCGGCGATGCCGACGCCGTGATCACGCAATACGCGCGCGTCGGGGCGCGCGCCATCGATTCGTTCACCCGTTGCCGCGTGATCGCTCGCTATGGGACGGGCGTCGACATCGTCGACGTCGACGCGGCCACCCGACGCGGCATCCAGGTGACGAACGCTCCGAACGATTGGTGCTCGGACGAGGTCGCGGATCACGCGGTCGCGCTCTGGCTCGCCGCCGCTCGCAAGATCCCCCAGTACGCCGCGGCGACGCGTCGGGGCGAGTGGCGGTGGCAGACCGGGAGGCCGATCCACCGTCTGCGTGGGCGCGTGCTCGGGATTCTGTCGTTCGGCGCGATCGCCCGCTCGGTCGCGGAGCGAGCGCGGCCCTTCGGGGTGGAGATCTGGACGCACGACCCGTTCGTCGATTCGAGCGACGTCGAGAAACAGGGCGTGCGCCCGGTGACCTTCGACGAGCTGGTGCGAGGGTCCGACTACCTCGTCATCCAGGCCCCGCTGACGTCGAAGACCCGCGGGCTCTTCGACGAGGGCGCGTTTCGGCGGATGAAGCGGAGCGCGATCCTCGTCAACACCGCGCGGGGGCCGATCGTGGTCGATCGAGCGCTCCGCCGTGCGCTCGAGGAGCATTGGATCGCCGGCGCCGCGCTCGACGACATCGAGGAGGAGCCTGCCAAGCGGCGCGACTGGGAAGCCGAAAACCCGTTGTTCCAAGAGGACGATGCGATCATCACGCCGCACGCCGCCTATTACTCGGAGGAGTCGATCCGCGCGGTGCGCGAGATCGCCTCGAGTGAGGTCGTGCGCGTGCTCACCGGCCAGCGTCCCACGTCCCCCGTCAACTTCGTCGACCGACCGGCACCGGCCGAGCCCGGAGCCGCCCCGCTCCACGGGTCGTGAGCATGAGAGCGTCCCGCGCCGAAACGGGGGCCGCGCTCGAGGCGCTCGGCGCCGTCGCGGTCCTGCGCCTCGAGAGCCCCGAGCGGCTGCGGCCGGTGGTGGATGCTCTGATCGAAGGCGGCGTCCGCGCCGTCGAGGTGACGATGACGACGACGTGGGCGCTGGAGAGCCTCGCCGAATGCGCTGCCGCCCTCGGCGATTCCGCGTTGCTCGGAGCCGGAACCGTGCTCGACGCCGAAACGGCGCGGATGGCCGTCTCCGCCGGCGCTCGCTTCGTGGTGAGCCCCACCTTTTGCCCGGATCTGATCCGGGCCTGCCGCCGCTACGACGTGGTCTCGATCCCCGGCGCGTTCACGCCCACCGAGATCGCGGCGGCGTGGGAAGCCGGCGCGGACCTCGTCAAGGTCTTCCCCGGCGGCCTCCTGGGCCCAACCTACATTCGCGCGCTACGCGGACCGCTCCGCCACCTCCGCTTGATGCCGACCGGTGGTGTGACGCTGGACAACGCAGGCGACTTCCTCGCCGCAGGTGCGGTCGCCGTCGGGGTGGGCGACGCCCTCGTCGAACGAGGCACGGTCGAGCGGGGAGACTACGCGGCGATCACCGAGCGGGCGCGCCTCCTCACCGCTGTCGTACGCGAAGCACGGGAGTGGGCCGCATGACGCCGAAGATCGTCGCCTTCGGAGAGCTGCTGCTCCGTCTGAGCCCTCCGGGCCATGAGCGTCTATTCCAGTCCCCGTCGCTCACCGCCACCTTCGGCGGGGGCGAGGCGAATGTGGCCATCAGCCTCGCCCACCTCGGAATGGACAGTCGCTTCGTCACCCGGCTTCCTTCGAATGCGGTGGGAGATGCCGCGGTGCGAGCGCTTCGCGCCGAGGGCGTCGCCGTCGACGCCGTCCAGCGCGGGGGGTCGCGCATGGGCATCTACTTCGCCGAGGCCGGGGCGAGCCCGAGGCCGTGGACGGTCGTCTACGATCGCGCGCACTCTGCGATCTGCGAGCTCGACCCGAGCTCGGTGCGCTGGCCCGAGATGCTGCGTGGCGTCGCCTGGTTTCACACGTCGGGCATCACGCCGGCGCTCGGACCGGGTCCCGCCGAGTGCACGCGAAGGGCATTCGAGGCGGCCCGCGAGCTCGGCGTGACCGTGAGCCTCGACTTCAACTATCGCCGGATGCTCTGGAGCGAGCTTTCGGCGAAAGAGGTCCTGCGTCCTCTCGCTCGATGGGTGGACCTGCTCGTTGCGGGCGAGGAAGACTTGCGGACGTTGCTCGGCATCCCGATCGCGCAGGGGACCTTCGACCCCGACCGGCTCGACCTCCGAGCCTGCGAGACCGCGGCCGAGCGCGTGGTCGCAGACTACGGCGTGCGTCAAGTCGCGACCACGCTGCGCGAGAGCCTCTCGGCCAGCGACAACGGCTGGAGCGCGCTGCTCTACGACGGCCCGAGCAAGACACTTCATCGCGGACCGCGGCACGTCATTCACCTCGTGGACCGGATCGGCGCGGGCGACAGCTTCGTCGCGGGACTCGTCTTTGCGCAGCTCGACGGAAGACCGCTCGACGAGGCATTGCGATTCGCGGTCGCCGCGAGCGCGCTCAAGCAGACCATCCCAGGAGACTTCAACCGCGTCTCCGTCGACGAGGTCGAGCGCCTCGCCGCCGGCGACGAAGGGGGACGAGTTCGTCGGTGACGGGGTCCGGCGATTGCACGTTTCGTCGCGGAAGGAGAGGTCCGATGGAATACACGAAGATCCCCGATCTCCCGGTGGACGCCAGCCGCGTTGGGCTGGGCACCTGGGCCATGGGCGGTTACCAATGGGGCGGCACCGACGACGACGAGTCGGTGCGCACGATCCACACGGCGATCGATCTCGGGATCAACCTGATCGACACGGCCCCGGCGTACGGATTCGGTCGCTCCGAAGAGGTCGTGGGGCGAGCGATCGCCGAATGGGGACGACGCGACGACGTGATCCTGGCGACGAAGTGCGGTCTCGAGCGAGTCGGCGATTCTCTCTATCGCAACGCGACCCGCCGGCAGATCTTCGAGGAGGTGGAGCTCTCGCTGAGGCGGCTGCGGACCGACTACATCGATCTCTATCAGGTGCACTGGCCAGATCCTGCCACGCCCATCGAGGAGACGGCGGAGGCCATGCGCGACCTCCAGCGAGCGGGAAAGGTCCGCGCCGTGGGGGTGTCGAACTACTCGATCCCCGATATGGAGCGTTTCGGCCATGCCACACGCCTCGTGTCGGACCAGCCGCCGCTCAACCTGTTCGAGCGGGGGGCGCAGTCCGTCGTCCTGCCGTGGTGCCGCACGCACGACCTCGCCACGCTCACCTACGGCGCGCTCTGCCGCGGATTGCTGAGCGGCGCCATCGACCAGAACACCAGGTTCGAGGGCGACGATCTGCGCAAGGTGGACCCCAAGTTCCAGCGGCCGCGGTTCGCGCATTACCTGGAGGCGGTGAAGCTCCTCGATCGCTATGCCCGCGAGCGCTACGGCGAGAGTGTGCTCGCCCTATCCGTCCGGTGGGTCCTCGATCAGCCGGGGGTCTCGGCCGCCCTCTGGGGCGCGCGCCACCCCGGCGAGCTCTCGCCGCTGCCGGACGTCGTCGGCTGGCACCTCGACGAGGACGCCCTTCGTTATATCGACGAGGTCATCTCGTATTGCGTGAAGGACCCGGTGGGCCCGGAGTTCATGGCTCCGCCGGAGCAGCACGCGCCCGCGGCCCCGCCGACATGAGCGAGTCGATGGACATGAGCGAGTGGATCGACGTCACCGTCCCCATACGTCCCGGCATGGTCCGCTGGCCGGGCAACCCGGGAGTGGAGCGCGAGGTCACCGAGGAGCGCCACGAGGGAGGAATCTGCCGCGTGTCCAGGCTCACCCTGGGAGTCCACACGGGTACCCACTTCGACGCGCCGGTTCACTTCGACGTACCCGTACCAGGGAGTGGCGGCGTGGAGGCGCTGGCCGTCGCCGCCATGATCGGCGTCGCGCGCGTCGTGGCCGTGCAGGGGCGCGCCATCGATCGCGCCGACGTGGAGGCGTTGGACCCGAAAGCAGGCGAGCGGTTGCTCTTCAAGACGAGCAACTCGGTATTGTGTTGGGGTACCGACGACTTCGTGCCGGATTACGTCTACGTGACGGCGGGCGCGGCGCACCACCTGGCCGATCGACGGGTCTCCCTGGTCGGCATCGACTACCTGTCCATCGGCGGGCCGTCCGACGGCGCGCGCGCGCACCGGATCCTGCTCCAGGCGGGAGTCTGCATTCTCGAGGGGCTCGACCTGCGTGGCGTCGTCCCGGGTACCTTCGAGATGGTCGCGCTTCCCATGCTGATCCCGGGATCGGACGGCGCGCCCGCGCGCGTCCTCCTCCGTCGACCGACTACGTGACGGTCGATCGACGGGAGCGACGCGCGACGAACCACGTGGCCGCGGCTGCCAGGACGATGGCGATGGCCGCGGCCATGGTTCGGTCGACGTCGTGACGAAAGACCGACTCTCCCAGCACGATCAGCGCTGCGCCGTAGATGCCTGTGATGATCATCGAGACGACGAAATAGAGCGCGAACGGGACGCCGGCGATACCGAGTGCGTAGTTCTTCGCGAACGCCGGGAGACCGGGGGCGAGCTTGACCAGCACCGTGAAGCGGAGGGCACGCCCGCGCTTTCGCTCCGATTCCAGCTCCGGGAGCCGAACACCGAATCGCTCGAAGAGGGGCGCGATGCGCGGACGCAGCTGGCTTCGGGCCAGGCGGTAACAGAGGATCAGGTTCAGCGCGAGGGCCGCCATCGATCCGATGAGCCCCACGCGCTGGCCGAACGTGGCACCAGCGAGCGCGAAGAAGGGTGTCATCGGGACGCCCACGGCTGGGAGCACGGTCATCACGCCGAAGAAGGTGACGACGCCCGCGTCGCTCTTCCATGCTCGGATGGCGTCGCCCACCGATGACGACCACAAAACGACCGACACGATCAGCACCGCGAGCCCGGCGAGGAGGGGGACGAGCCAGGTTTTTTTGCCGCCGAGCATGGTGCCCACGATGCAAACGGAGGACCGCCTGCGCGTCGTCCGAGCTTGCCCAGACCGGCGAAGCCGGCGTCGACGGCCGCGCCGACGAAGAACGCGACGCCGACGGTGGCGAGCGCGGTGAGCGTGGCGAGGCGCGGGCCGCCGACGCCGAGGGCCATGGCCACGGCGGTGAATGGCAGGCGATATCCGCCGGCGATACCTCCGGCCGCGCCGGCGGCGCCCGCGAGGTCGTGGCCGACGCCGAGGCCCGGAGCGACGACGCGGCGAACCTCAATCGGCGGCCCGAGTAGACCCGTCCGAGGACCGTCGTCCCGTTCGCCAGGAGAAGACCACCGCCGACGCCAGCCACGGCCTGTCCGGCGACGAGCACGCTCACGGATGTCGCGAAGCCCGCGAGCAACATGCCCGCGGTGTAGAGACCGAGACCGAGGAGCTCCATCGGAACGAAACCGATGCGCAGGCCGATCTTCGCGCCGTCGACCGCAAACGCGGCCGCGAAGAGGGTTGCTCCGGCGGAGGAGCGACCAACTCCCTACCTGCTCGTTTTGCCTCGATGAGGTGGGCGGTGTTGAGTCCGTAGTCTTCGATGGGGGCAGGCATACGACGATCCATGGGGACCCACCCCCGCGCCGCAATCCGGGGGTCGGCACGAATCGATGTCTGAGCCAGCCGGAAGGTCGTGACGTCAGAACGCCACGAACGCCATGTCTTCGGGGGCGAGCTTCTGGTCGTTGACGGCGGTGATGATGCGGGTGCGCATCGTCGCGAAGTCGGGGTGGCCCTTGGAGGCGAGCTCCAGGGTGCGGAGGCGTATGACGTCCCCGACGCGCAGCTTGCCGCTGGACAGCGAGGCGGCGACGATCAGCTCGGCCTCGTGGGCCTTGGCGGCGGCGTCGGCGGAGAGCCTCTCGTCGTCGGGGTCTTCGACCGGGGCGGAGTCGGGGCGGCGGTTCGAATCGTTGGGGCAGGCGATCGGAGCGGACTGCGGCGACGAGATGCGGATCAATTCGGCCACGCGCTGGGCAATGGCCTCGCGCTCCATCGCGGCGTCGGCGGACACGGCGGTGGGCACGGCCTGCGCGCCGGCCCACCCGTCGATGCGCTGCTCGAGGCGCTCGAGGCGCGCGCTGTCGAGCTGGCGCGCCCGCCAGTCGACCCACAGAAAGACGATCGCGGTGGCGAGCAGCACCACCTCTACAATCCGGAGCCATCGCGTCATCGTCGTTCTCCCTGGGCCAGCCTGGCCGGCGCGCCGGTCGCTCATTCGTCCGTTACGGCAACAGGCTCGAATCGTTGAACAGCTGAATGGTGTCGATCTGGGTGCTCGTGTTCCAGTGGATGTACACGTTCGCGGTGACGTTATTGCAGGCCTGATCGAACGCTTGCAGCAACGCCGCCGGCGCGCCGGCCGACATGGGAACGAACTTGTTGACACCGCCGAACGTCACCGACGCATACCGGCTGATTCCGCTGGTGGACTGATAATTCTGGAGCACCATCCGCGCAGTCGCGTCGGTGCTGTGGCGGAACGCGTCGAGCGAGCCCGAGCAGTACCCGCTGCCGTCGGCGTTGAACCCACAACTCGCCGAGCGGGTGTCCGCCTGGCCGGCGAGGCTGGTCCCCGCCATGGTCAGGGCGGCCAGCGCCACACCGGCGCCGAGCGCGCGCTTCAATGACATTCCACGGAACGACCCTTCCTTCGTCATGGACAACTCCCTTTCTGAATTGGATGAAGACGCGATGGCCGGCGCCGCTTCAGCCCGCCACGTTGCGCGGCAAGTGCAATTCGCTGCACCGGCCCGCTCGCATCACCGCAATAGAGCAACGCGCGTGCCGGTAAAAAAAGCCAATCGCGTCGCGAACGGGTTGTGCGTCTCGCGCAAGAAGAATGTTGTCGCCGCTCAAGATGTGCACGCTCTGCACAACGCGCGCGCGACGCGTGAGATTTACGATTTGCGATCGGCGCGGGGCGGCGCGCCCCGGGACAGGCCGAGCTCTTTGATCCTCCGCCGGAGCGCGCGGCTCGACACCGAGAGGCGCTGCACCATTCGCGTCGACGTCGCCGTCAGGGATCGCTCATCACCGACGTGACCTTGCAGACCGAGGGGTACGGAGCGACCGACGACCTCAGATCCTGCCCGCCGCCACGAGTCGCGCCTCGGCGTCCAGGTCGTAGCTCCGGCCTCGCCAGTCCACACGGCGATTCAGCTTCGCCGCGATCTGCACCATCCCGCCGATCAGCGGGAGCACCGCCGGTACCCAGAGCTGGTGCAGCGCGATGCGCGGTCCACGGTACGCGCGCTGAAGCGAGGTCTGCGTCCACACCGAGAAGGCGATGGTCACCAGCGCCGCGCCCGCGGCGGGCAGGTTGCTGGTGGCCAGCGACACACCGAGCACCGCCCAGGCCAGCCAGCAGGAGACGCCGCGCACCCAGTTCGGCCACGTGAAGCGGAACGAGAGGCCGCCCTCGCTGAAGAGGATCCAGCGGCGGAAGGTCCGGAAAAACTGGAGCGGGCCCATCCCGCCGATGACGATCCGCAGCGGCGACCCGATGACCACGTTCTTCCAGCCCGCGTTCCACAGCGCGTGGCCGATGACCATGTCGTCGACGAACTGGCCCTCGGCGACGCCCACACCGCCTACCGCGTCGAGCGCCTGGCGGCGGCAGACCATGAGCTGCCCCATGATGAACTCCAGCTCACCCCGTGGCTCGGCAGCCCACGACACGGTCGGCCCGTACCAGGCGTTCATCAGCAGCTCGTAGCCGACGTCGCCGGCGGTCGGCTGGTCCGCGGCGGCGACCACCGGGGCGAAGGTGCAGCCGCAGTCCGGTCGGGCGAGCAGCTCGGAGACGAGCCGGCCCAGCAGATCCTTCGTCGGTCGGCTGTCCGAGTCGTTGAACGCCAAGAGCTCGCCGGTGGCGGCGGCGACGCCCACCAGCATCGCGTGGAGCTTGCCGGTGCGCTGGGGCGGGGGAGAGCCTGAGAAGAGCAGCTCGACCCGGTGGGCGGTCGTCCGGTGCTCCGCGATGAGCCGGCGGATCGCCGGGGTGGCCGGATCGTCCCCGGAATCGACCACGAAGAGCAACTCCAGCTTCCCGGGGTACTCCATCTCCAGGAAGGCGCGGATGTTGTCCTCGGCGCCGGTGTCCAGACCCTTCACCGGCCGGATGACGGTGATCGATGGCGCCGTCATCGGGACTGGCGGCGGCGCGGGGTGGCGGGCGAGGACGCGCCGGAGCCGGAGGTGTCCGTCGACGAGCGCGAGGAGCGAGACGATGGCCAGTGCGAGCAGGACGGCATTCATGGAATGCTCTTGTCTTCGTGTGTCGCGAGCGTCAGACGTTGCAGGGCTCGTGGCGCCCACCAGTTCACGTCTCCGAAGAGGCGCATCGTGGCGGGGACCACCAGGACTCTCACCAGGGTGGCATCGAGCCCCACCGCGATCGCCATGCCCACCCCCATCGCCTTCACCACCAGGATCTTCGCCAGGGCGAAGGCGGCGAAGACCGCGATCATGATCGCCGCGGCGCTGGTGATGAGGCTGCCGGTCCGCTCCAGCCCCTCGGCTACGCTGTGCCGGTTGTCGTGGGTGCGGATCCACTCCTCGCGCATCCGCGAGAGCATGAGGACCTCGTAGTCCATCGATAGCCCGAAGAGGGTGCAGAAGAGGAGCACCGGGAGCGCCGGCTCGAGCGCCCTTGGCTGGAAATGGAGCAGCCAGCGTAGGTGACCTTCCTGGAAGATGAAGACCAGTGCCCCGAAGCTCGCGGCGATGGAAAGGAAGTTCATCACCACCGCCTTCAGCGGGAGCACCACCGAGCCGAGCAGGACGAAGAGCGCCACCAGGGTCACCAGCACCACGAAGCCGACCGCGAGCGGCGCGCGGTCGAGGACGAAGCGGGTCGAGTCCACGTCGCTGGCGCTCTGCCCGCCCACCAGGGCCCGCCCGTCGCCGACGATCCGGTCCCCTCTCAGCGCATCCACCAGCCGCCGGGCTTCGGCGCTCGAGGCGGGTGCCGAGGTCAGCACCTGGACCACGGCGACGTCGCCGTGGAGATACGCCGCCTCGGCGAACGAGAGCTCGGGAGGCTGGAACGCCGCGCCCATCCCGGCCAGCTGAACGTACTCCTCGCGGGTCATTCGGTGATCGAGGTTGACGATGCTCTCCACGCCCGCCACCCCGGGAAGCCGCGCCCAGCGTCGGGTCGCGTCGTAGAGCGCGGCAGCGCGCTCGGGGGTGAAGGGCGGCCCGGGGAACCTCACCGCCACGAGGACGCGGGTCGCGGCCTGGTCCGGGAAGGTCTCGGCCAACACGGAGGCCGCTTGGCGCGACTCGGCCGTCTCCGGGAGCGCGGTGATGTCCGTGCCTGCAGTCTGCAAGCGAAAGAAGGGCCAGCCCACGAGCGCGATGAAGGCCAGGATCGGGAGGAGCACCAGGAGCGGATGGGCCATTACCCAGCTCGCCAGCCGCTTCCACACTCCCTCGCGCAGACCGAAGGCCGGGAGCGGCAGGCGTCCCAGGTCCACTCGAGGTCCGAGCCAGCCGAGCAGGGCCGGCAGCGCGGTGAGGGCGAAGAGCACCGAGAAGGCGACCACGATGGCGCCGCCGAGGCCCATCGCCGCGAGGAACGAGCCCCTGTAGAAGAGCAGCCCCGAGAGCCCCGCGGCCACCGCCAACCCCGAGAACGCGACCGCTCGCCCGGCGGTGTCCATGGTGCGCTCGAGCGCCGCCTCGACGCTGCCGCCGGAGGGCAGCTCGGCGCGGAAGCGGCTCACCATGAAGAGCGAGTAGTCGATGGCCACCCCGAGCCCGATGAGGCTCACCACGTTCAGCGTGTACTGAGCCATGTCGAGGTGGTGCGACAGCGCGAGCACCACCGCCACCCCGGCCAGCACCGCGAGCCCGCCGACGACGATGGGGAGCAGCGCCGCGACCACGGTGCGGAACACCCAGAGCAGGACGACGAGGGCGAGCGGGAAGGAGATGAGCTCGGCGCGGAGCAGGTCGTGCTCCAGCTCGGCGTTGAGGTCGAAGAGGAACGCCGGCTTCCCGGTGAGGGTCACGATGAAGGGGCCGTCCCGGAGAGCGGCCTTCACCGCGGGGAAGGCGCGCACCGCGGCCTTCTCGTCGCCCTTCAACCGCACCAGCACCAGCGACGTCTGGCCATCGCGGGAGACGAAGCGTGCGCGGGCCCGCTCGGGTGCGGTGACCATCGAGACCACGTCCTGCACCTCGGGGCGGGCGCTCGCCTTCTCCACCTGCAGGGCCAGCGCGCTCTGGAAGACCGGATCGGTCGCCGCCATCCTCGGGTGGCCGAAGAGCGCGACCACGGTGGTGTCGGTGTCCGCCCCGGCGGCTCCGCGGACCCACGCGGCGGCCTGGGCGGACTCCGTCCCCTCGATGGTGCCGCTGGTCAGGCTCCCACCGCGGACGAGGCTCAGCGCGGCGATCACCAGCACCACCATGGTGCTGGCGAGAACCATCGGGCGGTGTCGGGAGACGGCCCGAGCCAGAGGGACGAACATGAGGGGCAGGTGCTCTGTCCGATTCGCGAGTTCGAGGCAACCGCCGCCATGGTGTACGGCTTCCGTGGCCGAGGAGGACGATCGCGAAGAGGCACGACGTAACGCGACGCCAAGGAATCGGAACGGCCGGAGCCATGCCGGACGTCGATCTCGAAGCGGCATCAAGGACCTACGACGTTGTCGTGGCCGGAGCGGGGCCCGTTGGCACAGTGTGCGCGCTCGCGTGCGCCCGTCGCTCCGCGCGCGTTCTCCTCGCCGAGGCCAACCCGCGCGCGGCTTCGAGGTTCGCGGGGGAGTGGATCCACCCGCCCGGTGCAGCCGTTCTGGATCGAGTGGGTATCGGTCGCCTCGCGAGAGCCAGGGGGCGCGCGGCCTCGGGCCTCGTCGTCTTTCCGGACGACCGAAGCGAGCCCATTCTGCTCCCGTACGCGCAAGGTGCGGTCGGCATCACCTGCGAGCACGAGCGGATGATCGAGGAGCTCCGCGCGGCGGCGTGCGGCAGTGGCCAGGTCGACTACGTCCGGGCGCGCGTCGGCTCGATTCGAGGCGACAGCGTCACGCTCGCCTCGAGCGACGGCGCCAACACAGTCACCGTTTGCGCGAAGAAGATCGTGGGCGCGGACGGACGCGCGTCCGGGGCGCGCCGCCAGACGGGAGCAACGACCGTTTCAACCGTCCTGTCGTATATGGCGTCCGTCGAGCTTCGCGGCGTGGATCTCCCCTTCGAGGGCTTCGGCCATGTCGTTCTGGGAGGCCCCGGGCCGCTCCTTCTTTACCGAATCGACGACGATCGCGTCCGAGGGTGTCTCGACGTCCCCGGCCATGTGCCCGCGTCGTTGCGAACTCCCGCGTTCCTGCGCGAGGCATTCGGCAGGATCGTACCGGCCACGCTCGGAGACCCTCTCGCCGAAGCTCTGAGCCGCGGTCCGCTACGGTGGGCGTCCACGCGTTTTCGCCCGCGGGCCGACTACGGACGGCAGAGTGTTCTCCTGGTCGGCGACGCAGTGGGGCATTACCACCCGATAACGGCAGTCGGGCTCACCGAGGGCTTTCTCGACGCCGAGTCGGCGTCGCAGAGTGAGGACGCGGCCGCGCACCGGAGGCGGCGGGAGCGCGCGAGCCATGCCTCCGAGCTCCTGGCCTCGGCCCTGTACGCCATCTTCTCCGGTAAGGACATCGCGAGCTCGGATATGCGCCGGGCCATTTATCGTCGCTGGCGCGCGAGCTCGTCCGAGCGCGAGCGTACGGTCGCATTGCTGATGGGAGGTGGCGCGACCTCGTACGCGTTTGGCAACTCGTTCCTTCGGGTGGCCGCGAGCGCGCTGTGGGGCACGGTCGCCGAGGCGGCGCGGCGCGAACGCAGCTCGCTCGCGTTCTCGATGGCGGCATACGCAGCGTACGCCCCGTGGCTAGCTGCCGGGTTCGGGCTGCGGTCGGTCCACGTGTCGCCGAAAGTGCCCATGGCGACGATCGCAGCGCGCGAGGAGAACGAGGCTGGGGCGGCGAACGTGCCGTCCGTGCTTGCTCCGAGCGCCGGGCCTGACGCGGAGGACTGGGCGTGCTGCGAGCGCAGTCTGAACGAAGTGTCGCGCACGTTTGCGATCCCGATCGCGCACCTTCCCGATCGCCTCCGCACGGCCGTGACATGCGCCTATCTGCTATGCCGGGTCGTCGACACGATCGAGGACCATCCCGGCATCTCTCTCGACCGGCGCGCTCGGCTGTTCGTCGCTTTCCTGAACGTCTTGAACGGCGCCGGCGACCCGCGCGCGCTCACCGATTGGGTCCCGCCCGGCGCCGGCTTCGACGCCGAGCTCCGGCTCGTACGCCATTTGCCCGCCGTGATGCGCGTATTTCGCGCACAACGACGCGAGACGCAGGAGCGGTGCGCCAGCTGGATCACCGAAATGGCACGCGGGATGGAGCTCTATGCCCGTCGGCCTGCCGGGCCGGACGGAATGACGTGCCCCTTCACGATTTCGGACTTGGAGCGCTATTGCTATTTCGTTGCCGGCACGGTGGGGCGGCTCCTCACAGAGCTGTTCATCGCCGAGATGGGCCCGGCGCTCGCGCCGGCATGTGCGTGCGCGCTGCGGGAAAGGGCCGAGCCGTTCGGGATCGGGCTCCAGCTCGTGAACATCCTCAAGGACGTCACCGACGATTACCGGCGCGGTGTCTGCTACGTGCCACGGAGCGTCTGCGCCGCGCACGAGCTGAGCGCGTCGCGGTTGCTCGACCCCGCTGTTCGCGAGAGGGCCCAGCTCGTGGTGGCGCAGCTCTTCGACCTGGCGCGTGAACGACTCGACGAGGGGCTCGCGTACACGCTCGCCATTCCGACCGCGCAGGTGCAGATCCGGCTCTTCTGCCTGCTGCCGCTGTGCATGGCCGTCCGCACGCTCGCCGTCGCGCGCGGGAGCGACGTCATTTTCGACTCGCAGCGGCCTGTCAAAATCTCCCGTGCGGAGCTCGCGAAGATCGTCGCCGACTGCACTGCTGCCGCCGGAAACGACGCGGCCATCCGCCGCCACTACGACGCCCTGTGGACGGAGGACGATCGCGCGGCGGAGGCGGGTGAGGTCCACGATACCGCGGGAGGCGTCTGAGCGTGTCCGTATCGCTGCCCGCCACGGACCTAGTTCTCGATCGAGCGATCGCGCACGCAGTGGACGCCGCGCTCGTCCATCTGGCCACCTCGCAGAGCGAATCCGGATCGTGGAAAGGTGATTACGGAGGGCCGCTCTTCCTTCTCCCGCTATACATCGTCGCGGCGAACGCCACCGGAGTCGACCTCGACGATGCCACGCGAGGCGAGATGACGCGGTATCTCGAAGGCCACCAGAACCGCGACGGCGGCTTTGGCCTGCACGTCGAGGGCGAGAGCTCCTGCTTCTCCTCCGTGCTCAACTACGTGGCGCTCCGGACACTCGGGCGCGAAGCATCGCACCGCGGGCTCGTGCGGGCGCGCGACTGGTTTCTCGCGCACGGGGGCGCGCTCGCTTCGGCCTCGTGGGGCAAATTCATCCTCTGCTTGCTCGGCTTGTACTCCTACGAGGGCATCCATCCCATTCCTCCGGAGCTGTGGCTTTTGCCCCGTGCTCTTCCGTTTCACCCGTCCCGGCTCTGGTGCCATTGCCGCATGGTGTACCTGCCCATGTCGTACGCATATGGCGCCCGCCTGCGCGCGCCGGAAAGCGCGCTTACCCGCGCATTGCGCGGAGAGATCTACGACATGCCCTACGAGCGCATCGACTGGCGGACCTGCCGCGATCGCGTGTCCCCGACGGATTCGTACGTGCCGCATTCGTCCTTGCTCCGCGCTGCCCACGCCGCGTTGGACGTTTACGAGCGCCGCGTAAACCGGCGGATCCGGCGCCGGGCGCTCGAGCACGTCCTCGATCAGATCCGGCGCGAGGACCGAAATACGCAATATCTGTGCATTGGCCCGATCAGCAAATTGCTTCATACGTGGATATGGCATTTTCGTGATCCCCGCGGGCCGGAGTTCGCGGCGCACGTCCGTGCGCTGCCGGCATATCTCTGGCGCGGGAGAGACGGGATCAAGGTCCAGGGGTACAATTCGTCGGAGCTCTGGGATACGGCGTTCGCCGTGCAGGCCGTCGTGGCGTCGGGCCGGGCGGAGGCGTTCCGGTCGACGCTGCGCCGGGCGGGCCGCTTCATCGAGGAGGCGCAAGTCGTCGACGAGGTCGAGGCTCCTACGCTCTGCTACCGGCGGCGCTCGCGCGGCGGATGGCCCTTCTCGACGCGCGCTCACGGTTGGCCGATCAGCGACTGCACGGCCGAGGCGATCACGGCGTCGCTCATCGGCGCTTCGCTTTTCGAACGGCCGCTGCCCGAGGCGCGCCTCGTCCAGGGCGTCGAGTTCCTCCTCTCGCTGCAAAACGCAGACGGAGGCTTCCCCACGTACGAGCGGGCAGCGGCGCCCGCCTGGCTGGAGCTCCTGAACCCGTCCGACTGCTTCGCCGATGTCATGGTCGACGTGTCCTACGTCGAATGTACGTCCGCGGCGCTGAGCGCGCTCGATGCATTTGGCACACGCCACCCAGGTATTCTGTCTCGCGAGATTGCGCGGGCGCGCGATCGGGCGATCGATTTCATCCTCCGCCGGCAGCGGCGCGACGGATCCTGGGTGGGCTCGTGGGGTATCTGTTTTACGTACGGTACATGGTTCGGGGTGCGGGGGCTCATGGCGGCGGGTTTTTCTCCATCCCATGCCGCACTTCGAGCGGCGGCCGATTTCCTCGTCGACAAGCAGCTGCCCGATGGCGGCTGGGGTGAGACCGCGGAGAGCTGCGTCCGGCAACACTACGTGAGCACGTCCTCGGGCCAGGCCGTCATGACGTCATGGGCGCTGCTCGCCCTCTTGGCCCTGGGTCAACGGAGGACGCCGGCGGTACGGAGGGGGCTCTCGTTTCTCGTCCACCGCCAGCGCCCAGACGGGAGCTGGCCCGACGAACGGATCGCAGGCGTCTTCAATCGGACCTGCGCCATCCACTACGACAACTATTTGAAGGTATTCCCCTTATGGACGCTCAGCCAAGCTCGTTGACGTCGCCGGCCGATCTTGCTTGAACGCACCCCGCTTCGCGCGGCCTTCTCGATGACGAACGCCATACCTCGCGACGGCGCCTTCGAGGAGCGCGGCCGGTCGGTCTTTGCCACGGTCAGCGCCGCCGGATCGCCGAGGTCGAGCCTGATGATTCGACAGGATTCCTGGAACGGCCCCGCGAATGCACATCGAGGCGTGGAGGTCGTGCCATGATGAAGATGCGTGCCGTTCAAGTCCCGCGCCCTGGAGCGCCCCTCGAGCTCGTCGAACGCGAAGTGCCTGAGCCCGGTCCGGGGACGGTGAGGATCAAGGTGGAAGCGTGCGGCGTCTGCCACAGCGACAGCATCACCGTCGACGGGCTCATGCCTAACATCGAATATCCGCGCATCCCCGGTCACGAGGTCGTCGGGACGATCGACGCGGTCGGGGCTGGCGTGACCGACTTCGCCGCCGGGCAGCGCGTGGGGGTCGGCTGGCACGGCGGGCAGGATGGTCGGTGTGACGCTTGTCGGCGTGGCAACTTCTTCGCTTGCCGGCTCCGCCTCGTCACGGGGGTCACGTCGGACGGCGGATACGCCGAGTACATGATCGCGAGAAGCGAAGCGCTGGCCCGCTTCCCCGACGGGCTCTCGCCGGCCTCCGCCGCGCCGCTCCTGTGCGCGGGGGTGACGACGTTCAACGCGCTCCGCAACAGCGGGGCCCGCCCCGGCGATCTCGTGGCCGTGCTGGGGATCGGCGGGCTCGGTCACCTCGCCGTCCAGTACGCGGCAAAAATGGGGTTCTTTACCGTGGCGATCGCGCGCCATCGCGACACCGAGCCGCTCGCGAGAGAGCTCGGTGCGTCGCTCTTCATCGAGAGCAGCACGTCCGATGCTGCGACCGAGCTCGCGAAGCTCGGCGGCGCCCAGGTGATTCTCGGGACCGCCCCCAGCGGCAAAGCGATGAGCGCCCTCCTCCCGGGTCTGGCCCCCAACGGCCGGTTGCTCGTGATCGGTGCGTCCGCAGAGCCGATCGAGGCGCCTCCGGCGCTTCTTATCTTCAACAGCATTTCGATCGATGGCTGGTACTCGGGCACCGCGATCGACTCGGAGGACACGCTCCGCTTCACTCAGCAAGCGGGCGTACGGTCGACGAACGAGGTGTTTCCGCTCGAACGCGCTGCCGAGGCTTACCAGCGAATGATGAGCGGCAGGGCGCGCTTCCGAGACGTTCTCGTGATGAGCGGATAGCCCGCGTCGGTGATCATCGATCGGCCAAAGCTGCCGGTCGGTGCGCGATGGCTGCCGTCGTGGCGGGCGGCGCCCGTCCGGAAGACGACACGAAAGAGATGGCTGGCGGCGCAGATGCCGGGAGGTACCGGAGGATGAGGATAGGGACAAAATGTCCCGACCAAGGCGCCCCAGCATCCAAGGGCTGAGCCAGCCAGGAGCCACTATTTTCGAACATTTAGGACGCCCGGGCGTGAGCGGTGATGTAGGCTTGTCACGCAGAGGCAAATTGTCTCTGTTCTCGCTGAACCTCGAGTGAACAAACGATGACCGAACCCTGGGCCTCTGACGACGCCGCCGTCCAGGTGGCACCCCGGCCGGAGCTCATCATCCTCGATCGGGTGATGCCATGAAGCGGCCCGGCGAGGACCGAACGGGGCTCTACGTGCTCATCGCGCTGATGGTCGGGGGTGGGTTCGCCCTCGACGTTGCGACCCACGTGGGGCTCGAGGTCTGGGTCCTCTATTTCATTCCCCTCATCGTCTCGCTCTTCACGACGCGTCCGATCGCGCCGGTCGCGATCGGCGTCATGTGCGCGAGTCTCGTCGTCGCCGGCTACGTTCTCTCCCCGGCCGCGCCCGTGGAGGGGGTGGCGCAAATCTCCCAAGTCAATCGCGCGCTGGGGTCGGTCGCCTTGATTGGGCTTGGCTTCGTCGGCCGGCAGTTGATCGCCACGAAGGTGCGCCTCGCCGTGCAGGACTGGGTCAACGAAGGACGAGTGCTGCTGTCGGAGCGGATGCGCGGCGAGCGCAACGTGCATGACCTCGGCCGGAGCGTCCTCTCGACGCTTGCTGAATACGTCGGCGCGCAGGTGGGAAGCATCTACGTCGCCAACAAAGGCGGCAATCTCATGCGAGCGAGCGGTTATGGACTCGACGCGCCGCTCGATGGAAAGGCCAACTTCGTCGCGCCCGGACAGACGCTCGTGGGCCAGGTCGCCGCCAACGCCAGCATCCTCGTCGTC
>Ga0070689_100000525_pt1 | contig 22706 bp, 15 predicted proteins | sample KBSS23HmetaG_FD_64669 | JGI IMG/M metagenome (GOLD analysis project Ga0070689, IMG submission 64669) | Switchgrass rhizosphere microbial communities from Kellogg Biological Station, Michigan, USA - KBS S2-3H metaG | ecosystem: Host-associated > Plants > Roots > Rhizosphere ...
GGGCTCGCGGTGGATGAAGATGAGCGATTGTTCGTAGCGGAGTCAGGCAGCAAACGCGTTTTGATCTACGACCTCGAGACGAGGCGTTTGCTACGCGTTGTGCAGTTGGCCGCGCGTGTTACAGATCTCGCTGCGTTTGGGAACACTGTTTATGGATTGCTGGTCTCGCCGCCTGGCCTGATCAAACTTACCGCACGCACGAATCCGCAGTCGCTCGAATTATCACCGGGTATTACTGCGCCGACACGGATCGCAGTTTCGCCCAAAGGTGAATTGTTCATTCTCGATCAAGGCGGTACTTCTGATGCTCGGGTGGTGGCCCACAAAGATGGCGATGAAATCGTCAAAGTACCTTTTGCGACGGATATCGAATTTCAATCTGGTGTTTCATGCGTGCCGCTCGTCGTGGCGCGTCGTCCCGGCGAAGATTTTCTGCGCTTCTGCATCAACGAGCAGGATGTATCCGAGATACCGCCGCTCAAAGCACGCGGCTATGACGGGCTCGGAATCGTCAACACGCCCGATGGCCGTATCGGTTTTTGGACGAAGTCAGGTTTTCGTCACGCGGTGGCGGCGCGCTTGCTCTATCTGCCTGCGGGTCGTGTCACGACGTTCCAGCTTGACTCCGACGAGTTTTTTACAGTTTGGGGTCGGCTCTTCCTCGACGCCTGCATACCGAAAGAAACAAGCATCACGATCCGCTGCATCACGACTGACGAACCACCGGACGAGCCCGAGATAGCGCGAACGCCACCCGCTAATACAACCGATCCACAAACCTTCGACACACCGCCGCTGCCGCCAATCTCGCTTGCCGCGCGGCTCGAACTGGCTGAACCGCAAATTCTTCATCGCCGCGAGACGGGACGCGAGCTGCCGTGGGTCCGCCACGCCGAAGACGATCCTTTTGAGACTTACGAAGCTCCGATCATTGCGGAGCCTGGACGCTATCTCTGGGTGCGGATCGACTTGACTGGCAACACGCGCACCACGCCGCGCTTGAGAGCGCTGCGCGCCGAGTATCCGACTCACGATTACCTCCGGCGCATACCGCAGACGTTCTCGCGCGATGAGCACGTCGCGGATTTCCTGCGCCGCTATCTCGCGATCTTCGAAGGCGTGATGGGCGAGCTCGAAGGCGAAGCTGATTCACGTGCGACGTTGCTCGATCCGCGCAGTGCGCCGGCGGAGATCCTGCCGTGGCTCGGAAGCTTTCTCGGAATGGTATTTGACGAACGAATGGCGCGCGCGCCACGGCCTGGCGGGCAGGTTGAAGATGTGCGTCGCACGCTCATTGCCGAAGCGATGTGGTTGTTTCGGTTTCGCGGAACGATTGCCGGGTTGCGACGCTTTGTCGAGATCTATCTCGGGACGCAGACGATCTTGATCGAGAAGTTTCGTATGCGTGGTGTTGGGAATGTGATTCTCGGAGATCCGGGCGGGTTGACGTCGAGCTCGATCGTCGGTGCGGGCTTTCGTGTTGGCGGCGCGCTCGGCGATGAAGACGCGCAACCGCTTGACGGCGCCGCAATCGAAGACGCCTTTGCCACGCATGCTCATCGTTTTGCGTTGATCATTCCGGCGTCGCTTACGGCAGAACAACTCGAAGTGGTGCACTGGATTCTCGAGCTGCATCGTCCGGCGCACACGCTCGTCGAGGTATGTACTGTCGGTGCGGGCATGCGTGTCGGTCGTGGATTGCACGTCGAGTTGACCTCGATCATCGGTCGCTCGGGTGAGTTCACCCAGTTGCAACTCGGCAATGCGCAGCTTGGCCGCGGCAGCGTCGTGGGCAAGAGCGAAGCGGGTACGAGCATCGGTGGTGGACGGATCGGTTGGGACAGTCGAGTCGGATGAGGATAAATTTCTCGCGCAAAGGCGCAAAGGCGCAAAGAAAACGTTTAGAAACGCGGTAGCGCTTTGCGCCTTTGCGCCTTTGCGCGAGAAATCTTCAATGCGATGGCTGAGGTGAGGATTCGCAGGCTGGAGACGAAGTACCGGCTGCCGCATTCGGCGCAGGCGGAGCGGCGAAGGCTTGATGAGTTGAGGACACAGGTGGTGGATCGAGCGTTTTCAATGGCGATTGAGAGGATGGGGTTGAGTGATGAGGCTGAGTTGTGTTTGCGCGGTCTTGAGACAAGAGTTTCCTTGTCGCTTCACTCAACCGATCAAGCGCTGGTAGCGCATTGGAGCGCGGTGATGGCCGACGAGATAGTGCGCGCGCTTAGTAATGCATCGTCGTTCAGGGCTGTGGTCTACCACTCGCGCAGACAAGCGCTGATGGATTTTGCGATCAGCATCAGCCGTGGTGACTTGCGGCGTGCGTGGGCGTGGCGGCAGATGGGCCTCTGGCAGTCGCGTAGCGGGACCAACGAGAGTCAGGCAATGTTTGAGTTGGTCCATTCACTATGCTCTGAGCCGGCGATGATCGTCCCGGCGTTGCGTGTACTGGCCGAAACCGGTTCACTGCCGCGCACGGCAGAGCGATTAACTGAAGGACAATGGGCGGCGCTGGCGTTCGCTGTTTTCTCGGAGATTGGCGCCGGCGATCTGTTGCGTGAATTGAGCGCGCCCCCGTCGGCGCGCGCCGTGCGTGAAGCTCGGCAGATCATTAACCGTTCGCTGCTGCTGCGCACGATCGCTTCTTCGCATTGGCTTAGTGAAGCGAGTGACGAAGTGCGCCGCTCGATTGCGGCACTCGTGATAGCTGAAGTTGAGCCGGCATTATTAAAAACTGCGGCCGTCGCGGCCACCATCAAGATCATCGTCGATTCGTGCGCGCAAGCCTCAATATATGAAGACAACTGGCCCACTCCGGATTCGGAACACTCCACAAGTCCGAAGAGCGTGGCTCACGCAGTCGATCAACCAGACCATCAGCCTTCCGACACGGATGACGACTTCAAACCAGTCGATCTGAGGCAGCGAATTCTGACCCGTTGGGGTGGACTGCTCTTTCTATGCGGCGTCCTCGAAGATCTCAACATACCTGACTTCATTCTGGACCATCCGTTACTCAGCCGCCGGCCGTTTTCATGGGTGCTTCATCAACTGGCGCTAAATCTCGTCGCGATAGCACCTGACGATCCTGCGGCGCTGGTGTTTGCCGGATTGCCGATCAAAGCGAAGCCACCCTCGAACGAGGAAGCACCAGCCAGCGAACGGGAAGCAGAAGCATTGCGCGAGATCGTGGCGGCGATTGACGAGCGTTTGTCCTTCCTACTCGCTCTTGAAGAAGAGACCGTGAACGTGATCGACTTTGTTTGTCATCGGCGCGCGGAGATCGTCGCCGACCCAGGTTGGATCGAGCTCCGATTCTCGCTCGACGACGTTTCGACAGAGATTCGTCGTGCCGGACTCGATCTCGATCCGGGCTACGTGAGCTATCTGGGGTTTGTACTGAAGTTTGCTTATGAGTAACACACTTCTGGCACAAGCAGAGACGACCGGCGTGAGCGAGCGGTTCACGCTCGAAGCCGGCATTCTCGCCGGACGGTTGGCGCACTTCCTCGCCACCGCTCTGCCCACCGACGATGGCGCGATCGGCGGCGGTCGCAGGTTCCTCGAAGCGTTCTTTGCATCAGTCGCAGGCGAACAAACGCTGGAATCGTTCTCACGCAATCCACTTGATCGCGCAACACCAGGCGAAACGCATCCACTCGATCGATTAATCAATTCGCTGAAGCTAGCGCCCGCGGAGTTTGAGCTGTTTATCCTCGCCGGCCTGGGCGAAGAACACGAAGGACTCGCCGCGGTGCTGCGAAGTCTGCATCCACGAAGTGAACCACGCGCGACCGTCGGCCTCGCAGCACAACTCCTGCATAACGATCCAAACAGCCGTCGCGCCTTTCGAAACATGGTTGACTCGAGCTCTCTGGTGAAGAGCGGCGCGCTTCGTCTAACTACAGACGGACCATTTTTCGAACGCTCGTTACAACCCGCTGAAGCACTCTGGTCTACGCTGCACGGCATCGACATCTGGCCCGCCCAGGTGCGCAAACTCGACGCCCTAATCGCGACCGCCGGACTTGAAGACTGGTTCGAAACAACAGCAGCGAAGCGCGCGATCGCCGCAATCGAGCGCAACGAAAAATGCGCGGTAGTGATCACTGGCGACAACGAAGAAGTCGCATTTCATCGCGCCCTTGCCCTTGTTGCTCATGCCGGCGCTGAGCCTACAGGCATCCTGCTGCCGTCAGTAACAGATTCCACTCTCGAAAACCTCATCGGCATTCACGCGCTCGTGCGCGGCACCGTGCCGGTTTTCAAAGTCACGCCGCCAGATGGACCGGCCATAACAAACATCCCCACGTTCGACGAATTTCCAAACCCGATCGTTACGTGCGGCCGGTACAGCGATTCGGCGGCACGTGAAGGGCGCCCGCTGCTTTCGGTCTCAGTCGAGCGTCTTGGTCCATCAGCCCGTCAACGAATGTGGCAGCAAACCATTCCGAGCATGTCTGCCCACGCTCCGCTGCTTGCCGCACGCTATCCAGTCGAACCTTTCATCGCTACGACCGTCGCAACCGATCTCCGTTTACTTTCAGAACTCGAAAACCGAGATCCCGAGATCGACGACGTCGCACAGAGCATTCGCGCGCGCGGCAGTGTCTCGTTCGCCGCCGGCGTCAGGCTGGTCCACCCGCGGGCCACCTGGAAAGATCTGATCCTCCCTCCCGATCGTCTCGAACAACTGCGCGAGGCAGTCTCGCGATTGGAACACCAGGCACGCGTCTTCGACGAGTGGCGCTTCCTGCGCGATCGCACCGGCGCGCGCGGTGTCCGCCTGCTCTTCACGGGTCCGCCAGGCACTGGCAAAACACTGTCCGCGGAAGTGCTCGCGAATGTGCTCAAAGTCGATCTCTTAGTAGTCGACCTGTCGCGTATCGTTTCCAAATGGATCGGCGAAACTGAAAAGAACCTCTCATCGGTTTTCGAAGCCGCCGAACGCGGGCAAGCAGCACTCTTCTTCGACGAAGCAGACGCACTCTTCGGCAAACGCACCGAAGTCATCGACGCTCACGATCGCTACGCAAACCTCGAAACCGCTTACCTCTTGACGCGGCTCGAACAGTTTGAAGGCCTGGCGATTCTCGCCACCAACCTGCGCCAAAACATCGACGCCGCTTTCCTGCGACGGCTCGAGTTTGTCGTCGATTTCGAAGAACCGGATCGTGAAGAGCGACACGCGCTTTGGGGATGTCATCTGCCGCACGATGTGCCCCTCGCGGACGATGTAAACCTTTACGAACTTGCGGCCCTGTACCCGGTGGTTGGCGGAGTGATTCGCAATGCCGCGGTGGCGGCTGCTTTTCTCGCCGCCGCCGACGGAGTGCCCATCGACCGCCGGCATTTTGTTCACGCCATCCGGCGCGAGTACGTCAAAGCCGGCCGCCCCTTCCCGGGCGTCCCGATTGACCTCGCCGCTCGATAGCACAAGGAGACTGTTATGGCAGAACCGAAAACGATTCTTGAATATGCCACCAGCCGGAGCGACAGCGCCGCACAATCATTGACTGCCGCGAATCAACAACTCGCCGCGGCGCAATCTAATTTGACACTCGTGAACAGCGCCAGGGCGGCAGCCTCCGCCGAGCTCACGGATATGGAGCGACAAGCCGCCGACCTCCGGCAAAACTTGTCGAAGGTTGCGACACAGGCTGACGGCGCGAAGCTGCTCGACGAGCTCGAACAGATCACCATCCGCATCCGCGCGCAACAGGCCGCAATAGTAAAACTGCAGGAAAAGTTTTCGTTGGCCCAGGCGGGGATGACTAAAGCGCAGGCAGATGTCGCTGCCGCTACGAAAGAACAATCCGCGGCTGCGGCAGCGTTGCAAGCAGCCGTCGATTCCGATGCTCGTCACCAGGCCTGGGTAGAAGCGCTTACCAACCCACCGCTGTCAGTTATCAACAACGACGCCGGCAAAGCACTCGACCCTGCTAACGTCGTCGAAGGCGCCGCTTTCAAAAAAGCAAAAGATCGTATCGAGGCCGACATTCCCGCCAAGCTACTCCAGCGCGCCGAAGAGCGCCGCGCGCAAGCTGCCAAAGTCATCGATCAGGAAAACAGGAATACGAAGCTCGCTGAAGATGCGCTTTTGAAAGAGCGCGAAACGAACGGCGGACTGGGCGATAAAGCAGCAAAGAAGTGGGTTGACTTCAAGCGGGCCGAAACCGCGGTCAGCGATTTCATCAGCGGTGCCAGGTCGAGTCTCGACGAGGCAAAAAAATCATTCGTTGAAGTAGGCGACGCGGATCAGTCGCCACTCACCGCCGAACAAAAGTCACGCATACACGATCCGGCGTTGCTCCAGGATCGCGAAGACGCAGCGGAGGAAGAATCAAAGCTGCACACGGACAAGCTCCAGCCTGTTATCGACAAGCAGGTAGAACTCGACGCGGCAATCCTCAAGGCCAAGGCGGATCCGAGCGATGCAAATCTGCAAGACGTACAGGATGTTCAAGGCGAACTAACTGAAGCCCAGGAAAAATTCTCCGAAGCCGATACGACCTGGCGTGAAGCAGAAACAAAACTGTCTGACGCGCGCGATGACGTCGAAGAAAAAGAAGCAGCGCTCACAGAAGCAATCAAGAAAGCAGTGGCGAACGGCGTCGATCCGGACACGGACGCGGACGTGATCCAGGCCAATAGCGATCTGGATAAAGCGAAAGAGGATGTAAAGCTTGCCGAGGATGCTTACAAGACATCCCAACACGGGATAGTCGATCTTTGGGAAGCGGCAGTGCCCGACTCAACGTGGCGGTTGCTCGAAAAATACGAACACGCCGGCGAGATCCTCAACGCGCTCAAGCTCTCGAATCCGGATACTCTGAAGCAAACCCTCATCACCGCCGAGGAAGATTACGTGAAGGCCCAGCTCGCCACGGATAAGAGCACCGGCGTTCTCGCACAACTTACGTCCGAACAAATCAGCCGCGTCGCGCGCAACGAAGGCGCGCAGAACACGGCCGGCGCTCGTCTCTTCGGTGCTTTGCGCGGAGATGAATAGTTAAAAGGAGAGGTGTTATGTCTAACACGCCTGACATGGGTAATTGCATCAGCGGAGACTTGCTTTCGCTCAGTCCCTACAGTGCCTTGAGCTACCACTTCGGCATGCTGCTCGGCGTCGACGATTTCGAGACCGAGCAGGCGTATCACCGCGCCAAGCACCGGCTGCACAATGCGTGGCTGCATCGCGAAGGCGTCGTTTGGGGGTTCGGCGTCTCGATCAATGAAGACAGCGGTGAGGTTCGCGTTGGACCAGGGCTTGCGCTCGACGCGGCGGGTCACGAGCTGCATCTCGAAGCTGAAGCGTGTCTCAACGTAGGAAAGTGGTTCGAGAAAAATCAAAACGATCCGAACCTTGAGACTGAGACGACGGACAATGAAACGAAGATACTTAAAGCGCATGTTGTGATTCGTTTCAAAGCCTGCCTGACGCGACAAGTGCCGGCATTCATGGAGCCGTGCAACAACGCGGGTACTGGCACTGCTTACTCGCGCGTGTTTGAGACCATCGAGATCCTGATGCTTCCTGGTCCAGCCCCGGTGAAGACGCCGCCATATCACTTGCTTCGTTTGTTATTCGGGCTTGAAGCCGCGCAGACGGATGAAGACGGCAACGTCATGCCCGACGATCAGGATGTGTTTGATGCGCTCGCTGCTATCCAGGCGCTGGCGGAAGCCGATCGTCCCGCGGCGTTGATGAAGGCGTTTCATCGCTTCGCCGCGCTCGACGAGATCGATCTCAAACCTGCAAAGAGTGAAGACGACGCGCGCACGTTGCTGTTTCCCGGTCGCGACGACGAGGTGGTCGTGCTGGCTGAGATTTCCGATCTCGTTTTGAAGAAAGACAACGGCGGATGGGTTCTGACTGGTGGCGCTGTTGATACTTCCGTGCGCCCTTCGCACGTTGCAACAACAACTATTCAGGACTTGCTCTGCGGGCCTGCTTTCGGAACGTTAGGATCGTCGGAAGCAGATACGGGACCACGTGTCGATCGCGATTCGATCACATTTCTCACAGACAAATCAATCCAGTTCAGCGTTGACAAAGAACTTCAGAATTCCAGTGTACAAACGGCAGCCTTCGCGGTTAGCACTTTTGACGCTGCGCAGGGCTGGCAGGTAATCAAGGTCAACGACGCCAAGTACAGCGGTGATGAGACGAAGACAGTTGACTTGACGTTGGACAGTGCGCTCAGCGGGCTCGTGCGGCTGATCGTGTTCGGAACTGGCCCAACGCCGTTGCTTGGTATTGACCTGGCGCCACTCGCAGGCGCTATCGGCGGTCCAAAAGGAACCACACACAACGGCAACGATTTCGTCGACATGCGCAACTTCCAACTGACCGTCTTCGAAGAAGCACTGGTAAGCAGTAGTAAAAAGGCAAAGCGCAGTAAGAAGTAACCACGGATAAACACGGATTTGGGAAAGGACCGAAAACATGGCCACCAAAGAAGCAGAGACTCTCGTGCTCGTGAGTAAGCAGAATGGCATCGTTGTCATTCCCAGTGCGACGCCTCTGACGCGACTCAATTACTTCGACGGCAAATTTCTTCGCGCCAGCGATCTGAAAGCCGAACAGAACTACCTGCGCCACCTGGTGCGGCTGTCGAACCAGGCCGGCGGCTCCGGCGTCGTACACGGTTTCGATCTCACCCTCGGTGGCGGCGGCGACACGCTTGAGCTCGGTCCCGGGCTCGGCATCAATCCCGATGGGCGCGTGCTGTTACTACCGCAAGGTTTGTCAATCAACATCCAGGAACTGATCGACAAATCGCAGGAGCTGGAAAAGTTTTTCAAAAAGGCCAACGTCTTTGCGACGGAAGACTTCGTCGAATGCGAGCCAACCGGCGCTGCGCCTCCGATCACCACCACTCACTCCAACGATCTCTACCTGATCACGATCTGCCCGGCCGAAGCACTCTGCGGCGAAGAAGACGTCTACGGCAAACTCTGCGAAGAAGCCTGCGCCACCAGCACCGACCGGCCGTTAGCCATCGAAGGTCTGATCGTGCGCGCTATTCCACTGCTGCTGCAAACTCCGTTGCCGCACTCGATGATTGTCCCCATCAGCACCAAAGCACACCTGCGCTCGCGTGTTGCTTCAGCTTATTTCGAAGACGAACGCCAGCGCGTGGCGAGCATGATCTCGAAGTTTGGCCTCGAGCAGATCACGTGGTGCCTGGGTGCGGAGCCCGCAAACGGCAGTTGTCTTCCGATCGGTGTACTCGCTCGCGCCGGCTTTACCACTGTCTTTCTCGACGCGTGGATTGCTCGACGTGAGCGCATGGATAGTCCGCCGCGTCGTTACTGGCAATGGCGAATGATGATGCGTCCGTGGGACGTTTTTCTGGCCCAGATTCTGCAGTTCCAATGCCAGCTACGCGATCTGTTTGGCGGTGGCGTCGTGGCGGAAGATCCGTGTGGCGGAGCACGCACGGTCATCGGTGAAGCAGCGAAGAAGATCGCCGACATGATAGTCGTCTACAAGGAGTTGAGCGACCAACAGGTCTTCGCCGGGACGGCCGACGGACAAAGCAAGCAGGACGTGCTCAAAGCAAAGATCACTGAACTGGAGAGCATGAGCCAAAAGCTCTCCGCCACTGAAAAGGAGATGACTATTCCCTCGGGCAACAGGCTGTTGATTAGCGGCGGGATTATCGAACTCCCGAGCGCTGGTTACCTGCCGATAGCCGTCGACGGGAAAGCGACAGTCAACCAGCAGGTGCAGAAGATGATGGGCGAAGGCGTGGATCTGCGCTTCTGCATCGTGCGTCCTGACTACGTGGCGCACGCGCTCGAAGAAGCGCAGCACATGGAGCGCATCTCGCTCATCCAGGGATTGGAAGACCCGAAGAAGAAACCGCAAGTCGACATTCTCGTGCCTGACGGTGAGTTTGTTACGGTAGAACAAGCGGCTCCGCAGTTGGTCTATGCGGTGACTGCGGAAATGGAGCCCAAGGCCACGTTCATCAGTGAGCCAAGCGAACAAACGCTCACTATCCCACCGATCCCGTTCAAGGGCACTGCTCGTGTCGAAGCATTAGCGGATGGAGGCACTGCTGCTTATATGAGTTGCTCTTCGACTTCGCTACTGACTCCGCTCGCGCGCGGGCTGGATGTTGCCGGCTGGAAGCAGTTGGCGACAGCCCCAACTGCGGGTGGTCAGCAACCCCGGACCGGGGTCTGGTTGGATCTGCGCACCGATAAAAATCTCATGCTTCTTAAGGCTGGCGATGAAACCAATATCAAAGTGGAAGTAGTAATCGCCGATCTCGAAAGGCTATCTGAGCCGGCATTGGAAATTCGAGCGACCGTTGAGGGAACAGTCAAGATTGACACGCCTGTCTCCGGCAAGTCTGAAGGCGATTTCTCCATCAAAGGTATTAAGTTCCCCGACGATACCGGAAAAGTGGATTTCAAGTTAACGGCGAAGCAACCAACTGCAACCAGTATTGAGATCGCGTTCACGTCGGAGAAGGTTAAGTTCCTTATCGAGGGAAACTGGAGCAATCCCGATCAGTTGAGCACGAACATAAAGACTGCTATCGCTGCAACTGAGAAGTCGTTGTTTGAGTTCAGCTTCCCCGCGTCTCTAAGCAAGGACCAGAGTGTTCTTTCTGACACCAACAACAACCACGTGCTCGCGGTTAAAGGATTGGAGATAGACGCTGCGGGGCTTGGCGAGCAGGGATTCGTAGCGGCGAAGAGCAATCAGCTGTTTCCGGCGGCCGCGCCGGCAAGTCAAGGTCAGCAGATCCGCGCCACGCGCGATTGGGTGCTGTTTCATCGTCGCCGCACGAAGAAATGTACGGCAGAAGCTGTCGCCACCCGAAGTTACCGCGTTTACCAGCTCAAGCCTACCGAGGGAACAACCGGTATAGAGCTCGAGGTTCCGAAGTCTGGGACGTGGACCAAAGAGGCGCTTCTCAAAATGGACGCTCTCTGGAAAACATTCGTTGAGCCGATTGGAATCGCCACTTTCGATAGCGGCTCGGCGTCAATCGCCGGTGACATTTCTGCGCTTAAAAGCGCCTGGCGAGAAGTCGACCAGGCGAAGATTGTCTGGGGTGCAATTGCCAGCAGTGGAGCAGCGTTGAACGACGGTGAAGCAGTTGCCACCGCGAGGCTATCCTCTCTCGGATCGCAACTTGATGAGCTCGCTCCAACAGTGCGATTGGATGTCCTGCCGATGGTTCCGCCGGCGTTAGAAAGCCCCGGCCTCGATGGGATAATCATTCTCCTCGTCGGCAAGAGAACCGTCACTCAAGAGGAATTCAGACTTCAAAACAGCGGAGTCGGAGGAAGCAACGTCTGATGCTCGGCGTTTGGTCGTTCTGGAGTAGGCCATTCACCAGTCATCACCACACGCATTGGGTCAAGCCGGTGCATCACCTGTTCTCATGGGTGATATCACTGGAGACTGGCAGAAAACATTTCTCTCGCACGGTGTTGTATACAGATGACGACGGCGCGCGGCTCCTCGTCGATCAGCTCGAGCTGCAATTCGATGAAGTCTCAACCAAACTAAACGCACTGGCGTCTTACGATCCCGCGTGGTGGTCCTTAGGAAAAGTCTGGACCTATCGCGCACAGCACGAACCCTTCATTCACATCGACAGCGACGTGTTTCTCTGGCAACCATTGCCGCCGGAGATCATCTCCGCGCCGTTGTTCGTTCAATGCCCCGACTTTTTTGTTCCCAACGCCTCCTTTTACAAACCTGAGTTGCTGGAGAGCACCGTCTGCCGTGGTGGTGAGATCTGGCTGCCCGCGGAGTGGGTTTGGTTTCGCGCGAGCGGCGCGCGGCAACGCGGTGAATCATGCGGCATCTTCGGCGGTCGCAGGATCGACTTCATCCAACACTACACTAACCAGGCGTTCAAGCTGCTCGAGCATCCTGCCAACCAGCCGGGCTGGTCCCACATGAAAGAAAAGAGCGACCATAACATTCTTCTCGAACAATACCTGCTCGCCGCTTGCATCGACTATCACCGCAACCGACCTGCCTCACCATTCAGCGACATCGAGATCAAATACCTGTTCAACTCCCTGGACGACGCACTTGCCTCAGACGATGCAACACGATTGGGCTACACGCACTTAGTCGGAACGGCCAAGAAAAATCCGCAGATCATCACACGCCTGGAACAACGAATGATGCGCGACTATCCCGAATACTACGAGCGCTGCCTCGAGATTGAGGATGCGCACCTCGTTAACGATAGGCGGCGCCGTTCCAGTGCAGGATCTTTCGTGTAAGCGTGCGGCCGTTGTCGTCGATTTTTCCGTTCGCGTCGTCGATATAGATCGTGAAGCTCTTAGCGAGTGTGTTGGCTCGTACGATCTTCAGCGGCTCGGATGCCGGTGTGGCGCCTAACAACATCGCCGAGGAGATCTCGTTTGTTGGTCCATGATCGCCTCGGAAGAGATTCTTTGGGACAGCGTGGTTTGTGCGTGGATCGATTGCGAAGTAGTAATTAGTCAGGCTTGGGTTCAGGCCGCCGCTGCCGGTTGAGATTTCGATGATCTGCTGTCCGTTGAGCGTAGCGAGAGTGAGATTGACGGAATTGTCTGCGCGCGAGAAGTAACCGTCTAATACCTGCGTAACGACGACTCGTCCGCCATTGCGGTAGAGCAAGAACGCGTTCGAGCCGCCGTACTGTGTTTGATAACAAGGATCGGGTAGCAACACGAGACGAATGCGATCGTTGCCGAACAGCCAGAATAAGTACTCGCCATTCAGAAAATCGTGGCGCTGATCGCGTGTTAGAGCGCCTGCCTTTTGCGTGAAGTCACAAACGCTCAAGTCGACCGTATCCGCCGCCCACCATGCATTGTCGGAGAACGACGAGAGCTCCGCGGTCAGGGTCTTGATGGCAGTGAGGCGAGCCGGAAGTTTCAGAACCTTTTCGTCCCAATCGTTCGCTTCACCGTCACAGGGATAGCTGAGCTCCGGTTTCGACTTCAACGCCGCGAGCACAGATCTTTTGCAAACAAGAGCGGCTTTGCGTTGTTGCCCAAACGAGGTTGAGAAATTCAAAACCAGCAGACAACTCACGGCGGCACGGATTAGGGGATCGCGCATGCGTCGATTCTATTCCTGCGTGGGCCAACTTGGAAGAGTGCGCGCCCAACGCGAAACAGATGCCACGGGCTTGTCCCGTGGAGTCTTCACGCTTCCTGCTAGCAAAGGCAAAAATAAACACGCTTGGATGCCACGGGCTTGTCCCGTGGAGGGTTCACGTTCGCAGCTAATGTAGCTTGGAACGTGAGGCTCCACGGGACAAGCCCGTGGCATCCCGGCGCTTTATTTTTTTGCTTTGTTAGCAGCAAGCGTGAGGCTCCACGGGGCAAGACCGTGGCATCCCGGCGCTTTGTTTTTTGCCTTTGCTAGCAGCAAGCGTGAGGCTCCACGGGACAAGCCCGTGGCATCCCGGCGGTTTGTTTTTTTTTGCCTTTGCTAGCAGCAAGCGTGAACACTCCACGGGGCAAGCCCGTGGCATCTTGCGGCGAATCGTCAAGCATCACGGGGGCAAGCCCGTGGCGTCTATAAACTATGTGTCCGTAAGCGTACAGAGCCGTGAAAGATCGAAACAAAGTATCCACAGATGACACAAATTACACAGATGGAAATCGAAAAGTCTGTGTAACGTGTTGCTGTGAAATTACTGAAGTACCCAACCATCGCAAACTCCAATACCGATTCCGAACTCGAGCGTCACGTGCAGCAACTAACCCTGCTCGCAAAAGCCCTGGCGAGTGAAATCGAGGCTCTGCAAAGAGAGCTCTACGATGATCGCGGCCGAGACCGCCAGATCGACTTCGATAACGACGGCATCGACTTCTACGACGCAGTCGAACGCTTCGAGATCGAGTTGATCAAATCCGCGCTCGACAAATGCGGCGGCAATCAATCTCAGGCAGCGCGACTCCTGCGGCTGAAATCGACCACCCTCAACGCAAAGATGAAGCATTATGGTCTCAACCCGGTGCGGTCGATCACGTTACAACACGCGTAAAACTTGAGGGATTTGGATCGACTCAAACCTTTGGATCGCACGCTTCCATTTAAATGGTTATTGAAAAAAGTCGTCAGGGTTGCCTGAGACTTTATCTCTCAACACTCACGCACCTTCGACACTCATCGCATTCCAGGCGCGAAATGCGAGTCTCCAATCTTTTGAAGATCTTCTAACTGGCATTTTCATTGCTTCTCCCAATGCGCGTGAAGAAGTTGTTCTTCATACCCTCCCCCGTCTCCCTGTTATTTGTTTCGGAAAGTGAGAATACCAATATGAAAAAACTCTGGTCCTTATTAGTAGCCTGCTGCCTCAGTCTTGCGGCAGTGAGCGTACTTGGCCAAGACGTACAAACAAAAGGAATGATCGGTGGCACAGTCACTGACGCCACCGGCGCCGCAGTTCCCGGAGCCAAAATAGTAGTGACAGGTCAAACGGGCGAAAGAACCGAAACGACCAACGAAAACGGGATCTTCAGAATTGAAAATCTGGAGCCCGGCACCTACACAGTGCGTGTTGAGCAAACCGGCTTCAAAAGTTCGGTCGCGAACAATGTCACTGTTTTCGTGGGTCGTGAATCAACCCTAAACCTGAAACTCGAGCCGGGAGAAATAACGGCAACGGTCGACGTCACTGCGACAGTCGGTGGCATCGATCAACAAAGCACCTCGACAGGTCAGAATCTTAATGACCAACTCTTTCAAAACGTCCCCGTTCAGCGACAGGTATCGAGCCTGTTTTACCTCTCGCCGGGAGCGACCGACAGCATCAACGGCGGACGCGACAACCCATCCGTCGCCGGCGGTTCCGCACTCGACAACCTCTACGTTGCCGACGGCGTGAACATCACCAACTCCGCGTTCGGCGGCATCGGAACTTTCTCACGTTCTTACGGAGCGTTGGGAACCGGCATCAACACGTCGTTCATCAAGGAAGTTCAGGTGAAGACGGGCGGGTTTGAGCCGCAATACGGCCAGTCGATCGGCGGTATCGTGAACATCATCACTCAATCAGGAGGCAATGACTTTCACGGGGCGCTCTATGGCTTTGCGCGGCCGGGCTCGTTTGAAGCTACTCGCCGCCAGGCTGACGACACTCGCGTCAACAAACAAGGCAACTTGCTTCACGAAGAAAATTACGATGTCGGTGTAGACGTGGGTGGTCCCATCGTACGCGACAAACTATTCTTCTTCGGCTCGTTCAATCCAACTGTTCGTCGCGAGATCGTGACGGGCGTTCGTGCAAACGAATCCGACATTGCCGCCGGAAACGGTGACATCGTCAACTCCGGATTGTTCCTTCAACGCGGCGAGTTCGCGCGGCGCTATCGCACCTACAATTACGCCGGCAAACTCGACTGGGTTGTAAATCCGAGTCACCAGTTCACGTTTTCGATCTTCGGCGATCCGACGAAAACAAATCTCTCGTCGTTTGCTTTTCTGAACATCGATAACAACACCGCCGATAGCGTTCTCGACTACGGCACTCGCAACTGGGCCGTTCGTTACAACGGCTCGCTCTCGCCAAGCTGGACGCTGAATTCATCGTTCAGCAAGGGCTTTAGCAATTTCAACGAAACGGGTTTCGCGGACGTTAACCAGATTGCTATCAGGTTGCCGATCGATCCGATTCGTGGAAACTACACCGCGGTTGGACGCGGCTTCTTTGAACCGACGGAGAGTTCAAACTGGAAGTGGGACATCAACACCGCGAAGATCTGGAACATGTGGGGCCAGCACACGATCGGTCTTGGTTACACTTATCAGCGTTCGCTCTACTCCGGTACCAGAGAACGCAGTGGTCCACGTTTTCCGATTCCGTCAACGAATGTGATCGGAACGCCTGCGGACGAGCTCGGTATTCCGCCGAACGCGATTGGGCAACCATTCAACGTTCAGTGGCGGCTGCGTGCGCAGGGCGAGGAATGCACGTTGTGTCCGTTGTACAACGTTCGCGGCGAGCTCGTGCCGGTGTCGTTGCAGGTCTTCCGTGGCGAATTTGGTCCGCCCAACTTCGACACTCGCGGAAACTACAACGCCGGCTACATTCAGGACACGTGGCGCATCAACCGCTTCGTGACCGCGCTGCTCGGCCTGCGGACTGAGCAGGAAAGGGTTATCGGCAGCCCGAACTCCGTAACAGGCGATCGATATGCCTATAGCTTCACGGGTCAATACGCGCCGCGCCTCGGCGTCAGCGTTGATCCAACCGGAAAGGGCAACATTAAGGTCTATTACAACTATGGTCGCTTCTTCGAATTCCTGCCTCTCGATGCAGCGGAACGTTCGCTGTCGCAGGAGTTTGACTTCACGGGAGCTCGCTTTGCTCCCGCATTTACGGTTAACGGTGCCGGTCAACGGATCGTCACGCTTGACGCGAATGGCGCTCCGATACCGGTTATCGACGCCGCTCACTTGCTCAGCGGAGCTGAAGATTTTGGCGGGTTGACAAACGGGATTGCCATCTCGGCATCGGATCTCAGCGCCATCACCGCTGGTACCAAGCTCGGCTTTCAGGATGAGCACATAATCGGGGCTGACTTTCAGCTACCGAAAAACTTCGTGCTTTCGGTTCGCTATCAGTACCGGAACCTGAAGAGAGTGGTCGAAGACATGGCAGTCTTGTCGCCTGAAGCGGCGAACGCCAATATCGGTCAAACCTTCTTCATCGGTAACCCGAGCTCGCGGCTCGATGCAGCCACTAACCTGGTGCAGTTTGCGTTTCCGATTGGCGGCACGGCACCGGCCGGTTGCACTTCCGGGTTTGAAACGGAAGTGACCGATCCGATAACGGGAGCGCCAATCTCCAACGTGTGCTTCGGAAGTGTAGGCATCGATCCGATCACGGGCGCGTCCATCAACATTCCCGACGGTATACCTGATGGTTTCCGCGATCCAGTGAGAAAGTACAGGGCATTCGAGTTTGAGTTGAACAAACGCTTCTCCGAGGGTTGGCAACTCCTGTCTAACTTCCGCGTTGCCTCCTTGCGTGGCAACTACGAAGGTCACTTGCGTAATGACAATGGTCAAACTGATCCCGGCATCAGTTCACTATTCGACTTCACGGAAGGACAGTTCAACTTGCTCGGCGATCAATTCCAGGTTGGCTATCTCAACACCGATCGTCGCTTCGTGTCGAACATCTACGCCAGCTATGCGTTCAGCAAAGATCGCACCGGCTTTGGCGGCAGATTCTTGAACGGACTCAACCTCGGTCTTGGTTTCCACATGGAATCAGGAATTCCGATCAGCGAGTATCTACCGCATCCCGTTTACCTGAACGCTGGAGAAATCCCGGTGGGCGGACGCGGCAAGCTCGGCAGGACGCCGTTCTTTAATCAACTCGATCTGCACGCGGATTATCCGTGGGTGATTAACGAGCGCGCTCGCATCAGCTTCATTGCTGATTTCTTCAACGTAACCAACAACAGGCGGCTGCGGCTGCCGGATCAGTTCCGCCAGCTTGATCTCGGCGCAGACAATCCGGACTTCCTGCAACCGTCAACTATTAATTTGACCTCTGGTTTCCACTTACCTTTCTCCGTGCGATTGGGAGCTCGTTTCGAGTTTTAGGGCTTTGATCGGGAGATTGTTTTATGGGAGGGAATCTATTCCCTCCCATTTTTGTTTGCAGTAGAATCAGCGGCGCATCATCCCCTCCTCGGAGACAACGCCCATGAAAACGACACCTGCTACCAGAGTGCTGTTGGTGTTAGCGACCATCATCGCTATGACGCTTTGTCAGTTTGTGATCCGCGCGCAGGTGCAAAATACGCCCGCCGTGGTTGAGATTAATGGTCAGGTACGATTTGCTGAGGGCGGTGCCCCGGCGGCGAATGTTGTGGTTCGGCTCGAGAGCTTTGATGGCGGTGGTTCGATCACTGAAGCGTTCACGGATCGCCTGGGTAAGTTTCGGTTTACTGGTTTGCCGCCGGCGCAGTATTCAGTTCGCGTCCACCAGTCGGGTTATCGAGATGCACAGCAGAGCGTTGACATGACAACGACTGCGCGCGGCTTAGTGATGCTTCAGCTCATGCGCGATAGTTCAACGTCTACCACGTCGTCGATGGCGGGAAGTATCGACGCCAATGTTCCCGCGGCGGCGCAGAAGGAGTTTGATAAGGGTGTCGCGGCGCTGGCTGAAGGTAGTAAAGATAAGACTGAGTTTGCGGTGCGGTGTTTCGAGAAAGCGGTTTCGATCTATCCGCAGTTTGTTGAAGCTCGGTTGAAGCTCGGAACTGCGCATATGGATCTGGCGCAGTGGGAGAAGGCGGAGAAGGCGTTGTTAGCGACGATCGAAGTGGACGGGAAGGCGTTCAATGCGTTTTTCGCGCTGGGGGAAGTTTATTTACGTCAGAACAAGGTTGCTGATGCCGAGAAGGTGCTTACGCGTGGATTGGCCATTCAGGATGCGTCGTATTTGGGTCACTTGAATATGGCGCGAGTCTACTGGGAAAAAGCGAGAGAGATCAAAGATCTGACGCAGGCTAAACCCGCGCTTGAAAAAGCATACGATGAAGTGAAACGTGCGCTCACGTTGAATCCCGATCTCGCCACAGCGCATTTACTGAAGGGCAATCTGCTCCTGCGCGTCCAACGCACCGCCGACGCGCTCATTGAATTCAGCGAATACCTGCGCCTCGAACCCAACGGCCCCTTCGCCGCCGAAACTCGCTCGTTAGTCGAAAAGATAAAGAAAGCTCAAGCCCGAGGCTGATATTCACGCAAAGGCGCAAAGAAAAACGCAAAGCTTACTCCGATTTCTTTGCGTCTTTTTCTGTATCTTTGCGGCTTTGCGTGAAACTGTTTATCGATTCTTGCGTGTGGCGGCGAAGAGGGCGAGGGCTGAGCCGCCGACAAATAAGAGCGCGCCGCCAATGACGCGCGCCTGGTTGGGAATCTCGCGAATGCCCGTTTCGGTAATCACCACAGCCGACCTGGGCTCGATGTAAAGCGCGCGATAAGTAATCACGCCACCAGCAGTGGCAACCAAAACACCGATGAATAGGAGGAGAGTTTTCATTTCCCCTTGAACGCGGGTTTGCGCTTCTCGAGAAATGCGCTCACGCCTTCATCCTTGTCTTCCGTCGAGAAGCAGAGCGCGAAGAGATCGACTTCACGTCGCAAACCCTCGTCGAGATTCGAGCGCGATGCCAGCTTGACTGCTTCTTTCGCCAGTTGCAACGCAATCGGACTCTTGTCGGCGATACGATTAGCGATCTCCATCGTCTTCGTTTCGAGCTGCGCAGCCGGCACAACGTGATTCACCAAACCAATAGAGAACGCTGTCGTGGCGTCTAGAATCTCGCCGGTGAGGATCATCTCCATCGCCTTTCCCTCACCAACCAGACGCGTCAATCGCTGCGTACCACCGCCACCCGGAATGATCCCGAGATTAATCTCAGGTTGACCAAACGACGCCGTCTCGCTCGCCACGCGAATGTCGCACGCTAATGCCAGCTCGCAACCACCACCAAGACAGTAGCCATTGATCATCGCAATCACCGGCTTCGTAAAACTATCAATCGCGGTAAACAACGAGCGTCCCATCATCACGTCGCGTTGCGTGATCGAAGTGCGCCCGGCAAACTCCGCAATATCAGCGCCCGCAATAAAAGCTTTGTCTCCGGCGCCGGTAAACACAACCACGCCAACCGAGTTGTCGCCGCGAAGTTCCTCGAGTAGCGCCGCGCCTTCTTCGCGTGTCTTGATGTTGAGTGCGTTTCGTTTATCAGGCCGATTGATAGTGATGATAGCGACGCGTCCGCGTCTTTCGAGCAACAAGGTCTCGTAAGTTTCCGGCATTTACAGCTCCAGTATCTATGATTTGTTTAAGCTTGCTCGGTGGGAGGAGCATCAGGATCGCTGGTCACCGGTTGCTCGTCGGCAACCCACGACACAAACAGCCGGAGCCAGTTTTCGGTGGGTTCGGCGATCTGTACTCCGACGCGCGCGGTCCCGTAAATGGCCGGCGCAACGCGCACTACGAGCGCAGTCGCTTCTATCGGCGTGCCATCCGGACGGTGCGCGCGCAGGTAAAGTCGTTCGCCGCGAGTCACCTTCTGGTTCAAATGAAAGAGCGCGCCTGAAGTAGAAATGTCGTCAGTTTCCGTGGGCTCACTCCAGGCGGATCCGTCTTCCGCGCGACCGGAAATCACGATCGGCAGTCGCAATGACATCCGTAAAGCAAACCGTCTCTCTTCGTTGTTATAAGGCGTACTCATCGTTAAGCAACACCACGGCTCCAGTCGTAAAACCCCTCGCCTGTTTTCTTTCCCAATTTCCCTTCACTCACCATCCGCCGCAGCACTTCAGGCGGTTTAAACGCTTCCGAGCCGAGCTCTCGATGCAGATATTCCGCAATGCTCAGCCGCACATCGAGACCGACCAGATCGGTTAACTTCAACGGTCCCATCGGGTGGTTGTAGCCGAGCTCCATCGCTGTGTCGATGTCCTGCGCACTCGCAACTCCCTGCTCAAACATCCGCATCGCTTCAAGACCAAGAACCACGCCCAAACGACTCGAAGCAAAACCGGGAACGTCTTTCACGACGATCGGCTCTTTGCGCATTTTAAGGCCGACATTCTTGACCGTCTGTACAGTTTCAGCGCTGGTCTTTTTCCCGACGACGATCTCAACCAGCCGCATGATGTGGACTGGGTTGAAAAAGTGCATACCAATAACGGCTTCGGGGCGTTTCGACGCACCGGCTATCTCGGTTATGGACAACGACGAAGTATTGCTTGCGAAAATGAAAGGGTGGTCGGACGCGGATTCGAGTTGCCGGAGAACCTCTTTCTTGAGCTCGAGTTTCTCGGGCGCGGCCTCTACGATCAGATCTGCCGCGGCACACTCTTTCAGGTTCGTTGTCCCGTGAATCTGCTGCAAGGTGCGATCGCGGTCGTCTTCAGTCAACTTTGCGCGCTGAATTCCTTTGGCAAGGTTGGTCTCAATCGCTGCAACCCCCCGCGCCAGCGACTCGCGATCCACATCGTTCAGCAGGACCTTAAATCCAGCCGCCGCGGCCACCTGGGCGATACCATGACCCATCGTGCCGGCGCCGATCACGGCAATGGTTTCAATCGTTTGCGAACCGCTACCTGGGCTACTCATCTTGCGGAGAACCGGGCTCACACACCAGAAGCCACACGGTTCGACTACCCCAATATCCGTAGTTATACTATACGCTCAACCGAAAAGGCTATAGTTCTTGTCCCGAACATGCACGAGAAACGGACCTCAACCTAATGGCAAACGAAACAATCAAAAGAGATGTCGTCATCATAGGCTCCGGGCCCGCCGGTCTTACGGCGGCGATTTACACTGCGCGCGCCAGCCTGAAACCACTGCTCATCGATGCTCCGGCGGACGCTGAGAAGCAGACGACGCCCGGTGGTCAGTTGATGATCACAACCGACGTGGAAAACTACCCGGGATTTGCCGCCGGCATCCAGGGACCGGAACTGATGCACGAGTTTCGCAAGCAGGCGGAACGGTTTGGAACGGAATTCATGGAGGCGTGGATCAGGGAGGTCGATCTCTCGGAACGTCCGTTTCAGCTCTACACGGACACGGGAACGATCTCGGCTCAGACTCTGATCATCGCTACCGGCGCGTCGGCGAAGTGGCTCGGCATTCCCGGCGAGGCAAAGGTGCCGGACGGTTTTGGTGGTAACGGCGTTTCGGCGTGTGCGACGTGTGATGGGCCACTGCCTGCGTTTCGAAACAAGGTTTTGGTGGTGGTTGGCGGCGGCGACACGGCGATGGAAGAGGCCACTTTTCTGACTCGCTACGCCGGTAAAGTTTACGTTGTCCATCGTCGCGACAAGCTGCGCGCCTCGAAGATCATGCAGGAGAAGGCGTTCAGAAACGAGAAGATCGAGTTTATCTGGAATTCGGCGGTTGAGGAGATTCTAGGCACGCCGGAACACGGCGTGACTGGTGTTCATCTGCGCAATCTGCAAACTGGTGAGGAGTCTACATTTGATTGCTCGGGCGTGTTTGTGGCCATTGGTCACAAGCCGAATACGGAGTTGTTCAAGGGGCAATTGGACATGGACGATGTTGGATATCTGAAGACGTCTGGACACTCAACGGCGACGAACATTCCCGGCGTCTTTGCGTGCGGCGACGTGCAGGACTCAGTTTATAGGCAGGCGGTTACGGCAGCGGGAACGGGTTGCATGTCCGCGATCGACGCGGAGCGTTATCTGGATCACCTGCCGATTGCGATGCCGACCGGCGATGAGGTCACGATCGAAGGTGAGCACATCACGCCCGATCACAAAGCCATCATCACGCCGGACGGCCACATGATCCCGAACACAGATGAACGCGAATCTGTGTAAATCGATTTTCACAGATCTGCGTTTATCTGTGGCTTATAACAGAACGATTGAGTCGTCTTTGTGACGGCGCGCGGCTGGGAAATCGATGGCGTGGTCGTTGTGCGGGCACGGTTCGCAATAGGCTCCGAGGCGCTGGAGGCGATCCTCACACGAGTTACACTTCAAAGCTAATCCGAGTTGTCGCAGGGATTCGAGCAGCGGCAGCAACAACATTCCACGCTCAGTCAAAGCATATTCAATGTGTGGTGGGTTGCCGCCGAAGTCTGTCCGCTCCACCAGGCGATCCTTTTCCATGTCGCGCAGTCGCCCAACCAGCGTGCGGCTGCTG
>Ga0070689_100000533_pt1 | contig 22655 bp, 15 predicted proteins | sample KBSS23HmetaG_FD_64669 | JGI IMG/M metagenome (GOLD analysis project Ga0070689, IMG submission 64669) | Switchgrass rhizosphere microbial communities from Kellogg Biological Station, Michigan, USA - KBS S2-3H metaG | ecosystem: Host-associated > Plants > Roots > Rhizosphere ...
CCGACGACGACCATCGGCTCGCGCAGCGGCGTGTCGTCGGGTGCGAACGACAGCAGTTGCTCACGGCCGAGCCGCTGCGCGATGCGCAGCGCGAGGTCGCGCACGCTCACGCCCTGGCCGCGCGCGACGTTGACGACGCCGGCGCGGCCGAGCCCGGCGGCGGCATCGAGGCCGGCGGCGACGTCGTCGACGTGCAGGAAGTCGCGGACCTGGCGGCCGTGGCTCTTCAGCTGCACGCGCTCGCCGGCTCGCAGCGCCGAGACGACGTGCGGCACCAGGCGGCGGCCGTCCTCGAACGGCCCGTAGAGCCAGAACACGCGCGCCCACACCAGCGGCACGCCGGCGTCGGCGGCGAGCTGCAGCGCGACGTTCTTCAACGCGAGCTTGCACGCGGAGTAGACGTGCGCGGGGCGCTCGGGCGTGTGGTCCTCGCGCAGCGGCGCGTCGCCGCTCGTGTCGTACTCGAAGCAGGTGCCGACGCCGACGAACTGGCGCGGGCGCAGCGCCAGCACCTCGCGCACGAACGCGATGCCGGCCTGCAGGTGCGCGAGGTTCTCGTCGACGGCGGTCAGATACCTGCCGGGCTCCGCGTACCACGCGCAGTGGAACACGCGCTCGGGCGCGAACTCGCGCACGGCGGCGCGCCACGTCGCCGCCACCGCGATGTCGCCGTCGTGTAGCCGCACGCGCGGCAGCACGCTCTCGAGGCGCCGCGGATCCGACCCGGCGCGCCGCAGCACCAGCACGTCGTCGCCGCCGGCCACCAGCCGGCGCACGAGCGCCGAGCCGACGAAGCCCGTGCCGCCGGTGACGAGGACGCGCGCCATCGCGATCGCGCAGCTAGTGGCTGCGCACCTTCCACATGTACGGGATGTGGTTCTGCCACGGGTCGAGCCGCGTCGTGCGGCTCGGGTCGTGCGGGTGCGTGCAGCAGTTCGCGATCAGCGCCTCGCCGGTGCCGACGGCGGTGAAGCCGTTCCACGTGTCGGGCGGCACCTGCACGAGGCAGTGGTTGTCGCGGCCGAAGAACACCTCCTGCAGCTGGCCCCTGGTGGGGCTGCCGTCGCGCTCGTCGTAGACGACGAGCTTGGCTTGGCCTTGGATGCAGCAGTAGTTGAGCGTCATGTCGCGGTGCCGGTGCCAGCCCTTCACGATGCCGGGGTAGACCGACGAGAAGTAGATCTCGCCGAAGCCGAGGAAGTGCGGGTCCGTCGCCTTCAGCATGTGCCAGACCGTGCCGCGGTCGTCGGGGATCCGGCGCAGCGGGACGATGAGCAGCCCGTCGATGCGCGACTCGGTCACGCGGACTGCTCGTGCGCCGCGGCGGCGGCCTCGCCGAGCACGCGCGGCTCGGGCACCGGATGGATGAAGCGGCCGCCCTGCTGCTCGTACGCGCGCTGCTGGCGGCGGATCTCGTCGGCGAAGTTCCAGGCCAGCAGCAGCGCGTAGTCGGGCTTGTCCTGCAGCAGCCGGTCGACGCCGAAGATCGGCAGGTGCACGCCGGGCGCGTAGCGGCCCTGTTTCACGGTGCTGCGGTCGACGATGTAATCGAGGGTTTCGCTGCCGATGCCGCAGTAGTTCAGCAGCGTGCTGCCCTTCGCCGACGCGCCGTAGGCGACGATGCGCTTACCCTGCTGCTTCAGCGCGCCCAGCAGCGCGCGCAGCGACTCGCGCAGCGCGCGCACGCGGCGGCCCAGCGCGCGGTAGACGTCGGGGCGGTCGAGCCCGTCCTGGCGCTCGAGTTCGAGCAGCCGCGCGACCTCGGCCGTCGGGCTGCGCGGCGCCGCGACCTCGCGTCGCGCCTGCAGGAACACGCGCAGCGAACCGCCGTGCACGCGCTGTTCCTTGCTGTCGAGCAGTTCGAGCCCGGCCAGCGCGGCCGCCGAGCGCAGCGCGTGCAACGACAGGTAGTACGCGTGCTCGTGGTAGATCGTGTCGAACTCGAGGTGGCGCACGAGTTCGCGCAGCCACGGGAACTCGAACACCGCGACGCCCTCGGGCTGCAGCAGGTCCTTCACGGCCGTCAGGAACGGCACGATCGCCGGCACGTGCGCGAGCACGTTGTTGCCGATCACGACGGATGCCTGCCCGCGCTCGCGGCGGATCAACGCCGACGTCGCCTGATCGAAGAAGCGCGCCATCGTCGGCACGCCGCGCGCGCAGGCCTTGGCCGCGATGTTCTGCGCCGGCTCGACGCCGAGGCACGGCACGCGCGCCTGCACGAAGTTCTTCAACAGGTAGCCGTCGTTGCTGGCGATCTCGACGACGAAGCTGTCGGGCCCCAGGCGCAGGCGCCGCGTCAGTTCGTCGGCGTAGTGGCGCGCGTGCAGCAAGAACGCGTCGCTGAACGAGCTCTCGTAGACGTAGTCGGTGAACAGCTGCTCGGGCGGCACCAGGTCCAGCAGCTGCACGGCGTGGCAGCGGTGGCAGTAGCCGACGCGCAGCGGATGGCGCGGCTCGGCCGCGGCGCGCGCCGGCGGCGCGTCGAGCAGCGCGTTGGCGAGCGGCACGGTACCGAGGTCGAGGAATTCCTCGACCGCGGGCTCGCGGCAGCACAGGCAGGCGGACGGCGTCGGCATGGCGAGGTTGTGTGCGCGTTCAGGTCGCGGCGAGGTGGGCGCGGTACCACTGCACGGTCGCGGCGAGGCCGTCGTCGAGCGACCAGCGCGGCTCCCAGCCCAGGCGCTCGCGCGCCTTCTTCGCCGACAGGAACTGCCGCTTGATCTCGTTCTTCGCCTCGTTGCGCACGTCGGGCTGCAGCGTGCTGCCCATGACCTGCAGGATGCGCCGCGTCAGTTCCAGCACGGTGACCTGCGTCTCGTTGCTGAAGTTGAACGCCTCGCCGTGCAGCGCCGGATCGTCCATGCACTGCGCGAGGTGCAGGTACGCGGCGACCGCGTCCTGCACGTAGAAGTAGTCGCGCACGAACGTGCCGTCGCTGCGGATCACCGGGCGCTCGCCGCGCACGACGCTGCGGATCGTACCGGGCACGATGCGGTTCCAGTTCAGGTCGCCGCCGCCGTAGAGATTGCCGCAGCGCGTGACGCAGACCGGCAGCCGGAAGCTGTGCCAGTAGCTGAGCGCGATCAGGTCCGCGCAGCTCTTGCTGACGTCGTACGGGTGGCGGCCCTGCAGCGGCGCGTCCTCCTCGTACGGCAGCTTCGGCTGGTCGCCGTAGGCCTTGTCCGACGATGCGACGACGACGCGCCGCACGGTCGCGATCGCGCGGCAGGCCTCGAGCAGGTTCCAGGTGCCGCGCACGTTGGCCTCGAACGTCGCGCGCGGGCTGCGGTTGGCGGTGCCGACGATCGTCTGCGCGCCGAGGTGCAGCACGGTCTCGATCTCGTACTCGTTGAGCGCGCGCAACAGGCTGTCGTGGTCCTCGAGCGCGCCCGGCACGACCGTGGCGCGGTCGCGCAGCCCGGCGGTCCAGAAGCGGCCCTGCGGCGTCTCGTCGCGCAGCAGGCAGACGACGTGCGCGCCGCGCGCGAGCAGTTCCTCGACGGTCCACGCGCCGAGCAGGCCGGTGCCGCCGGTCACGAACACGTTGCGGTCGCGCCAGAACGCGGTCACTCCCACACCCTCCAGGGCGCCTGGCCGCTGTCCCATTCGCGGTTCAGCAGTTCGAAGTCGCGGTAGGTGTCCAGGCACTGCCAGTACTCGTCGTGATGGAACACGCGCAGCTGGTCGTCGCGCGCGAGTTGCCGCAGCGGCGCCTGCTCGAGCACGAGGTTCTCGTCGGGCGTCAGGTACTCGAGGAACTCGCGCTTGAAGATGAAATAGCCGCCGTTGATCAGCCGCGGTCCCTGCAGCACCGGCTTCTCCTCGAAGCTCTCGACGCGCTCGCCGTCGGTCACCAGTTCGCCGAAGCGCGACTGCGGCCGCACGCCGAGCAGCGTGCCGATGCGATCGTGCGCGCGGTGGAACGCGGCCTCGGCGCCGAGGTCGATGCGCGCGACGCCGTCGCCGTAGGTCAGCGCGAAGTCGTGCCCGTCGAGGTACTGCCGCACGCGGTAGAGCCGCGCGCCGGTCATCGCGCGCAGGCCGGTCTCGACCAGCGTGACCTTCCAGTCGCTCTCGGCGTGGCGGCCGTGCACCTCGACCGCGCCGCTGCCGAGTTCGACCGTGAAGTCGTTGTTGCGCGCCTGGTAGTTCAGGAACCAGTCGCGGATGACGTTGCCCTTGTAGCCGAGGCACAGCACGAACTCCTTGTGCCCGTGATGGGCATAGGTCTTCATGATGTGCCACAGGATCGGCTTGCCGCCGATCTCGACCATGGGCTTGGGCTTGTACTCCGTCTCCTCGCGCAGGCGCGTGCCCATGCCACCACAGAGGATGACCACCTTCATCGTCGCTGCTCCACGTGTGCCGCGAACTGTCTTTCGCGGACGGTGATGTCGCGGCCGGCACGCCGCGGGGACGACGTCAGGATAGGAAGCCGCCGCGACGGGGCCAGCGGAAAGCCGTGCGCCGCGATCGGGCTCGCGGGTCAGGCTTGCGGTCGGGCGGTGCGGCCGAGGCCCGCTGCGAGCCAGCGCGGCAGAGCAGCCGCGTGCACGCGCGGCGCCAGCCCCACGCCGACCACCAGCCAGCCGACGCCGGCGGTCTGCAGCAGCAGGCGATCCGCCGACGAGCGCAGATGGTGCACGACGTCGGCTTCGGGCGAGAGGTAGAACGCCGCGACGATCGCGAGCAGCAGCAGCACCACGAACGCGGCGAGGCTGTGCGGCACCGGCGCCGGCGCCGCCCCGTTGCGCGGGCGCCGCGCGCACGCGAGCAGCGCCAGCAGTACGAACAGCGCGCCGAACCGCCGCGGCGACAGCGCGGTCGCCAGCAGGTGGGTGGCGATCGTCGCGGACGCCGGCAGCTTGTGCACCGCGCGCTCGAGGTCGCCGAGGTAGTGCGCAAACAGCACCGTGCGGCTGCCCGCGAACAGTGGCTGTGCGAGCAGCAGCACGGCGACGCCCGCGGCGACCGCGCCGCCGGTCGCGAACACCAGCGCACCCGGCCGCAGCCGCCGCCCGCGCAGCAGCGCGCGCGCGGCGAACACGACCGCGGCCGCGACGACGACACCGGGCACCAGCCACGGCCCCGGCGGCCCCGCGTGCGCGAGCTGCAGTTGCAGCGGCAGCCAGATGCTCAGCGACAGCGCCGCGCCGGCGACCGCGGCCGCGCACATGCGCAGCGGCGCGAACGCGGACACGGCCGCGACCAGCAGCAGCGCGTGCACCGTGCCTTCGGGCTTCACGAACGGCAGCAGCAGCGCCGCGGCGAGCAGCAGCACCGCGTCGCCGAGCAGCAGCGCCGCCGCGGCCGCGGCCAGCGCGAGCGCGTGGAGCGTCTCGGCGTAGCCGGAGTCGACGCCGCCGCCGCCGACACCGATCAGCTCAGGCAGCAGCGCAATGCCGAGCGCGGCCCAGCACGCCAGCGCCCGGTCGCCCGTCCGGCGCAGCGCGCCGAGTCCGACCAGCGCCACCAGCAGTACGTACTGCAGCGGAAACACCGCGCGTCCGAGCGCGGCGACGCACAGCGGTTGCATCAGCGGGTAGTCGGGGCTGTGGTGAAATACGGCGGGATCGGCGAACAGCGGCTGCTGCAGCGTCGGCGCCGCGGTCAGCGCTTGCGCCTTGATCCCCCACGCCACGACTCCGTCCCACGCGCGGTCGGGCGTCGCGAGCGCGCCGTACGCGAGCAACAGCGCGATGGCCGCCGGCAACACGAGCGTCGCCGCGACCAGCCACGGCCGCGCCATCGCCACCGTCGGCGCCGCGGTGCCGGCGCCGAGCCGCCCGCACGCGACGCCGGCGGCGACGCAGATGGCGAGCAGCCACGGCGGCACGCTGCCGCCTTGCGCCAGCAGCGCGTGCGCCAGCACCGCGAACAGCGCCGTGCCGAACAGCACGCCGCGCACCAGCCAGAACGCGCGCTCGCTGCTCACCGCGGCTCCAGTCGCAGGGCCGCGCCGTCGCCGACCAGGACGAACGGCGCGATCGGCCGCCCGGCCGCCGTGCGGGCGCCAGCCGGCAGCGCCGCCGCGTCGACGCACAGGCGCGGCCACAACAGACCCGGCGCGAACTCGATCGCGCCCCTGCGCACGCCGCGAATCGGCACGACTGCATCGGGCGGCGTCGCCGCCAGCAGCTGCACGATCGCGTCGCTGCCGCTCTGCTGCGCGAGGCGCAGTGTGTAACGCGCGTGCCCTTCGCGTTCGCAGGCCGCAATCTCGCCGAGCCGGCGCGCGACCACCGAACCGGGCAGCCGCAGAACGCCGAACACCGCGTGGGCGATCAACAGCACGGCGAGCCAGGACGCGAGCGATTTCATGGCCCGGGCGAGCATACGGCGCGGCATCGCGGCGGCATGATTCAGCGATCGGAGAACGACCATGACGATGAATCGCCGAGAAGTCCTGACGACCCTGTCCGTTGGTGCCGCGAGCCTGGCGTTGCCCGACCTGCGGTTCCAGGGTGGTGCCAGCAAGCCGGGCAGTCACGAGGTCAAGCCACTGCCGTTCGCGCCGGGCAAGCTGCGCGACATCAGCGAGAAGCTGATCGTCTCGCACCACGACAACAACTACGCGGGTGCGGTCAAGAACCTGAACAAGGTCGAGGCCGAACTCGCCAACGTGACCAAGGACACGCCGCCGTTCGTCGTCGCCGGCCTGAAGGAGCGCGAGCTGACGTTCCGCAACTCGGCGACGCTGCACGAGCACTACTTCGGCAACCTCGGCGGCGACGGCAAGGTCGCCGGCGCGATCGAGAAGGCGCTCCTGGAGGCGTACGGCAGCATGGCGCGCTGGGAGGAGCTGTTCCGCAGCACCGCGATGAGCCTCGCCGGCGGGAGCGGCTGGGTCGTGCTGTCGCGCGACCTCTACCGCGACAGCCTCGTCACCTGCTGGTCGGGCGGCCACACGCAGAACCACGCCGGCGGCCTGCCGCTGCTCGTACTCGACATGTACGAGCATGCGTACCAGATGGACTACGGCGCTGCGGCCGCGAAGTACGTCGACGCGTTCTTCGCCAACCTGAACTGGGCCGAAGTCGATCGCCGCAGCGAGGCCGCGCGCAAGGCCGCGGCCGCGTTGCGCGGCTGACGCGCGTGCCCGCGATCGCGACGTTCGCCGTGCCGTGCCGCGACGCGGGGCCGCACCTGCGCCCGCTGCTCGAATCGCTGCTGGCGCAGACGCGGCAGGACTTCGACCTGCTGCTCGTCGACGACGCGTCGACCGATGGCTCGGCGGAGCTGGCGCGCAGCATCGCCGGCGCGCGCGTGCGCGTCGTGCGCAACGAGCGGCCGCTCGGGCTCGCCGGCAATTTCGCGCGCTGCGTGGAGCTGACTGCGACGCCGTTCGTCTGCCTCGCGCACCAGGACGACGTCTACGAACCTGGTTACCTCGAGGCGCTGTTCGACGCACTGCAGGCGCGGCCCGACGCCGCGTTCGCGCACTGCCCCGCGCGCGCCATCGACGCCGACGGCCGCGTCGTCGACAGCGCCGCGGAGCGCCACAAGGTGCGACGCTGCGCGCGCGCGGCGAACGCCGACCGGCGCGCGCTCTACGCACTGCTGTTCCGCGGCAACTTCGTCTGCTGCCCGTCGGTGCTGTTCCGCACCGACGCGCTGCGCGCGGCCGGCGGCTTCGACGCGCGCTGGCACTACGCGCTCGACTGGGAGCTGTGGTTCCGCCTCCTGCGCGCGAGCCATTCGTTCGCAACCGTCACGCGCCCGCTGCTGCGTTACCGCCGCCACGACGCCGCCGCCAGCCGCGCCCGCACGCGCGACCTGTCGCGCTTCCGCGAGGAAGTCGAAGTGCTCGCGCAGGCACGCGAACTCGGCGTCGCCGCCGGGCTGCTGGACGCGGGCGCGCGCAGCACCGCCGTGCGCAACAACGCGCTGCACGAAGCCTGCGACGACCTGCACCGCGGCGACCGCGCCGCCGCGGCTGCGAAGATCGCGTTCGTGCGCGCGCTGCCGGGTTTTTCGCGCGACCCGTGGCTGTGTGCGTTCGCCGCGATGGCACGCCTCGGCGCGCCCGGCCGCACCGCGCTCACCGCCGGCCGGGCGCTCGCAGTGCGGTTGGGTCTCGGCGGCTGAGCTGCACCCGGCGTCAGCCGGGTGGTGTACCTATCCCAGGTACACTCAGATGGCGTCCGACGGAATGTTGGTCGGGCTCAGGACGAACAGCATGTAGTAACCGCGAGGCGCCTGCGATTCGCTTGGAGCCGTGAAGTTCAGGCTGCCATTGGCCTGGAGGCTCGAGTCGCACTCGACATAGCGCTGGTGCATGTCGCTGTGGTGCGTGACGGAGCCGGGTGTGATCAGAACGACCTTGGCAAGAGTCACCGAGCCAGTCGTGCCCACGTTGAAACCGGGCGTGGCAGCGCCGCCTGGTCGCGCGAGCACCGGCGTGTTCCAGGGGTCGATCGAAGAAGGGTTGGTGATCGAGAGCCCGGTCGGCCGGGGCGGTGGCGGCGCACCCGTCAGGTAGGGCGGCAGGTAGATTTCATAGTCGAAGGTTCGATTGTTCGCTCCGCCAACGAAGACTCGGCCGTCGGGCAAGAGTACCGCCGTGGCATGGTAGTCACGTGGCGATGCGAGGTTCGGCTGCGGCAACCATGCGTTGGCAGCCCAGCTGAACAGCTCGGGCGTCATGACGGAGGTGGACCCATTGTTGCCACCAACGAGGAAGATGTTGCCGTCAGGAAGGATCACGGCATTGGCGTGCTCTCGAGCGTTCTGGAACGACTGCGCGAGGGGCGCACCGAACCACGGCCCAGGGGTGGAGGCCAGACACACTTCACAAGTGTTCTGAACTCCTGCGGAGGTGGTTCCACCAATGCGAATGACCATGTCGTTCATCCAGCCGAACCGGACGAACAAGACCGAGGAGCAGGCGTGGCGATAGGCGGACGATGGCGCTGGCACACCAGCCGACGTGTCCCACCGCTGTGCCCACGGCAGGCTGGCGCTGAGTGGCTGTGAACTGCCCGCCGCGAAGCTGTGGTTGACCTGTGCGGATTGGGGAACGTCTCCGGACATGAATACCTGGCCATCGCTCAGGAAATGGCACCGCGGATACTCGGTGAAGGAATCGACGAATGGCGTGCCCGCAGCAGGATTACCCGGTCCCCACCACTGCGCGGTCCCATTCATGACATCGTTGAAGATGCGCTGTCCGTTGGCCATAGCGGGATCGACCATCTGCAGCGCTTCGTATGTGTACCACTCCTGCTGGGTGCCTGCGCCGGGCTGCGGGTTCTTGGAGCCACCGGTAATCAGCATGGTCTCGAGCGACGTCGGTCCGCCCGGGAACGGGGATGGTCGCGTGAAGCGCTGCGTTAGAGTTGCCGTGGGGTAGTAACGGTTGGCGAGCAGCGACACGGGCTCCTGCAGCCATTGAGTGCCAGGGGAGTTCGCGTACAGCGGCGCGGTGAACGCGGACGAGAACGGTGAATTGGGGTATCTGGGATCGAACGTGAACACCAGATGTGCTCCAAGGTCGAAGGGAACGTGGTTCGTCCCCCCGGCAACGACCAGGTACCCGAACGGCGACCAGGCATGTCCCGAGCAGAACATGTCCTCGGCGAACTTGGAGCTCGTGGGAACGAAGAAGTTGCGGAACACCAGACTTGCCGCGGGAGCGGGATCGATGATCGAGTACCGTTGGAAGGCGAACGTCTGGTTCGGGACAAAGGGAGCGGCGTCGCCCAGCGTGAAGCCGCCGTCCCACACCAGGACACGGCCGCGGTGATCGCCCACGGGAATCAACGCCATGTGGATGGCGTTGAAGGTGCTCGGCCACGTGGGGCGGTTGGGGGACGTGAAGGGGAGCCGGGCGTCCGTGGAGACGGCCGTTGCGTTCTGGTGGTTGAATGGCGCCAACCAAGCCTGGGCGCGCAATGCCGTCGCGGTGATGGCAAAGCAAGATATCAAGGCAACTGGCCACTTGATGGGGAGGGATGACACGGTGCTGCTCCTGAAATGGGTTGGAGAAAGATGGTCAGAGGGTCAAGCGACCCACCAAGACACTGCCGTTGGGGTCCCCTTCGTTTCGCACGCGAACCACGAACACGTTGCGGTTGGGGTCCAGCGGCGCCGTCGGTGTGCCGGTGTCGATGGCGCTCTGCACGCCTGGCGCCCCGGTCCAGCCGCACATGAGTGCATAGGTCATCAGCGGGTCGAAAGTCGCGGACGTCTCCCAGAACAGATTGCCACCTTCCCACACTGGATTCAGGTCGAAGATCAAGGGCCACCACGCCTGCACGACGGGTTGGCCGCCGGCGGTGCCCCACTGTGTCGGGATCCACAGTTCTGCCACGGCACCGAGTTCGATGCTGGTGCCGGTGACCCGGAGCCGGCGCGGCGGTTCGTGACGCTGAGGAACCGACAAGTTCAGGTTGAGCGACGATGCGGCCAACGCGGTGTGGAAGGCCTTCATTGCGAGCACTGTCGGCGGTTGCCCCACCGGGGCGCCGGTCCAATTCGCGCCGTTGTTGAGGTCGACGTTACCGGTCAAATGGAGGCTGTCGAGTTCTCGCCATGGATCCGAAGCCACCAGTCTGAAGGCAGTGATCGTCGGCGCCGCGTTGACGAGCGTGGAGGCCTGGCCCGAAGCGATCTGGCGCCCGCTGCCGACCGGAACCGCTTCGACCACCACGGTGTCGTCGTTCACTAGCGTCGGGATCAGGGGACTGGCGGGACTGGTCCCGGGAAGAGTGAACATGAGCGTCGTCGAAGCGGGCTGCAGCGGGTCTGTGTAGAGGTCTCTCTTCACGTTGAAGAACAGGTCGAGTTGCTGGCCGGAGACCCGTCGCCGCACGACGATGTCACAGTGTCCGGCGCGGGCCATGGTTTCCATGTCGGTGACCGTGCTGGTGATTGCCTGTGCCTGCGCCTTCGCCGTCGCCACGCGGCTGACCATCGACGCAACGCCCGTGTCGAGTTGCCGCACGAAAAGGGTGACTTCGTCGCCGGTCTGGCCAGGAGGAGTGAACTGGCTGTGGACGAGGTGGTTGACCGAACCGGTGAACCCGTCGTGGAAGAGGCCGGCGGTGTTTGCTGGCAACAACAACGGCGGTGAACTGCCGAACGGATTGCCACCGTCGCCCATGGGCACGAGAAAGGCTTCGCGCTGCCGGATGCCGCGGAGCTGCGCCGACTTGATGGGATTGTCCGACTGCAAGAATGGCCCGAACGCCGGTCGCGGCTGGGTCTCAGTGATGCGTGTGTTCGTGCCGCTCGGCAGCCGATGGCAGTGCACGCACGAACGACCGGAGGTCATGCCGCTGGTCGACCCGATGGCTGCGTTCAGACTCTGCTCGTGGAAGCGGATCATGCCGAGCATCGCCCCGGACGGGGTTGGCGATAGGGCACCGGAGAACCGACGGTTGAGCGGCTGCTCGGGGTTCGGCGGGTACATGATGGTGAAGACGAAGTCGCGGTACTTCCCCATGTCCGTGTCCGACGGGGCCTGGGCTCCAAGCAGGTTGGTGAAACCTTCGACGAAGTTCTGGAAATTCGGTCGGCGCCCCCGCCAATAGAACGGCTCCGTCGAGAACAGTGCTTTCACATCGAGAGTCACGGGGTTGCTGGGGTTGGGGTTGACGAAGTCGGCCGGCAAGTTCTCGACTGGGTGTGTCAATAGACCCTGCAGGCTCTGTGTGACCATTGCCTGTCGGTCGGACGGGAACACATTCAAGTTCGGATCGTTGGCCGTGACGCTGTCGCGCATGTGGGGTCGGAGATTCAACGGCGTGTTGGTGTTCCCCGATCGGTCGAGCAGCCATGCCAGCGCATCGGTCCGCCCATCGATGTGGCAGGACGCGCACGAGACCTTGCCGGTCTGCGACAACGTGGCATTGTAGAGCAGCGATTGCCCGAACCGATGTTGCAGCGGGAACGGATCAGGCAGGTTGATCGGAGCTGGCGCGCCCGTCGTGACGAGTGTGCCGTTGGCGTTGATGGTGAAGCTGCGCAGCGTCGCGTCGAGGCGACAGTAGACGAACAACCGCTGTTGACCACCAACGGTGGCCAGCGCCAGGCTCCGCGGTCCCAACATCGAATAACCTGAACGGGGACCGTAGAGAGTTTGGAGATCGTAGATAGTGCGCTGCCAGGTCTTGGCGGGTCCCGAAACGTCCAGTTGCACGAGGCGGTCGGTCGAGAACGACGCGACGTAGACCGTCTGGACAACGCCGCCCTGAGATCGCAACACGACGTCGGTGGGCATCGACACCGAGTCACCAGGCGAGACCGCCTGGCCATTGATATCCGTGTTCAGGTCGCGCTCATCGACCACCTTGGGGGAGGTGTCGACCAGCCACAACCGACTCTGGACGAAGCCAGTGCTCATGACCTTGAGGTTGGCGTCGCCATCCTGAAAGTTCTGTGCGTCGTTGCCTACGACGAAGAGAGTGTCGTTTGGCGCCAGGGCCATGCCCATGTTCGACGTGCCGAGCGTCGGGGTCGCGGCGTTGCCAGCCACCGACTTCATCGTCGACGGCGGCGTGTACTCGATGAGGTCGAGCCCGGCTTCAAATATGTTGGGCGCGGTATTCGGCAGGCGGCTGCCGCCCAGCTGATTCAGGACCAGGAACTTGCCGTTGCTGCGCAGATCCATGCGCCACGCGAGTTTCATCACTGTGGCCGGCTGCGTCTGATCGCCGAAATAGCGCGGCGTCAGCAGGGCGCCGACAGCGAACTGACCCTGGTCGTCGAACGCCTTGAATTCGCTGGAGCCACTGAGCAGGACGCAAAGGAACCCCGAGGCCGGATCGATGACGATGTCAGTCGGGGCGTCGCCGACCTGGAACGTCCGTTGCAGGCGCGTCTGCAGAACGCCACCCGCAAGCGGGAAGTCGACGATCGAGACCGAGTCGCCGATGTTGTTCACTGTCAGGATGCGGCTGTGCGCGGCGTCGTAGACCGCGCGAGTTGGCCCCAGACCAACTGGCTGGCGCGGGACCACGAACTGGCTGGTCGACGCATCGATGACGGAGATCGAGTTGTCGTCCGGATTGCACACAATGGCGAAGACGCCGCCGGACGTCGGCTGCGCGATCGTGACGCCTTTGACGACAGGCGTCTCGAAGTTGACGAACTTGCCCTGCGCATCAGCGGACGCGATGAACACGCACTGTGCGAGTGCCCAGGCGGACAGACAAAGTCGGGGATTCATCGGGCTTCTCCTTGAAGGGTGGCCGGCGCGGCGACTTGGTGCCGCCGCGCCCGCCAGGCTGCAGCAATCGGGAATCAGAGGCGCCGTGGGGTTCCCCGGTGCCTGAGTAAAGGGACGTGACTCTCTGCGAACAAAGTTGTCTGGCAGTAGTACCTCGCGACCTTATCCGGGACGTTGAGGAGCCGGCCGCGTGGGAGTGTGACGCTTGAGACGCCTCCGCTTCCGCCGCGACCATCCGGCGTCGCGAGGAGGTTGCCGACTCGATCGGGTGACGAAGCACAGGCGCTCTCCGCGCCTGTGGCACCAGACTCCGCACCTCGATCCGGATGAAGTGCCCTTTCCTTTGCAGCGACCCGCGCGGCATCACATGGCTCGCGCAGAAAACCGCGCCCCGGTCGCTTCGGATCGTGGCTGCGCTCCGCAGGCGGATTCCTCTCTTTGCCCGACCGGGCGCCGCGTCACACGGACAGCCGGTTTTCCTGACCACATCCCAAGCCGCGCACCGCGACCTGTTGCCGCGCGCGCAGTCGCTCGCTACAGCAGTGCGTCGATGCGCGCGTCCTGCAAGCGCGCGTCTTCCAAGGTGCGTTGGAACCGTGACACGATCGCCAGCGAACGCTTCGCGCAGTTCGCGGCCGAAGGCTCCCATTCGGCGCTCGCCGAGGCGCTCGACCTCGTTGCGGCCGAGCTGTTGCGCACCGCGCGCCTGCTGACGGGCCGCGCCGAGGAGGCCGCCGAACTGCTGCAGGACACGTTCCTTGCCGCGATCGAATCGCGGCACCGCTTCGAGCGCGGGCGCGAGCTGGTGCCCTGGCTGGTCGGGATCATGCAGAACCTGCACCGCCACCGCAGCCGGGCGCAGGCACGGCAGATCGATCCCGAGCACCTGACGCCGCCGAGCGAGTCCGACCCGTCGGTCCTCGTCGATCGCAAGCTCGTGCGCGAGCACATCGAACGCGGCATCGCGCAGCTGCCGCCGACCTACCAGCAGGTCGTGTCGCTGCACCTGCGCGACGGCCTTCGCCCGGAGGAGATCGGCCGGCTGCTCGACCGTCCGGCTGGGCGGATCCGGACGCAGCTCTGGCGGGGTCTGCGCCAGCTGCGCGACAGCCTGCCCGGCGGGCTCGCGTCCGCGTTGGTGGCCTTGCTCGCGGTCGGGTCGGCGCGGGGACAGCCTGTAGCGCTGCCTCGCATCGCGCGGATGCCGCGTCTGGCTTCGGGGTTCGGCGTCGCGCTGTGCGTGGTCGCCGGGGCGGTTTGGCTGCTCGCACCGGAGCCGGCGATCGCGTTGGGCCGGCGCGACGCAGCCCGCGCGGCGACGGACCCGTCCCTCGCTGCGGCCGAGCCGACGACAACTGCCACCGAGCGACGCGTGCAGGTCACCGGGGAGCCGTCGGACGCGCGCGGCACCGTGCGCGTGCACCTGGTCTGGGCCGACACGTCGCAGCCGGCAGCGCACCAGAGCGTGCGCATCCAGACCGGCTATCGCGCGGGCACCTCGCTGCTCCACTCCTGGTTCGCAACCGTGCGCGAGGCCGTCACGGATGCCGACGGCACTGCGGTGTTCGAAGGCGTGCCGGCCGGCACCGCGAGCCTGCTGTTCGACGACGCGGTCGTGCGATCGCCTGCGTTCACGGTTCTGGCCGGCCGCAGCGTCGATCGCACCGAGACGCTCACTGCCGCGTGCGACATCGAGGGCATCGCCGTCGACAGCAACGGCCGGCCGATCGCCGACGCCATGATCTGGCTGTCCTCGACCGGCGGAATGATGTCGCCCGGCTATTTGGCGGCACGCACAGCCGCAGACGGGACGTTCGCGGCGCGCGCACTGAACCTGCGCTGGATCGTCTGGGCGACCGCGCCTGGCCATGCCCGCTCCGCGTTCCACCGCGACAACCAGTCGATCCAGGTGTCGCGGCCCAGGCTCGTGCTCGGGGCCTCACCGGCGAGCATCGCGGGCACGGTCCGCGCCAGCGACGGCAGGCCGCTCGCCGGCGCCCTCGTCGCTGCCTATCCACTGGCGCCAGCGCGCGGCAGCGCGACCGGGATGAGCGCCCCGCCGTCGTTCGAGCGCGCCGACGGCGACGGCCTCTTCGTGCTGGCTGATCTCGAGCCGGGTCCCCTGCTGGTCGTCGCGCTGGCCGCATCTGCGTGCGCGCAGATGGAACGCGTCGAGGTCGGCCCCGGCGAAATGGCCCGCGTCGAGCTGCGGCTGGGCCACGGCGCGACCCTGCACGGACGCGCCGCGGCCCCGTCGTCGACCGGCCTTGCGGTCGCGTGCGCCGACCCACGGCGCGCGGATACACCGCGCGAGATCCTGGCGAGCATCGGCAGCACGACGGCAGTGCGCTCCGACGGCAGCTGGTGGCTGGAGCACGTGTGTCCAGGCAGCCTCACCGTCCGGCTCATGCGCTGCGAGTCGTCCGAGTGCCTGGCCCGCGCGACGATCGAAGTCGTCGAGGGGCAGGACGCGGAGGTCGACCTGCAGGCGGTCCGGGCGACGGTCGAGCTCGCGGGCCGCGTCGTCGACGACAGCGGCGCAGGACTCGCCGGGATCGCGGTCCGGAGCCAGCCCGCCGAGTTTGATTGGGCAGGGATGCGCAGGGAGTTCGGCAAGACCACCACCGACACGAACGGCCGCTTCACGTTCGCAGTGCAGCCGGGGATCACCTGGCGGTGCTTCGCGCTGCAGGACCGGGGCTTCACGCTGGCCGCGAGCGACGCCGTCGGCGGCGGAGGTGCCGAGGTGCTGCTGGCGGTGCCGGCCGCGGCGCGCGCTGGCGGCGGCGTCCGCGGCCTGCTCCTCGATGTCGCACTGACCTCCGAACCGGTGGACCTCTGCCTCCATCAGCTGCCGCGGGGCGCCTTCGATCTGTTCGCAGTCGGTGCCGACGGCCGGTTTGCGATCGAGCCGTTGCCGCCCGGCGACTTCGCGCTCGCTGTGCGACGTGGGAACCGGGCGTCGCGACTCGCCGCGTTCCATCTCGACGCCGGCAAGGTGCTGGACCTCGGCGCACTCGCCATCGCGTCCCCCGGCGAACTGCGGGTGTCGTTGCGACGCGCCGACGGCCGGCCGGTGCGCGTCAGGGACTTCGTCACGCTTTACTCGCGACCCGAGGGGATCCCGATCGACCGCGTGCAAGTGCCACCCGACGGCACTGCTTCGCTTGAACTCGCGGCCGACGAGTACGACGTCGCGTTCGAAGGTGACGACTTCCTGCCCGAACGGCGCGTGGTCACCGTCAAATCGGGCCAGCGCAGCGAACTGATCGTCGCGCTGCGTCCCGCCCGTTGCTGCTCGTTCACGTTCACGACGCCCGACGCGACCAGTCCCAGCAGGCTGTGGCTCGTCATCCGCGGCCCCGATGGTTGCGAGGTCCTGAACCGCGGCCTGCGCGCGCCGGACGACGGCGTGTACCGCGCCGAGTTCGGCCTGCCACCCGGCGTGCACCGCATACGCGCGGTGACCGCGTACGGGCTCCTCGCCGAGGGCGAAGTCATCGTGCCGGACGGCGACCCGAATGGACCGCCGCTCGCCGTCGAGATGGCTCTGCACTGAAGCGCGGCGAAACGCGCAGTCGGCTACAGCCGCCGGCCCTTGCCGTACGCAGCCAGCAGCTGCCGCAGGCGCCGCGCGCGCGTGTCGGCGCCGGCCGCGGCCATGATCCAGTGCACGACCTTGCGCTGGTACGACGGCGCCTGCGCGCAGTGGAAGTCCCACGCTGCCGTGTCGGCGCGCAGCACCGCGTCGAGGTCGGGCGCGAGCGAGGCCGCAGTCGTGCGTTCGTACGAGTACGTCCGCGACCGGCGCTCGGTGCGCGCGGCGAACGCGGCGCGACCGGAGGCGGCGAGGCGGCCGTCGCGCTCGAGCCGGGTCATGCGCGCGATGTTGACGGCGCTCCATGTGCTGCCCGCGCGGCGCGGCGTGAAGCGCACCGTGTAGCTCGCGGCGTCGATGCGGTGGCGCACGCCATCGACCCAGCCGAAACACAGCGCCTCGTCGACGGCCTCGCTCCACGTGATGCTGCGCCGGCCGCTCGCAACGGTGCGGAAGCCGACGAGCAGTGCCTCGCGCTCACTGTGATTGGCCGCGAGCCACCTGCGGAAGGCCGCCGGCGTGGCGAAGAAGCGCGGCGCCGCGCCGTCCTTCGTCCGGGTTCGTCTCGACCGCATGCCCGAATCAGGCCGACGCCGCCGCGCGATTGCAACCGCGCGGCCATCCCGGTTGCAATGCACAGCGCCATGCCGACCCGTGCCGAGTTCGCCGCCGCGATCGCGACCCGTCTGCGCGCCGACGCGCCACAGCTCGCGCGCGCGTTCGCGCAGGCGCAGCCGGTGCGGCACTTCGTCGTCGACGGGCTGCTGCCGGCAGACTGGCTGCGCGCGGTCGCGGCCGCGTTCCCGCGGCCCGAGCAGTTGCTGCTGAAGCGCTCGCTGCGCGAACACAAGCGCGTCGGCGTCGCGGTCGAGCGCTACCACGCGTCGATCGGCGACCTGCTGTTCGCGTTCCAGGATCCCGGCGTCGTCGCCGCGGTCGCGGCGATCACGGGCATCGCCGGGCTCGAGCCCGATCCGACGCTGTACGCGTCGGGCATCTCGGTCATGGGCAAGGGCGACTTCCTGAACCCGCATCTCGACAACAGCCACGACGGCGACCAGCGCCACTACCGCGTGCTGAACCTGCTGCTCTACACGGCGCCGGACTGGGACCCCGCGGACGGCGGCAACCTCGAGCTGTGGCCCGTCGACCGCCGCGCGCCGCGCACGATCGACGCGCGCTTCGCGCGGCTCGTCGTCATGGAGACCGGTCCGCGCAGCTGGCACTCGGTCAGCCGCGTGCGCGCCGACCGCGCACGGCTGTGCGTGTCGAACTACTACTTCGCCGCGGCCAGCAGCTCGGGCCACGACTACCGCCACGTGACGACCTTCGCGGGCCGGCCCGAGGAACCGTTGAAGCGCGCGCTGCTCGCCGCCGACGCCCTGCTGCGCAACGCGCTCGGCCGCGCGTTCCCGCGCCTGCTGCAGCGCGGCCCGCACCGGCGCGACGCCGCGGACCGCGACGCCACCGACCGTGACGCCACCGTTGGGCCATGACCGGCGCCGCTGTGCCGCGCGTCGCCGTTGTCGTGCTGAACTGGAACGGCCTCCAGCTCACGCGCGCGTGCGTGCGTTCGCTGCGCGCGCAGACCGCGCCGGCGGGCGCGATCATCGTCGTCGACAACGGCTCTGCGAACGGCGAGGCCGCCGCACTGGCGCGCGAGTTCGGCAATGCGATCGAGGTGCTGGCGCTGCCGCAGAACCTCGGCTTCGCGGGCGGCTGCAACGCGGCGTTCGAGCGGTTGCTCGCGGGCGACGGCCCCGACTTCGTCGCGCTGCTGAACAACGACGCCGAGGCCGAGCCGCGCTGGCTCGAGGAACTGCTCGCCGCCGCGGCCGCCGACGCGCGCATCGGCGCCGTCGGCAGCCGCATGCGCCTGTTCGCCGCGCCCGACCGGCTCGACGGCGCCGGCGTCTGGATCCTCGGCAGCGGCGACTCGATGCCGCGCGGCCGCGGCGAGCCGGCGAGCGCGTGGGACCGCGCCGACGACGTGCTGTCGACGTGCGGCGGCGCGATGCTGCTGCGCAGCGCGATGCTGGCCGAGATCGGCACGTTCCGCCCCGACTTCTTCGCCAACTTCGAGGACGAGGACCTGTGCCTGCGCGCCAGCGTCGCCGGCTGGCGCATCCGCTACGCGCCGGCGGCCGAGGTGCGCCACCACCTCAACGCCTCGATCGCGCGCGCGCGCGACCTCGCGTTCGACGTGCGCTCGGTGCGCAACGCGACGTGGGCCTGGGCCGTCAACCTGCCGTGGCCCGTGCTGCTGCTGAACCTGCCGTGGTTCGTGCTCGCGAACGCGGCCGCCGTGCTGCTGCTGCCGTTGCTCGGTCGGCCGCGCATGGCGCTCGCGTTCGCGCGCGGCCGGCTGCGCGCGCTGCGCGAACTGCCCGCGATCCTGGCCGAGCGCCGCCGCCTGCGGCCGCTGCGCCGCGCGCCGTGGTGGCGCATCTGGCGGATGCAGCGCTCGTTCGTGCTCGGCGCACTCGCGACGCTGCGCGCCCACTGGCGGCAGCGCAGCTCGGGGATGCTCGGCGGCGCCTGACCGCGGGCGCGGACTCGAGCTGGGCGCCGGCTTCGCCGACCAGCTCGCCTTCACCGACCGCAACGGGGACTTCGCGATGGGCTTCACGTCGTCGCCGGTCGCGGCGATCACGGGGCTGGTCTGGTACTACCAGGCCCTTACGTTGGACGCGAACCAGCAGATCGTCGCGACGAACGCGACCGCGACGCTGTTCACGCAGTGACCGCAGGCGCGTCGTCGACCTCGCGACGACACCGCACGATCGCCGACCGCCGGCGCGCATCGATCGGGCAATGACCTGAAGCGGGTGTCCCCGCACCGGTTGGCAGCCCCACCGCTCGCAGCTCTGGCCGCCGATCCGCTAGCATGTTGACCGCGCTCCATCCCGCGCCGACCTGCCCTCCTCTCCCCGGGTCTTCATGCACGCAATCCGTCCTGCGTCCGCCGTTCCGCTCGTCCTGGCCCTGCTGTCGATCGGAACCGCGGCTCGCGCCGTCGCGCAGACACCCGCAGTCCAGCGCCCCGGCATCGACTTCGCGGCGATCGACGCGCCGCCCGCGCGCGACAGCGCGGCGTTCACGGCGTTCGCGCAGCAGAACCCCGGCACCTGGTGGACGCGCTGGTGCCCGGCTACCGGCACGCCGATGGAGATCTTCGGCACCGGCCTGCCGATCGCGGACTGGCACGACTCGCTCGCGGACGCGCGCCTGCACGCGAACGCGACGCTGGTCGCGTACGGGCAGCTGCTCGGCCTGCACGACGACGAGTTCCGCGAGGACATCGGCACGTCGTACGCCAACGTCTGGTCGTTCACCTTCGATCAGTACCACCGCGGCGTGCCGGTGGTCGGCGGCCGCGCCGACGTGCGCATCAACCGGTCGGGACGCATCGCGTTCCTCGGCAGCCGCGCGTTCGCAGTGCCGGCCGGCCAGCCCATCGTGCCCGCGCTGAGCGCCGAGGGCGCCGAAGCGATCGCGTGGCTCGCGCTCGGCAAGGTGCGGCAGCAGCCGCTCGGCGGCACGCCGCGCAGCACGCGCCTCGTGCTGTGGGCCGACGCCGACAGCGACCGGCTGGCGCAGGTCGCGCTGTGCTGGGAAGTGCCGGTCGACGCCGTCGACAGGAACGGCGACGGTCCGATCGGCCGCTACTACGTCGACGCCGCGACCGGCAAGGTCCTGCACTACACGAACGACAAGCACACGTGCGGTCTCGCCGGCTGCCACGAGCACGGCCCGCACGAGCACGCTGCTCTCGAGCACCGCGCGGAACCGGCGCCGGCGCTGCCGCCGACGACGTTCACGGTCATGGGCTGGGCGCGCGACGGCCGCTCCGGCGCGACGCCGGCGACGAACGTGCCGATGGCGGGCCTCGAGATCAACGTGCCGGGCATCGGCCTCGTGGTCACCGACGCGGCGGGACAGTTCACCGTCAACCTGAGTTCGTCCGCGAACGTGACCGTCACCCTGAACGGCATCCACCACGCGCTGATCGCGGGTGCCAACGCGCCGACGCGGCCGGCGACGCTGCAACCCGGTGTGCCGGCGACGCTGCAACTGCTCACGTCTGCCGCGAGCAGCAACCAGCTCGCGCACACGACCTGCTCGCTGTGGACGCACCGCGTCAACGAGTGGGCGCGGCACATCCTCGGCAACTCGTCGCAGCTGAACCAGGCCGACCAGGTGCAGCCGACGGTCAACATCGCGCAGACCTGCAACGCGTACTACAGCGGCAACACGATCAACTTCTACGCGGCCGGCGGCAGCTGCAACAACATGGCGTCGTCGTCGGTGGTCGCGCACGAATGGGGCCACGGCCTCGACGACCAATATGGCGGCATCTCGCAGAACCAGGGCCTCAGCGAGGGCTGGGGCGACATCTGCAGCGAGTACCTGCTCGACTACCCGGTGATCGGCGAGGGCTTCTTCACGTCGGGCGCCGGCATCCGCGACGGCCGCAACACGACCCAGTACCCGCCGCCGACCGAGGTGCACGCGGCCGGCGAGGTCTGGATGGGCTTCGCGTGGTTGTTCCGCGAGAACCTGCGCGCGAACGTCGGCACGAACAACGCGATCGCGATCTCCGAGGCCGTCCTCGTCGGCTCGATCGCCGCCAACGCGATCGACCAGCCGTCCGCCGTCAACCAGGTGTTCCTCGCCGACGACAACGACGGCAACCTGACGAACGGCGTGCCGCACTACAACGAACTCTCGGCCGCGTGCCTCGCGCACAACCTGCCGTTCCCGGTGCGCCAGCTCGGCAGCATCACGGTGCTGACCCCGCTCGCGGACTCGACCGCGCAGCTCGAGCCGCGCATGTTGGTCGTCAGCGCGGTGCCGAATCAGGGCACGTTCACGCAGGTCGACCTGCTCTACAACGACGGCACGCCGCACCAGGTCGCGATGGTGCCGACCGGCACCACCAACGAGTACCGCGCGCTGCTGCCCGGCCTCGCGGCGCCGGCGACCGTCACGTGGCACCTCGAAGGGCGCCACTCGAGCAACAACACGGTGCGCCTGCCGACCGGCGGCGAGAACCACTACGACGTCTACAGCCTGGCGCGCTTCTTCCTCGACGACTTCGAGAACGGCGGTGTCGGCTGGACGCACGGCAGCACGATCGGCACCGACGACTGGGAGATCGGCGCGCCGCTCGGCATCAGCGGGTCCGGCTGGAGCGACCCTGCGGCCGCGTACAGCGGCACGGTCTGCGCCGGCACCGACCTCAGCGGCGACGGCGCCTACTCGGCATCGTCGGACTCGTGGCTGCGGTCACCGCCGATCAACTGCACCGGCAAGGTCGGCATCCGGCTGCGCTTCAAGCGCTGGCTGACGATCGACTCGATTGCGCGCGACATCGCGATCGTGCGCTGCAACGGCAACGCGTACTGGGTCAACGCGCCGACAGGACTGGCGCCGATCGTCGACGGCACCTGGATCGAGCAGGAGCTGCGCCTGCCGATCGCCGACAACAACCCGTCGGTCGTGCTCGAGTGGTCCGTGCACACCAATGCCGACGTGATCGAGTACGGCGGCTGGACCATCGACGACGTCGAGCTGCTGACGACGTCGCTGCCGGCGCCGCTGCCGAACACGCTCGCGGTGTCGCCGCCGATGGCGGTGCAGGGTGCGGCGATGAACATCGCGCTGCACACGCAGCAAGCGAACGCGCCGTTCCTGCTGCTGGCCAGCGGCGACAGCGGCCCGACCGTGCTGCCCGGCATCCCGCCGCTGCAGCTCGGCGCGTTCTTCGCCGACCTCGGTGGCGCGACCAACGCCAGCGGCAACTTCGCGGCCGGCTTCACCGCACCGCTCGGCGTCGCGCTCCTGGGCCTGCAGTGGTACTACCAGGCGCTGACGCTCGAC
>Ga0070689_100000534_pt1 | contig 22652 bp, 23 predicted proteins | sample KBSS23HmetaG_FD_64669 | JGI IMG/M metagenome (GOLD analysis project Ga0070689, IMG submission 64669) | Switchgrass rhizosphere microbial communities from Kellogg Biological Station, Michigan, USA - KBS S2-3H metaG | ecosystem: Host-associated > Plants > Roots > Rhizosphere ...
CTCATTTAATGATCACAAGAAATCAGGCTTTGCCGATCGCATTCCAGAACGCCTCGAAGCCTGCCGATCGATAGTGTTCTGCCCGTGCCGGTTCGCGCACGACGAAATCCATGGTGGTTTCCGCCAGGGCCGTCAGCAAGGCACCCACGAAGGCGGGATCCAGATCCTTCAACGCCCCCTTTGCCGTGGCCTCCTGCAACATGCCCTGCACATCGCCAAAGGGCGCCGAGCCGATCGCCTTGGTTTCCGGCGTGATTCGCTCGGAGACGCTGAGCTGCGCCATCACCTTGCGTCCGTGCGGATGGGCTACGCCCCAGCCGATATAGGTGCGCCACACATGGCTCGCACGCTCGCGGCTGCTGGCGCGGCGCGGATAACCCGTGAGCATGGCGTCGCGCATGTCCACCTTCAGCTCCAGGTACAGCTGGTTGAGCAGCGTGTCCTTGCTGTCGAAATAGGTGAACAGCGTGCCTTCCGCCACGCCCGCCTCACGGGCGATCTTCGCGGTGGGCGCACTGATCCCCTGCTCCGCGAACACTTTCGTGGCGGCATCGAGGATGGCGTTGCGCTTGTCTTCGCTGCGAGGACGGGCCATGGAGGGTCAATAACTGAGTGACCACTCAATCATAGGTCCGCCCGGCCCGGACTTCAAGGGCAATGCCGGAGAAACCTCAGAGCAGGCCTTCGATCGGCAACAGCCCGCTGGCGTTGACCTTGAAGCGCCGCCACCAACTGGTCTCCGGCGCGTGGTCGTAGCGAACCTCCGGCTGGCCCGGCGTCTTGCCCAGCCAGTACACGCTGCCCTTGTCGTCCAGCAGCACCTGGTAGCTGTGCACCGGCTTGGTCGCGTCGGCGAAGATCGCCAGCAGCGCCTTGGCCAGAGCCGGCGAGTCCACGATCACGCCATCTTCGGTATTGATGTGCACCGAGCGCGGATCGAGATTCATCGAGCCGACAAAGGCATGTTGCTCGTCGACCACCATCGCCTTCGCGTGCAGGCTGTTGCTGCCGGAGGACGAGCCGAAGAAACTGCTGCCGCCGCGACCGCGCCGGGCGTCCGGCTTCAATTCGTACAGGTGCACGCCGGCCTTCAACAAGGCCACGTGATAGGACGCATAGGCCACATAGACATTGCCGGCGTCCGTGGAGGCCAGCGAGTTGGTGAGGATCGCCACCTCGACACCGCGGTCGCACATGCCCTTGAAGTAGGCCACGCCCCTGTCGCCCGGCACGAAGTACGGCGAGATCAAGGTGAGCCGTTGCTGCGCGCCATCCATCCATGCGCGGATCTGCGGCGCCATGTGCAGGTCTTTGGCATCAGCCGCGGGATTGCCCTTCTCCGGATCATCCGCCAGATACGTGGCGGTGCCCCAGGCCCAGGCGGTGGCCGGCGCCTCGTTCGCCAGGTCGCCGACGCGGGCGACCAGACTCTGCGCATAGCCGCTCTCGCTGAACTGGCGCGCGCTCGCCGCCATGGTCTTGCGCAGCTGCGCCAACTTCTCGGCACTGGGCGTCTTGCGATGGAAGGCCCCAATCGGAAACGACTGCTCGCTGTTCCAGTACCGATCGAACATCTGCCCGACTTCAGCCACCACGGGACCCACGGTCAGCACATCCAGGTCGCGGAAGTTGACGCTGTCGTCCGCATCGAAATATTCGTCGCCGATATTGCGGCCGCCGACGATGGCCATGGCGCCGTCGGCGATCATCGCCTTGTTGTGCATGCGCCGGTTGAGCCGGGAGAAATCGCCGGCAAACTGCATGCCCATGCTCAAGGTCGACTTGCTGCGATCCAGAAAGGGATTGAAGAGCCGGATCTGGATGTTCGGATGGCCATCCAGGATGCGCAGCACATCGTCGTTGCCGGCCACATGCAGGTCGTCGAGCAGCAGGCGCACGCGCACGCCGCGATCGGCCGCCGCCAACAGCCGCTGCGCAAGCAGGCCGCCGGTCGCATCGGAATGGAACATGTAGTACTGCAGATCGAGCGAATGCACGGCGCGATTGGCCAGGGCAATGCGCGCCAGCAAGGCGTCATTGGAGTCGCTGATCAGCCGCAGGCCGCTGTCGCTGCCATGTTGCGCAGCGATGCGCCTGGCGTACGCCTCCAGCGGCGCACCCGGCTGGACCGGCAGCACCGTGCTGGGAATGCGTGGGTAATCGGGACGAAGATCCGAATGGGTGCAGGCAGCCAGCGCCAACAGCCCTAGACAGGCGAGGCGACGCAACAAGGTGCAGGCCATGTTCCCTCCTTGGAAGCGACTGTGGCTGAGGTAGCAGTCGGGCGCAAGGTCTTGGATGAAGACTGCCCCTTTGTGGGAGCGCACCCTGTGCGCGACTAGGCGTCGCTACGTAGCCACGCCCAGTCGCGCACAGGGTGCGCTCCCACAGCGGAGAGGTTGCTGCTAGCCGGTCTTTACAGGGATCAACGCCCGAAGGTGATTTCCCGGCCTTCGTGATCGCGATCCCAACCGCGCAGCTCGTCGCGGATATGCGCCACGCGCTGGCGACCGAGGGCGTTGCGCTCCTCGTCCAGCACCTGGCCATCGAGCAGTTCGGCCAGGCGTTGCGCGGTGGGCAGCATGGCGTCCCACGCGTCGAGCGCGGGGATCGGTGCCGGCAGTGTCATGAAGAAACTCAGGCCAGGCGTGCGCATGGCGTCCACGCGGCTGAGGTCAAAATTGCCGGGCTTGACCATGTTGGCGACGCTGAAGATCGGACCCAGCTCGCGCTTGCCGTCCAGCAGCCGGTGGTAGATGCCCATGTCGCCGAATTCCAGGCCGGTCTTTTCGGCGGCCACGATGAGGTCGGCGCCGTTGAAGACATTGCCCTCGCGCGCCACCACGAACAGCGTGACGATGCGTTCCACCGGCAGGCGTTCCGGGCGACGGCCAACGTCCGAGCGCGGCGGCACGCGCGGCGTCTCCGGCATCGGCGCAGGGGCCGGGGCGGCTACCGGGGCCGGCTCGGGCTCATGCACGCGCGGCGCGGCGACCTGATCGGCCCCCGTGGCCTGCGCCAGGCTTTGTTCGAACTGCTCCGGCGGTGCGCGCAGCGCATCGACAATGGATGCAGCCATGCCCAGCGGCCGGCCCACCGGTGCCGGATCGACGCGGCCCTTGCCGCCGCGATCCTTGCCGTCCGCAAGCGTGGCGCCCAGACGTTCCAGTTCCTCGCGGAAACCGACGTCGAGCTCGCCCTGTTGCGGCGACTGGCGAGCATCGAGCTCGTCCATGTGGAAATCTTCGCGCGCACTGAACGAGGGTTCGTCGGACGTCTCGCCTTCGGTACCGAAGGTCGGCTCGCGACGCTCGCCCGAGGCCATCACCACCACACGCCGCTTGCCCTGCTCCTTCTTCGGCTGGCCGAACAGCCACATCGCCGCCAGCACGACCAGGCCAAGGATGAGCATCGGGATGCCGACGGCGGCATTCCAGGCGAAAGCGAGTACGGGTTGCGCGGTCATAATCAAATCCTCAAGCTGCGCCCGCAAGTTTAGCTGCTTCGGCGAGATCCACCTGCACCAGGCGCGACACGCCCGGTTCGCGCATGGTCACGCCGCACAGTTGGGAAGCCGCTTCCATAGTGGCCTTGTTGTGGCTTACGAAGATGAACTGCACCTTTTCGCTCATCTCGCGCACCATGTTGGAGAAGCGCCCCACGTTGGCCTCGTCCAGCGGCGCGTCCACCTCGTCCAGCAGGCAGAACGGCGCGGGGTTGAGGCCGAAGATGGCGAACACCAGCGACACCGCGGTCAACGCCTTCTCGCCGCCGGAAAGCAGCGTGATGTTGGAAACGCGCTTGCCCGGCGGCCGCGCCATGATCGCCACGCCGGTATCGAGCAGGTCGTCGCCGGTGAGTTCGAGGTAGGCGTGGCCGCCGCCGAACAGACGCGGGAACAATTCCTGCACGCCGGCGTTGACGCGATCGAAGGTTTCCTTGAAGCGCTGGCGCGTTTCGCGATCGATCTTCTTGATCGCCGCCTCCAGCGTTTCCATCGCGCTGACCAGGTCGGTGAGCTGATTGTCGAGATAGGTCTTGCGCTCGCTCTGCTCGGCGTGTTCCTGGATCGCGGCCAGGTTCACCGGTTCCAGGCGAACGATCTTCTGGCCGATCTCGACCAGCTGCGTGCGCCACTGGCTGGCGTCGGCGTCCTCGGCGAGTTCGGCCAGCAGCGGCTCCAGTTCCAGGCCCGACGCGGTGATGGCTTCGGCCAGTTGCTCGGCGCGCAACTGCAGGGCCTGGGCGGCGAGGCGCTTCTGCGAGAGGTTTTCGCGCAGGCCTTGCAGCAGCTGCTCGATGCGCTGGCGCTCCTGCTCCAGGCGACGGAATTCGCCGTCGCAATCTTCCAGCGCGCGACGCGCTTCCACCAGTTGTTTGTCCACCAGCAGGCGCTGGTCGAGATAGGTCTGGCGTTCGGCTTCCAGTTCCGCGATGGGATCGGACCCGGCGGCCAGCTGTTCGGCAATTTCGCTGCGACGCGCTTCGATCTGGCGCAGCTGCGTGTCCATGCGCGCCAGCGACTGTTCCAGCGACGTGAGCGAGGAGCGCTTGGACTCCATCGACAGCGCCAGCGCGTGCGCCTGGTCGGCCGCTTCGCGTGCATTCATGCGTGCTTCTTCGCGCGCTTCGAGCAGCGCGCGGCGCTCGTTCTCGAGTTCGCGACGCTGGTCTTCCATGTCGCCCATGTGGCCGACGGATTCGTCCAGGCGCGCCCGCGCCTCGCGCGTCTGCGTCTGCAATTCGTCGAGCTGGGCAATCAGGTCGCTGACTTCGCCGGCGACTTTTTCCGCGCGGGCACGCGCCGTTTCCATCTTGCCGCGATGGCTCTGCACCTGGCCGGCCAGTTCCGACTGACGGCGGTGCGCGTTGTAGAGTTCACGCTGTGCATCGTCGCGCGCACGCTCGGCTTCGAACTTGCTCGTGCGCAAATCGTCCAGCGTGCCAGTGGCTTCTTCGATGCGGTCTTCCAGCGCCTGGATCTGCTCGGCCAGCGTACGCATCTCGCGCTCGCGCGCCAGCACGCCCACCTGGTTGCCCTGTGCACGACGCACGCGCGCCCAGCCCGGGCCCAGCCACTCGCCACTGCGCGTCATCACCGACTGGTACGGCGCCAGCGCCGAGAGACCGGCAACGATCTGATGCGCGTGTTCAATCGAGTCGGCGGTGAGCACATGATTGAGGATCGACAGCGCCGCCGCCGGACCGCGCACATGCGCCGCCAGCGTGCCGGCGGTATTCACACCGCCGTCGGCGCCGTTGACCAAGGCCACGTCCGCATTCTCCAGCGCGCCGAATTCGGTGGCGAGGGTGTGCGATTCGTCCACCAGCACCGCATCGAGGAAACCGGCGAGCGCCGTTTCGACGGCCGTTTCCCAACCCGCTTCCACCTGCAGCGATTCGCCCAGGCGGCGCGATTTGTCCAACCCCAGACGCGCCAGCCAGCCGCTCGCTGCACTTTCTTCCTGGCCGAGCGCCGCGTGCTGCAGGGCTTCCAGCGAGGCATGACGACCGCGTGCGGTCTGCAACTGCTGGCGCGCCTCGTTGAGCGACGACTGCACCTGGCGCTCTTCGTCCAACACTTTTTCGTGGCTGAGCTTGTGCTGATCGAGCAGGCTGCCCAGCGATTCGACGCGTTCGCGCTGCGTGTCGTGCTCGACCAGCAACTGCTCGGACGCGGCATCGAGTGCGGCGATATCGGTGGCCTTCTGCTCGGCCTCCAGCGCTTCGCGACGACGTCCGAGATCGACGCCCTGGCGATCCAGGTAATTGAGCTTGGTGCGCTCCACTTCGGCAGCGCGGCTGGACTCGCCGGCCGTGCGCGTGTGCGAATCCCAGCGTTGCTGCCAGTCGGCCAGCTTGGTTTCGGTGTCTCGCAGCGATTCGGTGGTGTCGTCCTGCATCTGCTGCAGGGCCTCGAGCTTGGGCTCGCCTTCGGCCAGCGCCGTGCGCAGCGTTTCCACCTGCGTGCGGTCGTTGGCGATGTGCTCGGCCAGTTCAGCGTGTTCGCGCTCGGTCTCGCCCTGCGCACGCTGCAGGCGATCGGCGGTTTCGCGGTTGAAACGCACCTGCTGCTCGACGCGGGCGATCTCGGCGCCGACCTTGTAAACCTCGGCCTGCACCTTGTTCAGATGATCGGTGGCATCGGTGTGACGCTCGCGCACCGTTTCCATCTGCGCCTCGTGATGGCGCTGGCTGGCAACGTGCTTCTCGATCTCGATCTCGGCCGCGGACAGGCCCGAGCCTTCCTGGTCGTGCTGGCCCTTGAGGCCGCGGTATTCGAGCGCGCGCAACTCCGCTTCCTTGCGCGTCTGCTCGTCCTTCAAAGCCTTCCAGCGCTCGGCGGCGCGGGCCTGCCGGTTCAGGTGTTCGAGCTGCTTGTCCACTTCGTCGCGCACGTCGCGCACGCGGTCGAGGTTTTCGCGGGTGGCCTTGATGCGGCTCTCGGTTTCCTTGCGGCGCTCCTTGTACTTGGAGATGCCAGCGGCTTCTTCCAGATGCGTGCGCAGTTCGTCGGGCGCGGCCTCGACGATCTGGCTGATCATGCCCTGCTCGATGATCGAGTAGCTGCGCGGACCCAGGCCGGTGCCGAGGAACAGATCCGTGATATCGCGGCGGCGGCAGCGCGCGCCGTTGAGGAAGTACGCCGACTGACCGTCGCGCGTGACCTGGCGCTTCACCGAAATCTCGGCGTACTGCCCGTATTCGCCCTGGATGGTGCCGTCGGCGTTGTCGAAGATCAGCTCGACCGTGGCCTGGCCCACCGGCTTGCGCGAGTTGGAGCCGGAGAAGATCACGTCGGTGAGCGAGTCGCCGCGCAGGCGGCTGGCGGCGCTCTCGCCCATCACCCAGCGGATGGCGTCGATGATGTTGGACTTGCCGCAACCATTGGGACCGACCACGCCGGTCATATTGGTCGGCAGATGCAGGGTCGTCGGGTCCACGAAGGACTTGAAGCCGGCGAGTTTGATCGTAGTCAGGCGCATGCGGGCATCGGCGGCAAAAGTGGATAAGCCCGGGGGCGCCCGGGCGATGGGTCACTGTGCCAAACGCCGGCCCCAGCCGCAATGCGTTTAGACACTATGTTTCACTTTAACAGCAGCTTGTAAGCCAATGTTATAAAAGAATTTAGGTGACGAAGGAATTTGGCGGGAAGCAAGGCGTCGGGGCGTATGGGCCTGGAACGCCGCGAACTGGCTAAAAAGTAAGCACTTCCCGCCGAAACCGAGCCGCCGCGGGGCTTATTCCCCCGGCGCCTTCGCATCGATGGACAGCGCGTGGATACCGTTGTCCATCAGCCCCTGCAGGGCCGCGTAGACCAGGCGATGACGCTTGATCGAGAGCTGTCCGGCAAAGGCCGCGCTGACGATGCGCACGTGGAAATGCCCCTTCCCTTCGTTGGCGTGGCCGGCGTGCTTGTAGCCCTCGTCCAGCACCTCGAGCGTCGAAGGGTCGAGCGCCTGCTGCAGCCGCTCGCGGATCTGTTCGACCATGGACGCGCTCATGCCCGCGGCAGCGCCTTGATGAACGGCTTCACGCTGACGCTGGCGTAGACGCCGGCGTCGACGTACGGGTCGACCTTGGCCCAGGCTTCCGCCTCGGCCTGCGACGGGAATTCGGCCAGGATCAGGCTGCCGGTGAAGCCGGCCGGGCCCGGATCGTTCGATTCGATGGCGGGAAACGGGCCGGCGATCAACAGGCGGCCTTCGTCCAGCAGCTTCTGCAGGCGCTCGATATGCGCGGGGCGCGCAGCCTTACGCTTTTCCAGCGAATCGGGGACATCGGTTCCGACGATGGCAAACCACATGGGAAACACCTACGGGGCAAAAGCGAAAGTTTAGCCGACTGCGCCACTCCTCCGCTGGGTGGCCTTGCTTTTGGGTCGGCGGCGCCCATGTGGCGTGGGAAGCGGCAGTGCCATCACGGCGCTCGCACCTCGGGGACACCAAGAAGGGAGAGGTAAATGGAGCTGTGGAACGGATTTGTCACCCTGATCAACCAGGTGCTGGGCGGCCTGGCTCACGAACTGGGCAATAGCTACGGGCTCGCCATCATCGTCATGGCACTGGTGGTTCGACTGGGGCTGCTGCCGTTGACCTTGCGCACCGCCGAGCAGGGCTGGCACCAGCGACGCAAGATGGAAGCCATCAAGCCGAAGCTGGAAGAGCTGGCGAAACGCCATGCCGATGACCCGACGGCGCACGCGGCCGCGATGCGCACGCTTTACCGCGAACACGGCATCGGCGCCGGCATGGGCAGCGGGCTGCTGACCGCATTGGTGCAGGCGCCACTCGGACTGGGCGTCTACAGCGCTATCCGCCAGGGTTTGGCCGGCGCCGGATCGTTCCTGTGGATTCCACGGCTGGCACGGCCGGACATCCTGCTGGCGCTGCTGGTCGGGGCGCTTAGCTATGCGGCGATCACGCTCAACCCGGCGATGTCGACCCAGCTCAAAACCGTACTCCAGCTGTTGCCGGTGCTCGTGTCCTTCATCGTGGTGTGGCACGCCGCCGCCGGCCTTGGCCTGTACTGGGCGGCCTCCAGCGCGGTCAACGTACTGCAGTCGGCGTTGCTGCGCCGTCGTCTGCGCGCCTATCGCTGACCCATAAAAAAAGCCCCGGTCTCGCCGGGGCTTTTTCATGCGCGGGTACTCAGGCTTCCGGGCGCATATACGGGAACAGCAACACATCGCGGATCGATGCCGAACCGGTCAGCAGCATCACCAGACGGTCGATGCCGATACCCAGGCCGCCGGTCGGCGGCAGGCCCACTTCCAGCGCGCGGATGTAGTCGGCATCGAAGTGCATCGCTTCGTCGTCGCCGCCAACCTTGGCTTCCACCTGCTTCTGGAAACGGGCGGCCTGGTCTTCCGGGTCGTTCAACTCGGAGAAGCCGTTGGCCAGCTCCTTGGCGTTGATGAACAGCTCGAAGCGGTCGGTGATGCCGGGATTGGTGTCGCTCTCGCGCGCAAGCGGGGACACTTCAACCGGATGATCGGTGATGAAGGTCGGCTGGATCAGCGTGTGCTCCACCGTCTTCTCGAAGATTTCCAGCAGCAGGCGTCCCCAGCCGAAACCGTCCTTCACCTGGCAACCCAGACGCTTGGCGTGCGCGGCCATCGCCTCGCGATTGCGCAGGTCGTCGCGCTTGATCTCCGGGTTCAACTCCAGCACGGCGTCTTCCATGCTCCAGCGGCGGAACGCCGGACCCACGTCGATCTCGTTCCCTTCCCACACCAGCTTGGTGGTGCCGATCACGTTCTTGGCCGTCTCGCGGATCACTTCCTCGGTGATGTCCATGATCTCGGTGTACGTGGCGTACGCCTGGTACAACTCGAGCATGGTGAACTCGGGGTTGTGTCGGGTCGACACGCCCTCGTTGCGGAAGTTGCGGTTGATCTCGTATACGCGGTCGAAACCGCCGACCACCAGGCGCTTGAGGTACAGCTCCGGCGCCACGCGCAGGAACAGGTCCATATCGAGCGCGTTGTGATGCGTCACGAACGGACGCGCCGTGGCGCCGCCCGGGATCACGTGCATCATCGGCGTTTCCACTTCCATGAAGCGGCGCGGCTCGGCTTCCAGCCACTTGCGCATGAAACCGATGATCTTGGAGCGCTGCGCAAACGTGCGGCGCGCTTCCTCGGTGACGATCAGGTCGACGTAGCGCTGGCGATAGCGCTGCTCCACATCGGCCATGCCGTGATGCTTGTCCGGCAGCGGACGCAGGCTCTTGGTCAGCAGGCGCAGCACATCCACCTTCACCGACAGCTCGCCCGTGCGCGTGCGCATCAGCATGCCTTCGGCGCCGACGATGTCGCCCATGTCCCAGCTCTTGAACGCCTTGTACGTATCCTCGCCCACCGTGCCCTGGTGGATGAACAACTGGATGCGTCCGTTGACATCCTGCATCTGCACGAAGGCGACCTTGCCCTGGTCGCGCTTGAGCATGACGCGGCCGGCGACTTTCACGCGGCGAGCGAGGCCTTCGATGGCTTCCGCGGTCCACTTCTCCGCATCGGCAAACTCCGCCTGCAGATCGCCCGTGAACGCGTCGATCTTGAAATCGTTCGGAAACGCCACGCCCTGCCCACGCAACGCCTTGAGTTTCTCGCGGCGCTCGGCGATCAGCTTGTTCTCGTCGATGGGCTGGATATCGGTCGGTTCAGTCATGGGGTTCCCGTCGCTGCCAGCGCCTGCCTCATGTGGCGGACGCATTTTTTGTTTGTCTTCAGATCGTCTGGGCGAAGGGTTTTCCCCGCGCCACCAATGATCAATCGTCCTTACCGAACGCGTGCTTGACGGCGTGCCTGGTGGCATTCCATCCATCACGCGCGCCGTGCCCGACGGTCAGGGCGGCATCCCTCGTGCCGTGACCCACCGCCACTCCCACATCCTTCGCGCCGTGCCCAACGGACACGGCCGCGTCCTTCGTGGCATGGCCCACGTCGCGGCCAGCGTCGCCGACCTTCTTGCCGGCCGCGCGCGCATCTTCCTTGACGCCCTGGCTGGCAGAGTTGTCCTGCGCAATGACCGTACCCTGGCATGCCATCAAGGCGACACATGCCATCAGCGTCCGAAAAGTCTTCCTGCGATTCATGCGGGCATTACCTCCGGCGTGGCCAGGTTCCATAGGTGTCGATCAGGCATCCACGCGCTTGGCACCGGCATCCAGGCCGGACTTCAAGCTCGCTTCAACGAATTCGTCGAGATCGCCGTCCAACACCTTCTGCGTATCCGAACGCTCGATGCCGGTACGCAGATCCTTGATACGGCTCTGGTCCAGCACGTAGTTGCGGATCTGGCTGCCCCAGCCGATGTCGGACTTGGACGCTTCCAGCGCATCCTTCTCCGCATTGCGCTTCTGCAGCTCCAGCTCATACAGCTTCGCGGCCAACATCTTCATGGCGCGATCGCGGTTGGCGTGCTGGCTGCGTTCGGTCTGGCAGGCCACCACCGTATTGGTCGGGATATGCGTGATACGCACGGCCGATTCGGTCTTGTTGACGTGCTGACCACCCGCGCCGGACGAACGGTACACGTCGGTGCGCAGATCGGCCGGGTTGATGTCGATATCGATGTCGTCGTCGACTTCCGGCGACACGAACACCGAGGTGAAGCTGGTGTGGCGGCGGTTGTCCGAATCGAACGGGCTCTTGCGCACCAGGCGGTGCACGCCGATCTCGGTCTTCAGCCAACCATAGGCGTAGTCGCCTTCCACGCGGAACGTGGCGGACTTGATGCCCGCGACTTCGCCGCCCGACACTTCCATCAGCTCGACCTTCCAGCCGCGCGATTCGGCCCAGCGCAAGTACATGCGCAGCAGGATTTCGGCCCAGTCCTGCGCCTCGGTGCCGCCGGCGCCGGCCTGGATGTCCACGAACGCGTTGTTGGCGTCCATCTTGCCGGAGAACATGCGCTGGAATTCGAGCTTGGCGACCTTGGCTTCGAGGCCGGCCAGATCGACGATCACCGAGTTGGCGGTGTCTTCGTCGCTGTCGGCGGCGGCCATCTCCAGCAACTCGCCAGCATCGGTGAGGCCGGAGGTCAGGGTGTCGATGCCGCTGACGATGGTGTCCAGGCGGGCGCGTTCGCGGCCCAGTTCCTGCGCGCGCGGCGGATCGTCCCACACGGTGGGGCTTTCCAGTTCGCGGCTTACTTCTTCGAGACGCTCACGCTTGGTGGCGTAGTCAAAGATACCCCCTAAGCGACTCGACGCGGCCCTTGAGGTCCGCGATCTGCGCATGGATCGGATTGGTCTCGATCATGTGATTTGAAGTTCCGGATATTCAGCCTTCTAGGATAACAGAGGTGCCTCAGCGGCCGGAATGCGCCCGGTGTAAACGGCCACCGTGAACATGCGTTCATGTGCGACGGGCCGACCGTTTCCCGGAACGGGCGACAGGAACCGCGTCATCACAAGGATTGGCAGATGGGGAATACGCGTAACGATTGGCGGGCTGCGGCCTTGGCCGGCCTGCTGACCCTGGCGAGTGCGGGCGTGGCCGCCGGGGGAATCAGCGTTTCCCATCCCGTGCTTCCTGGCGCCGAAAGCATCGATCAGGAAAACACCGATCTCCAGGCGATCTGGAAGGCGATGCGCTCCGCCGACGCGGATGCACTGGTCAAGCTGTACCAGGACAACCACGACCCGGTCGTCCATGCCTGGTCGGCGATGGCGCTGGAGCGCGTGCATTTCAACCTGGACGCCGCCACCGCCGACGCCAGCGCCTGCGAAAGCGCGCTGCTCGACGTGCGGCCGCTGATTGCCCTGTCGTGTGGCCAGTTTCTCATCGGCAACCTGCAACTGGCGGGACGCTGGGCCGATTCCCGCCAGGCGGAAAGCGAGCTAATCACCCGTTTTCGCGGTCACGGCATCGACCCTGAGCTCGACAAGATGCAGGCCTGGCTAGACAGCCATGCCGACGAGCCGACGCTTTCCTACGACATCCCCGCCGGCGACGTGATCCTGCCGCTGAAGCAAAGAGAGCGACAGATACGACCGGACGACCAGACCACTCCCCGTTTCACCGTTTCTGCCAACGGCCACGAGCTGGATGCCATCCTCGACACCGGCGCCAGCGACATGATCCTGGGCCAGGACGACGCCGACCGCCTGGGCGTGAAGCCGCTCGATCGCAAAGGCCACGTCAACGGCTGGCTCGCCAAGGATGTCCCCACCCAGGCCGGGGTTCTCGAAACGCTGGAGATGGGCGGCATCACCCTGCACAACGTGCCGGTGACCGTGGTGCCGCGGCATATCGTGTTGATCGGCGGCAACCTGGTGGCGCCGCTGGGCACGCTGGAGATCACCCGCAGCGATATCCACGTCTTCGGCAAGGATTCTCCCGTGCCCGCCTGCGCCACGGCCATGCGCGTCAGCAGCGCGGCCTGGGGCAGCAACATTCGGCTGTATCCGCAGCTGTTGGTCAACGACACGCCTCAATCGGTGATGCTCGATACGGGCGCGAGCCACTACCTGGTCGGCACGCGCGCCGCGCTGGACGAGGTCACCGCACTCCATCGCACGAAAACCATGATGGGCGACATCGGCGGCAAGCACGCGTTCGTCAATGCCGACACTGCCAAGGTCAAGCTCACCATCGCAGGCCAGCCGTTCGACATGACGTTCGATGTCTACACTGAAGCAGACAACGTCAAGCATCCCATCACGCTGGGCGCCGGCGCCCTCCGCGACATGGATTTCCTGCTGGATTTCCGCCGCCAGCATCAGTGCTTCCTGCTGCACGCCAACCTGCGTTGATCGCGCGACGGCCGTGCAAACGCGCGGCCGTCATCATAGACATCACGCCAGCGCCTGCTGATGCACCCCGCGCACCGCGCGGCCCGAAGGATCGGCCGCCGCCGCGAACGAGGGATCCCACGCCAACGCGGCAGGCGAAGAACACGCGATCGACTTCCCGCCTGGCACCGTTTCCGCGCAGGCCTGACCGGGGTAGAAGCGCTCGAAGATGCGGCGATACAGATACGCCTCCTTGGTGGCCGGCGGGTTGTGCACAAAGCGCGTGGATGCCGCGGCAAATTCGCGATCGCTCACCGCCTGCTCGGCATGTGCCTTGAGGCCATCGATCCAGCCGTAACCCACGCCGTCGCTGAACTGTTCTTTCTGGCGCCACAGGATTTCGTCCGGCAGCGCACCCTGGAACGCCTCACGCAAGACCGCCTTCTCGATGCGACCCTGCCCCGCCATCTTGTGGCGCGCATCCATGCCCATGGCCACATCGAGAAATTCCAGATCGAGGAACGGCACACGCGCTTCCACGCCCCAGGCCATCATCGACTTGTTCGCGCGCAGGCAGTCGTAGCTGTGCAGCGCATCGAGCTTGCGCACGGTTTCCTCATGGAATGCCTCGGCCGAGGGCGCCTTGTGGAAGTACAGATAGCCGCCGAAGATCTCGTCGGATCCCTCGCCAGACAGCACCATCTTCACGCCCATTGCCTTGATCCGGCGCGCAAGCAGATACATCGGCGTGGAGGCGCGGATGGTGGTGACATCGTAGGTCTCGATATGGCGGATCACTTCCGGCAGCGCGTCCAGGCCTTCCCAGAAGGTATACACAAAGCCATGGTGCACCGTGCCCAGCGCATCGGCGGCTACTTGGGCGGCGGCCAGATCGGGCGAACCTTCCAGGCCAATGGCGAAGGAATGCAAGCGCGGCCACCAGGCCTCGGCACGGTCGTCGTCTTCCACGCGATGCCGCGCAAAGCGCGCGGCGCATGCGGCCACCAGCGAAGAATCCAGGCCGCCGGACAGCAGCACGCCGTACGGTACATCGGTCATCAGCTGGCGGTGCACGGCCTGCTCGAAAGCGTGACGCAGCTCGGGCAGTGGCACGTCGTGTCCCTGTGTCTGCGCGTAGTCCCGCCAGGGCTTTTGATAGTAACGACGCAATTCGCCATCGGCGCTGTCGTAGACGTGCCCCGGAGGAAAGGGCGTCACGTCGTTGCACAGTCCCACCAGCGATTTCATTTCCGACGCCACGCACAGGCGCCCTTCGCCATCGTGTCCCCAGTAGAGCGGGCAAACACCGATGGGGTCGCGGGCAATGAGATAGCGCGAGGCGGCGCTGTCCCACAGGGCAAACGCGAAAATGCCGTTGAGTTGCGCTACCCAGGTCAACGGCGATTCGTTTTCCCGATACAGCGCGTTGATCACTTCGCAATCGGAGCCGGTGGTGAAGTCATAGGCGCTGGCCGCCCGAAGCTCACGGTGGTTGTAGATCTCGCCGTTCACCGCCAACGCCAGCACGTCGTCGCGCGAGCGCAACGGCTGCGCGCCGCTGGCCGGGTCGACGATGGCCAGGCGCTCGTGCACCAGGATCACCCCCGCATCCACGAAAACGCCGCTCCAATCGGGACCGCGGTGACGCTGGCGCTGGGAAAGTTCCAGCGCCTGCTGGCGTAACGCTGCCAGGTCATCGCCGGGCTGCAGATCGAACATGCCGAAGATCGAACACATGACTGGATTCCTGGTTGTCTTTCGCGTGACGGAAAAACAAAAAGGCCCGCTGGGAGCGGGCCTTTTTGCGTGTGTAATGTGTTGCTGCTGCTTACACGCCGGCCCACCCGTGGTTGCGGGTATTGGTATTGGCGTTGTTATTGTTCAGCGCGCGCAGCAGCTCGTACGCCGACGCGGAGGCGGCGGTCATGGCAACGAGCTTGGCGTGAATGCTGAGCATGGGCCTGACTTCACCACATGTCGCATCGGCTGACAAGCGCGGCAAAAGGTTTCATTTGTTCCCATCCTCATCGGCCGGCCGCGGCTCGCTGATCCATGCCATCGCTTCATCCAGCTGTGCGTTGTGATAAAGCTTCAGTTCGGCCGGCACAGCAAAGCTCATCGCCGAGGCCGTCGCGCGTATCCAGGTGATATCGGTCACCAGGGCGATCCGGTCCCACCCGCTGAAGTGGCGAAAGCCGAGCTGCACATCTTCCCAAACAGCGCCGGCATCGAAGCCGGTGAAGTCGGGACCGATATGCGAGAGCAGGCGCAGCTTACGGTTGATCGCAAAGGCCGCTTCGATATCCGGCACCAGCACCTGGGTGTAGTCGGAGGCGGTGACTTGCCCGCTGGCGCGAAAACCTAGTGCGCCTGCCGGTAGTCCCTGAATTTGCTCGATCATGATCGACGTCCTTTAGCTGATGGACGTCTGTATCTCAAAAGCTTTGTTACGGAGGCGTCATGGGTGCAACAAAGGCCCTGTCCCAAGTCGCGCACCCGTCATTCCTGCTTTCGCAGGGATGTCGAGCCCAGGTATGGCGAACCGGGGGCGCGATGTCGGGCGAAGATACGTCGTGTATCCGCTAGTGCGCAGCCTTCGCATGCGCCGCCAACCAGGGCGCCAACGGAATCTGCCAGATGTTGTACTTGCCGTTGTCCCAGTCCGCACGCACCGTGCCGGGCGCGATATCCACCATGCGGTCGCTGGCGAAATAAAGCGTCTGATGGTCAGGACTCAGGCGTGCCTCGGCATCGGAACCCGCGCTGTTCACGCCGTTGCCGAGATGGATCGGCGTGCCCCATTCGCCGTTATCGCGAAACACGATGAACAAATCGATCCCGCGCGCCGGCGAACGGCTCGAACCGAACACCACGAAGGATTCATCGGGCGCCACTGCCGGATCGACATCGGTGACGTGGCCATCGCTGAAGGGCAAGGCCTGCGGCTCCTCGTAGCCATTGCGGTGCCAGGCCGCGCGGAACAGCCGGAAATGCTTGGGGTCAGCTGCCGGATGCATGAAATAAAGCGAGCCGTCGGCCGCCACGCTGGGCGCAAACGTCGAGTCGCTGCCGTTCACCACATCAGGCAAGCGCACGGGCGCGCTCCACTTGCCGTTGTCCCACGTCACCTTCCACAGATTGCCGCCGCGCTCGGGGAAACTGCGCCCCATGAAGAATCCATCCAGCGGCTCGCCGTGCGGCGTCTTCGGTCGATTGGAAATAAACACGAGGAAGCGCCCATCCGGCGACATGGCCGGCTCCATGTCGCTCCACTGCCCCGAGAACGGCGCAATGACCGGCGTCGACCAGCGCCCCTGCTCGAGATGACTGACCAGAATGGTCGAATTCGTACCTTCGCTGCGCGTGAAATACACGGTGCGTCCGTCCGGCGTGAATGCCGGCGCGCTGTCGTGCAGCGGCCCCGAGATCACGCCGGGTGCGAAAACGGTGGGCGTGACATCCTGTGCGACGACATTCGCACCCATCAAAGCGAACACAGCAGCGAACGCGTAGCGCAACATTCCGACACCCCCTGACATAGGGGCCGGATGCTAGCGCCCCTGAGAGCGCGGGCAAAGTGCGCTCAATCTTCCGGTTCCGTTTTCCGGCTGACGCGACGCTTGCGTGGCGGTGCCGCCTCGGCCGCGGCGATCAGGCTCTGCAGATACGCAATGCCTTCCTCTTCCGGAAAGAAAGCCACCACGTCGGCCACGCTCAAGCGATGCCGCTCGCGCAAAGCCAGAAATTCGCGACGGGCGCGCTCCATCGGCTTCTCGTTGGCATCGTGGCGACGCGCCTGTTGTTCCTTGTCCAGAGCGGCCAGTTCTTCCTGGAACTGCCGAAAAGCGTCTTTTTGGATGGCCATCGCAAAAATGAGTCGCGGCGATGCGGGGCCGGCATTGTCGCACGTCATTTCATACGATAGGGAACTGGCGTTGCCGCCTCGTCGTCATCTGCCAGCCTCCATGCGATAGCGCTGTCATGAGAGCGTCACGGCCCTCGATTCCTAGGAATTTCATAAGAATTACGTTCGCCAAAATCCGCGTTTGCTTTAACCGCTCATCAACGACCGGCTCGATAGGCTGAACTTCCCACGCGACAACCACCAGGAGTGCATATGGATCCGATGACCCTTGATGCGCCGATTGCCAGCGCGGAACACGACGCCCGCCGCGTATCGCCGGAGCCCGCCGAAGCTATGTACTCGACCCCTGGTCGGGCCTGTATACGGAAACCGAGGCGGCTTATCGAAGCCGGGTTCAATCCTCCCCGGCGCTGGTCGCCTGATACGAAAAACCCCGCCGCGGCGGGGTTCTTTCTATCCCTCGGGAAATTCCCGGTATTGCGGCAGGTCGTCGGTAATCTCGAACCACGGCGCCTTCGAGCCCACGAAGATGTGCTTATTGGGCCGAATGGCCGGCGCATCCACCAGCGTCCCCATGGCCACGTGCACAAAGGCGCCCTCGCGCACCACCGAATAAAGCAGCGAGCCGCAGGCCGCGCAATGCGCGTCGTGCCCCTCGGGCTCACCCACGATCAACAGGCCGCCTGCGCCCTGCACCACCGTCAGCTTCTCCCGCTCGATGCCCGCGAACGGCTTGAACGCCGAGCCCGTGGTCCGGCGACATTGCGAACAATGGCAGTTGGCGGCGTACACGAAGGCGTCCTGCACCTGGTAACGCACCGCGCCGCAATAACACTGGCCCATCAATCGCCGGTCGTCGTGCCCGCTATTCATGGCGCCCTCTCTCCTCGCCGTTGCGCTGGGCCGATCTTAGCCGAGCCATACCGGGCCGTACTGACGCCCCGCGGTGCAATGGGTCAGTTACTGCCCCAGCGGGTCAGCATGTGCGCGAATCCCACGCAGCATGATCTCGGCCTGGATATGCCCCGCAATGGCCGCCTCGTCGGCGGCACGGCCTTCCAGCGTATCCAGCAGCGTGGCGAACCCATACAGCCAGGCCCGCCAATACACCGATTCGCCGCGCTCGAAGACCTCGCAGAAGACCTCGACGGGCGCGCCCTCTTCATCGATCAATGTGAAATTCATTTCCATGGCAGCAACCACTTGTTGGAGCACAGCCGTACCCAACCGCGAGACAAAGCGGCACGTTGGAAATACGGAATTCCGTGCGGGGACTAAGTTGTTGTTTCTGACCTGGAGAGAATCAAGGAGCGTGCCAGCGGGGGCCGTCGGCATGCATTACTTCAGGCCCAAATGAAAAAGACCCGCTGCGAGGCGGGCCTTTTTCGTTGATTCATGGGAGCGCGTTTCTAAGCGCACTGGACGCTCGAGGCGAAGTTGGAAATATCCTGGTTCAGCTGGACCTTGTGGGTGAAATAGAGCCCATGCGGCGCATCCTTGTAAATAACCAGGCGGGTATTTTCGAGTAAATCGCAAGCCGGCCTGGAGGTCACCTCCAGCGGTATCGACGCATCGGCATCGCCATGGATAAACAGCATCGGCGTCTTGATCCCCACCAGCTCGGGGCGGAAGTCCGTGGTCGCCTGGATATCGGCCAGCTCGATCGCAGCCTGGTATGTCGCCTGATTCATCATGGCCAGCGTGGCATCGATGATTCCGCGCGAACCCTGATGCGCAAAATACGCCTGCGACCTGCGTTCGGCCCAACCGGAAAAATCCTCCTTCAACTCCGTCTCGTTGGCGAGCAGCCACTCACTGGGAATGCCGGAAGGATTGTCGTCCGTCTTGATAAGAAACGGGATCGCCGCCGGAGCAAGCATGAGAACGCCCGAGATCCGCGTGTCGCCATGACGCGTCAGATAACGCACGATCTCCCCGCTGGAGAACGAGTGCGCAACCACCACGACATCGCGGAGATCCAGCGCGTCGATCAACGCCGCCAGATCATCCGCCAACGTGTCGTAGTCATAACCACGCCCCGGATCACTCGACAGACCGTGGCCGCGCCGATCATAGGCAATGCACCGAAAGCCCTGCGCCACCAGCGGATGCATCTGATAGCCCCACATCGCCGAATTGAGCGTCCAGCCTGAGAGAAACAGCAGCGGCCTGCCCTTGCCCCAATCGCGATAGAACAGCTCGGTGCCGTCGGCGGTGGTGATGTAGTTGGGGCGTGCGGTTGTAGTTCCGACGTGGCGAGGGGCGATGGCGCGTGCGTGGACCATGATCTTCTCCGGTGGCATTGAGTGTTGTCGTTGGGTGGACTCAATGTGGGCGAAGAGTGGTAGGGGCTCAATTACGTGAGAGGTAATCAAAAACTGGATATGACGAATCCTGGAGCACTTAGCCGCCCTAGCTCAGGAAGCCCTCAATGCAACGTGATGCGCCACGCAATGCTTGATGCAGCCTCTCTCCCCTAAGAGCTACACCCTTCATCCAAATTGACGCCAGTGAGCGACGACGCGCACCGTTCCATCCGCGCAGCTTGCCTGTGCAGGTATGTGCGCGTTTCACGCTGATCGAGGCGAAAGACGCGTCGCAAATAGTTGCGACAAAGAAAGCGAAACACGTGCCTCGCTTCAGGGAATACATCTGATCCATCGCCTTCTTGCCAGCGACAGCAAGAGGCCGGAACGTTGCGTCGCATTCACATCTAAGGAGAGAAGTGCAATGGGCAAGAATCGTTACTTCAAGACATGGGGTCTGGCCTTCGTATTGGCCGGCAGCTTGTTAGCCACCGCTACCGCATCAGCCGCGTCCTTTGTCACCGCAACACAAGTTGTCACCATTCAACCGGGGACCACCGTTCCGGCGGGGCAGAACCTGTCCACCATCACTGTGACATGCCCCGCCGGCTACACCGTTACAGGCGGCGGCTTTCAGGAGATCAACCAGGTGTCACTTACGGGCGGTGGATACGATCCAGCCACGCTTGCGACGAATCCGTCGGCATACGCATGGGTCTCCTCGTTTGGCTTCATGGTCTTCTCAAGCATGCCGACTGCCGCAGGGGACGGCTGGACCGTAACGGGCCAAGTCAGGCCTATAGACCCCATTACAGTAACCGTCTATGCGCGCTGCATGATGTAACAAGAATCCCGAAGTCGCTGCTCAGGGCGTTGCCGGTGAAAGAGTAATCACCAAAAAAACGGGGTTAGGTTCACTTCTATCGTTGGTCTTCCATCCGAGAAGTAAACCTGGCTCCGTTATCGCTGAGACCCGATCCTCGGCCCATGGCTGAGGATCGGGCTTTGATCTACTCGCGCCTTCAGTGAAGCCACGGGCGACGTTTGGCTACATGAGCCAGGAGATCGCCATGAGCCGAGGGATCAGGTCTACTTCCATCGCTGGCCTTCAGGCTTAGAAGTGAACATGGGCCCGTTCACCGCAGTAAACTCCCTACCGACATCCATCCAGCCGAAGGGAGCGCCGTACGCTTCGTTTCGCATGAACAACAGCCGCGAAAAATCCAGCGACGACTGGATTCGACTCTCCCATGACCCCGACACAGGGATCGAGACCGTGCATGCGCACTTTCGCGGCCACGCGTATGACCCGCACGACCACGACGAAGTGCTCGTGGGGGTGACGCAGCAGGGAGTTCAGCAATTTCGATGTCACCGGACCACCCACCGGAGCACCGAAGGGCGAGTCATGCTGATCGAACCCGGCGCGGTTCACGATGGCTACGCTCCGCAGGAGGTCGGCTTTACCTACGCCATGCTTTATCTGCCGCAGCGTTGGCTGGCGTTGATGGCCGGTCGGCTTGATTCGGTGGACGCTTCGGGCATCGGCTCTGCTTTTCGCAAGACAGTGGCCACGGATGACAACCTGCGGGACACCATCCAGAACGCTTTTCTCGCGCTTCATTTCAACGAAGCCAAGCTGGCTCGCGATCAATGCCTGGACGAGCTGGTTCGACGGCTCGCCATGCACACAAGTGTGATCGCCACGCCAGCAACAAATTCGCCGGAACAGGTTCTCCTCGCCCGCGATTTCCTCCACGACCAGATGGCTCGCGACATTGGCCTGGACGAATTGGCCGTGCACTCCGGTATCGACCGCTTCCGCCTGACCCGTCAGTTCAAGCGCATGTTCGGCCTATCGCCGCATGCCTACCTGGTGCGATTGCGACTACGCGTGGCCCGAGCGTTGCTGGCCAACGGCGGGACACCCAGTCAGGTCGCGCTGGACGTGGGATTCGCCGACCAGAGCCATATGGGACGCTGGTTCCAGCGAGCCTATCGCCTGTCGCCCGCGGCCTATCAAAGCCAATGCACAAATGTTCTAGATCGCCCGCCAACGCCTTGAGGAATATGTCCGTCTCAATGCGTGGAAGGAGAATGGCATGTTCGATACGAAAGTCGCCCTCATCGTTCGCGATGACCTGGCGAGCTGGCAGCGACTCAACGTGGCTGCCTTTTTGGCGACAGGCATCGCCGCTGCGGCGCCCGAGGCCTTGGGCCTGCCCTATCTCGATGCCGCCGGCACCGTCTACAGAAACATGCTCGGCCAACCCATTTTGATTTTCCAGGCTGACCTGCTTGGCCTTCAGTCGGCCCACAAAGCAGCGGTACAAGGACAACTGACGATCATTCCCTACGTCTTCTCGATGTTCTCCACCGGACACGACGAGGCGAACCGACAGGCTTTCCTCGCTGAGGATCCTGGCAACTTGAACCTGGTGGGTCTGGGGCTGCGTGGTCCGAAGAAGGCGGTGGATAAAGCCATCAAAGGCCTGTCGCTTCATCCTTGAAGTCGATGCGAACCGCCGCGAGCGCCTCGCCTCGGCTCATCTAAGGGAATGGTGCTGACATTCGGCCAGCCTTGCGCCGTCACGCCGCCTTGCCCAGGTGGACATTCATCTCGCTGATCCCCGACAGACGATGACAACCCTGCTTGCTACGGTCAGCCAGTCACTCGCGCTGCCGTGTTGCGCGGCCTCGCGAGTGACCATGACCACCACGTCATGAGGCGCGGGCCGTGAGTGCTTGTAACACCCACGACCCGCTAACCATCACCAACTATCTGAGAGTTGATCATGGCTATCCGCGATCATACGGTACGCATTCGCTCGTCCGTTCCCCCTGACGGCACCCTCACTCCTCCGCCTCGCGACCCGCCATCAACGGCGGTGGCATGGCCCGAAACCCTGCGTCATGGCACGCGCGGTGACATTGCCTTGGCTGTGCTCGCCCTCACGCGCTTGCGTGTCGACAGCGAGCAGTGCTGCAGCGCGCAGGCGCGGGGATTCCCCGGCAGACCGCTGCCATGGCCGCTTCCCGTGGCCGTCACGGCCAGCCTGGGCACGGCGATCCACTGCCTCCAGCAGTACGCCCGCCTGCTCGGTAACGAGCCCAGGGTGAACACCACACGCCTCCGATGATCGCCGTTACGGCGCATCGGCCGGCATGGCGATGCGCCTCTTTCGGGCAATCACCGACGAAGCTGCCAAGCATTCACTGACACGGAGCGCTGTAAGCGC
>Ga0070689_100000535_pt1 | contig 22651 bp, 16 predicted proteins | sample KBSS23HmetaG_FD_64669 | JGI IMG/M metagenome (GOLD analysis project Ga0070689, IMG submission 64669) | Switchgrass rhizosphere microbial communities from Kellogg Biological Station, Michigan, USA - KBS S2-3H metaG | ecosystem: Host-associated > Plants > Roots > Rhizosphere ...
CGATCCCGGCAGGCGTGATCGAAGGTCAGCGCATTCGTCTCGCCGGCCAGGGCAGTCCCGGCATCGGCGGCGGGCCGGCGGGTGATCTGTATTTGGAAATTGGCTTCCGCCCGCATCGCCTGTTCACCGTCGAAGGCCGCGACTTGACGCTGACGCTGCCGATCGCACCGTGGGAAGCCGCGCTCGGCGCAACGGTGCAGACGCCGACGCTCGCCGGTCCGGTGGATCTGCGCATTCCGCCCAACGCACGCGCGGGACAGAAGATGCGCCTCAAAGGTCGCGGCCTGCCCGGCGCGACCGTCGGCGATCAGTACGTGGTGTTGAAGATCGTGCAGCCGCCGGCGGATACGCCGCGCGCCAAAGAGCTCTATGAAGAGATGCAGCGCGATCTGCCGTTCGACCCGAGAAGCGAGTGGAATTCCGAATCGGGCTAATGCGTTCGATCCAGCAGATACGCAACCCGGCGCGGAATCGCCAGGTCCATGTGCTGCTTCTCGATGAAATCCGCCGCCCCTTCCCGCATCGCATCTACCGCCGCGCGCACGTCGGTCTCTTCTCCGAGCACGATCACCGGCGGCGAGGTCTCCTCTGAACGCAAGCGTCGCAACAGCTCGAGCCCCGACATGCCGGGCAGCCACACGTCGGTGATCACACAGCCGAGTGTGTCGTGCGCGCCCGCGAGATAACTTTCGGCGCTGTCGTAATCCTGGATTTCGGCGTCGAGAGAACTGAGCAGCGAGCGCAGCAAGCGGCGGGCGGCTTCATCGGCTTCGATCACTGCGACGATGGGACGATGGATTTGCACGGCGCGACGACGCTGAAGAAAAAAGCGGCCACGGCCACTGTACAAGGAAAGCCCGAGCCGCAGGGAGGATTGGGGGCGGTGGACTCACCGGTGGGCCGTGGTCGCATAGGACTTCATCTTTCGTCCACCGGCCCACGGCTAGAAGTCGGACTTGTACTTAAGATTTGCACTGCATGCGAAGCGTGCAGGTGCGCCAGAACGTAAGAAATTGCAGCAAGAATCTTTCCTTCACGCCTGTCCGACTTCGAGCACCATGCGCACCAGATGTGCGAGCGAAGACGCCTGCATCTTTTCCATCACGCGCGCGCGATGAATCTCCACGGTGCGCTGACTCAGCTTGAGATCGCCGGCGATCACTTTGTTCGCCTTGCCGTGCACCACGAGATCGAGCACCTCGCGCTCGCGCGGCGTCAGGGTTTCCAGGCGGCGGCGAATGTCGTTGCGTTCGCCGAGCGCAGCGCGATTGCTGCTGTCTTTCTCCAGCGCCTGGTTGATGCGGTCGATCAGGTCCTGATCCCGAAATGGCTTTTGAATGAAATCGACTGCGCCCGCCTGCATCGCTTCCACTGCCATCGGCACGTCGCCGTGGCCGGTGATGAAGATGATCGGCAGGATCGAGTGCTTCTCGTTGAGCTTCTGCTGCAGCTCCAGCCCCGACATGCCCGGCATGCGGATGTCGAGCACCAGGCAGCCCGCACGATCCTCGCCGTACGCGTCGAGAAACTCCTGCGCGGAGCCGAACGTCTCCACCGCGTGCCCGACCGAGCGCAGCAACAGCTTGAGCGCGTCGCGGACTGCGGCATCGTCGTCCACCACGAAGATGGTCGGCCGCGCAAGGTTGGAAGGTCCCCTCATTTATCAACTCCCTGCTGACGCCGGAACTGCCGGCAACGTAAAGAAGAAACGCGCGCCGCCCCCAGGATTGGCGCCGCACCACAACTTGCCGCCGTGCGCGCGCACGATCGAGCGGCTGATCGACAGCCCGAGACCGGTGCCGCCGGGCTTGGTGGTGAAGAATGGATTGAACAGCTCCGCCATCGTCGTGGCGTCCACACCGATGCCGCGATCCGCGACCATGAACTCGACGTCGCCCTCGCTGTCGACGAGCGTGCGCAGCACGATCTCGCGTCTTGCTTCAGGCACTTCGACCATCGCATCGATGCTGTTGCGTACCAGGTTGAGCACGACCTGCTGAATCTGCACCGCGTCCGCCTGCACCAACGGCGCCTGCGGAGCCGCCTCTAGCAGCATGCGCACGCCGTTGTGACGCGCGTCGGTCTGCGCGAGCGTGAGCACGTCTTCGAGCAGCCGGTTCGCCTCGACCAGCTCGCGTCGCACCTCGCGATTCTTGACGAACGTGCGCAAGCGGCGGATCACTTCGCCCGCGCGCAGCGCCTGCGCGCCGATGTGATGGAGCGCGGTTTCGATCTCCTCGTTGCTCGTGTCCGCTTGCGCGATCAAGCGCTGACACGCCTGCGCGTAGGTCGCGATGGCAGTCAGCGGCTGATTGACCTCGTGCGCGATGCCCGCTGCCATCTCGCCCATCGTCGAGATGCGGCCGAAGTGCGCGATGCGATCCTGCATCTGCCGCGCTTCGTCCTCGGCGTGGCGGCGATCGGTGATGTCGTGCAGCGTGCCGACCTGGCGCAGCGGGCGTCCATCCGCGGCGCGCGTCGTCTGCGCCAGGTGATGCACGTAGCGCAACGAGCCGTCGGGATGAATCACGCGATACTCGATGTCCATCTGTCGTCCGGTCGCATCCAGCTCGGCGTGCGCCTGCTGCCAGCGCGCACGGTCCGCCGGGTGGACCATGGGTTCTAAGTATTCGTACACCGCGATGTACGGCTCGCCGTAGCGGCGGCCGAGCACGCGGTACAGATGCGGCGACCAATAATCCTCGTATTTGCCGTCGAAGTGCACGACGTAATTGCCGAGATTGGCGATCTCCTGCGCGATCGTCAGCTGCGCCTCACTCCGGCGCAGCGCTTCCTCTGCGTTGCGGCGCACCGTGATGTCGCGAATGAAGCCGACGAAGCGCGGCGGATCGGTACCTTGTACACGGCCGACCGCCAGCTCGGCGGAGAACTCGCTGCCGTCGCGCCGCTTGGCGATCAGCTCGCGACCGATGCCGATGATGCGCGGCTCGCCGGCCTCGATGTAATGGCGCAGATAGTCTTCGTGCTGCGAGCGGTACGGCTCGGGCAGCAGGATGTTCACCTTCAGCCCGATGACCTCCTGCTCGTTGTAGCCGAACATCCGCTCGCCGGCGTGATTGAGCAGCTCGACCCGCCCCTCGTGGTCGAACAGCACAACCGCGTCCACTGCCGCATCGAGTACGGCCTGGAATTCCCGCTCCAGGCGATGCGCCCGCTCCTCCTGAAGCTCCGCTACTCGCAGTAGGGTCATGCGGCAAGATTCTAACCGCAGCTTCAGCGGCCTTATACTCCCCGCCCGCATGGCGAACTCAACAGTTCTCCTGATTGACGCGAGCACGGACGACGAGCGCCTGTTCCGTGAAGAGCTGGCGCTCGTGCGCGACCAGCCCTTCATGCTGGAAATCGCGCGCAGCCTCGCCGAGGGGCTGGCACAGCTCAAGCAGCGGAGCTTCGACGTCATCCTGCTCGACCTCACCCTGCCCGACAGCATCGGGTTGACGACGTTTCTGCGCCTGCAGCCCAAGGCGGGATTGCAACCGATCATCGTTCTCGTTAGCCAAGGGGATGAGGACATCGGCACCGAGGCCGTCGCGCGCGGCGCGCTGGATTTCCTGGTCAAGCAACAGGTCATCAGCACGTTGCTCGCCAAGGCGCTGCAGTACGCGACCGAGCGCACGCACACGATGCTGGCGCTGAAGGCTTCGGAGAGTCGCTATCGCGAGCTGTACGAGAATGTCGTGGCCGGCGTGTTCCAGACGACGCCGGACGGAAAATTCATGGCAGCAAACCCCGCGCTGGTGCGCTTGCTCGGCTACGCGTCCGAGGACGAGCTGCTCGAGCTGAGCATCGGTGAGGATTTATACGTACACGCCGAGGACCGCGCCAACTGGTTGCGCAACATGGCGGCGGCCGGCGAGATCCGCAACGCCGAGCTCGTGCTCCGTCGCAAGGACGGCCGCAAGATCGTGGTGCTGGAAAACTCGCGCGCGGTGCGCGACGAGCAGGGAAACATCCTCTATTACGAAGGCACGCTGACCGACATCACCGAAGCGCACGAGTTGTCGCGGCAACTCTCTTACGAGGCGAGCCACGACGCGCTCTCCGGCCTGATCAACCGGCGCGAGTTCGAGATGCGCCTGCAACGGGCGCTCGATGCCGCACAGGCGACCGGCACCAGCCACGCGGTCTGCTACCTGGACCTCGATCAATTCAAGATCATCAACGACACCTGCGGTCACGTCGCCGGCGACGAATTGATCCGACAACTCGCGCACCTCCTGCAAAACCGGGTGCGCAGCAACGACGCACTGGCGCGGCTGGGCGGCGACGAGTTCGGGCTGCTGTTGCACGATTGCTCGATGGCCGACGCGGTCGGCATCGCCAACGCGCTGCTCAGAGCAGTGGAGCAATATCAATTCGTATGGGGGGCGAGCACGTTCACCGTCGGCGCCAGCATCGGCGTCGTGCCGTTGAGCAGCAACTTCCGACGGATCACGCAGGTGCTGCAAGCTGCCGATGCGGCGTGCTATGCCGCGAAAGACGAGGGCCGCAATCGCGTTCACGTCTACCAGGAAGACGATACCGTCGTCGCGCAGCGGCACGGCGAGATGCAATGGGTGGCGCGCGTCAAACGCGCGCTGAACGAGAATCGGTTCTTCCTCGAGGCGCAACCGATCGTGCCGATCCTGGAAGCCGGCACGCAGCCGACTGCGCCGCGCTCGTACGAGTTGCTTCTGCGCATGCGCGAGCTGGATGGCAGCGTCGTGCCGCCGGGGGCATTCCTGCCGGCCGTCGAGCGCTACAACCTCACGCAGCGTGTGGATCGTTGGGTGATCTCGAACGCCTTGCACTGGCTGGCCGCGAATCCGGCGACGACTCAGCGGATCGGGCGCGTCTACGTGAATCTGTCGGGAGATTCCCTCAGCGACCCGCAGCTGCACGATTTCATCCGCACCATGCTCGACGAGACGCGCGTGCAGCCGGTGAAGATCGGGTTCGAGATCACCGAGACCGCAGCGATCGGCAACCTGACGCGCGCCAATCAACTGATCGCCGAGCTGCGCCGGCTCGGTTGCGCGTTCAGCCTCGACGATTTCGGTAGCGGCGTCTCGTCATTCGCCTATCTCAAGGCACTGACCGTCGACTGGCTGAAGATCGATGGCCTGTTCGTCGGCAACATCGTGCACGATCCCGTCGACCACGAGATGGTGCGCTCGATCACCGACATCGGCCATGTGATGGGCAAGAAGGTCGTCGCCGAGTCAGTGGAGAGCACCGCGGTGCTGGAGCGGCTGAGGCAGATGGGTGTCGACTACGCTCAAGGCCACGCACTCGGCTCGCCGATTGGGTTGGACGCGGTGTGACTCCTACGCCAGAACCACCAACAGATCCTTCGAATCCACCTTCTCTCCCGCATGCGTCGCGACTTCTGCGACCGTTCCATCGTGGTCCGCCCTGACCGTCGTCTCCATCTTCATCGCTTCGATCGTCACTAACACATCACCGCGCGTCACGCGCCCACCCTGCGCGACCGGCACGGTGACGACGGTGCCCGGCATCGGCGCCGCGACGTGATTCTGATTCGTCGGATCCGCCTTGCGCCGCGGCGGCTTCAACGCAACGTGACTGCGATCCGGCACCTTCACCGACCGTGGCTGCCCGTTCAGCTCGAAGAACACCGTTCGCGAGCCGTCTTCCAACCCGTCGCTGACCGCGACGAAGCGCACGATCAGCGTCTTGCCGCGCTCGATGTCGACGCTGACTTCGTCGCCGGGCTCGAGGCCGTAGAAGAACATCGGCGTCGGCAGCACGGTGACCTGGCCGTAGTTCTGTCGCGCCTGCATGTAGTCGAGGAACACCTTCGGATACATTAAATAGGACGCGAACTCCTCGTCGGTGACTTCTCGCCACGTCTTGCGATGGAGCTCGGCGCGCGCCTGTGCCAGATCGATCGGCGGCAGCACCTCGCCCGGCCGCACCTTCAACGGCTGCGCGCCTTTCAGCACCTTCTTCTGCAGCGCCGGCGGAAAACCGCCGTACGGCTGACCGAGATCGCCGCGGAACAGCGAGACCACGGATTCCGGAAACGCGATCTGCGTGTGCGGGTCGAGCACCTGCTCGGGCGCGAGCCCGCTCGTCACCATCAGCAACGCCAGGTCGCCGACGACCTTCGAGGTCGGCGTCACCTTGATGATGTCGCCGAACATCTCGTTCACCTGCGCGTACGCGCGCGCCACTTCCGGCCAGCGCGTGTCGTCGATGCCGAGCGAGCGTGCCTGCTCGCGCAGGTTCGTGAACTGGCCGCCGGGCATGCCGTGCACGTACACCTCCGACGCGCCGGAACGCAGATCGCTCTCGAACGCGGCGTAGCAGTGCCGCACCTGTTCCCAGTAGCCCGACAGAATGCGCAGACTCTCGGCGCTCACGCCGCTGTCGCGCGGACTGTGGCGGAGCGCTTCGACGATGGAGCCGAGGTTCGGTTGCGATGTCAGTCCGCTCATCGCATCGATCGCGCCGTCGACTGCGTCGGCACCTGCTTCGATCGCCGCGAGCACGCTGGCTGCGGCGATGCCGCTGGTGTCATGCGTGTGGAAATGAATCGGCAGCCCGGTTTCTTCCTTCAACGCTTTCACCAGCGTGAAAGCCGCGCGCGGCTGGCAGAGGCCAGCCATGTCCTTGATCCCGAGAATCTGCGCGCCCGCACACTTCAAGTCGCGCGCGAGCGCGACGTAGTACTTCAGGTCGTACTTCGTCTGGCGCGGATCGGTGAGATTGCCGGTGTAGCAGATCGCCGCCTCGCACAGCTTGCCCGACTCACGCACGGCGTCGATCGCGACGCGCATGTTCTCGACCCAGTTGAGCGAGTCGAAGATGCGGAACAGATCGATGCCGCCGCGCGCGGCTTGATCGACGAAGTAGCGCACGACGTTATCGGGATAGTTCGTGTAGCCAACGGCGTTCGCCGAGCGCAGCAGCATTTGCAGCAGCAAGTTCGGCATTGCCGTGCGGAGCTCGTGCAGACGCTGCCACGGACATTCGTTGAGAAAGCGCATCGCGACGTCGAACGTCGCGCCGCCCCAGCACTCGACCGAGAACAGGTTCGGCACGAGGCTCGAGTAATACGGCGCGATCGCTGCGAGATCGTGCGTGCGGAAGCGCGTTGCGAGCAGCGACTGATGCGCATCGCGCATCGTCGTATCCGTGAGCAGCACACGCTCCTGCTCCAGCATCCACGCGGCAAAGCGCTCGGGACCGAGCTCGTCGAGCTTCTGCTTAGTGCCGGGCGCGGGCGGCGCGAGCTCGAGCTTCGGCAGCTTCGGATTCGCCAGTCGCGCCGGGCGTGCCCGACCCTTCACTTCGACGTTGCCGTTGACGATGACCTCGCCGATGAAGTTCAGCAGCCGCGTCGCGCGGTCGCGCTTGCGCGGGAAGCGGAACAGCTCCGGCGTCTCGTCGATGAACTTGGTGGTGTAGTCCGCATTCGCGAAGCGCGGATGCGTGATGAGCTGATCGAGAAACCGCAGATTGGTGGCGACGCCGCGAACGCGGAACTCCCACAACGCGCGGTGCATGCGCGCGATCGTGTCCTGCGGCGTCGGCGCCCAGGCCGTCACTTTCACCAGCAGCGAATCGTATGAAGGCGTAATGATCGCGCCGGAGTACGCCGTGCCCGCGTCGAGGCGGATGCCGAAGCCGGCCGGGCTGCGGTACGCGGAGATGCGGCCGTAGTCCGGAATGAAGTTGTTCTCCGGATCCTCCGAAGTCACGCGGCATTGCATGGCGTAGCCGTTGAGCCGGATGTTCTCCTGCAGCGGCACGCCGCTCTCGGTCGAACCGATCGACCAGCCTTCGGCGATGCGAATCTGCGCCCGCACGATGTCGATGCCGGTGACGGCTTCGGTCACCGTGTGCTCGACCTGCACGCGCGGATTCACTTCGATGAAATAGAACTTGCCGGAGTCGGCGTCCTGCAGGAACTCCACCGTGCCGGCATTCAGATACCGAACGGCGCGGCCGATCTTCAGCGCCTGCTCGCACAAGTCGCTGCGCTGCCGCTCGTCGAAGAACGTCGCCGGCGCGCGCTCGACGACCTTCTGATTGCGCCGCTGCACCGTGCAGTCGCGCTCGAACAGGTGCACGAGGTTGCCTTGCGCATCGCCCAGCAACTGCACTTCGATGTGCCGCGCGTGCACCACGAGCTTTTCGAGATAGACCTCGTCATTACCGAACGCCGCCTTCGCCTCGCGCCGCGCGGCCGCGACTTTCTCGGCCAGCTCGGACTCGCTCGCGACGACACGCATGCCGCGCCCGCCGCCGCCCCAGCTCGCTTTGAGCATCACGGGATAACCGACGGCCGCTGCAAGTCGCGCTGACTCAGCATCGTCGCGCGGCAACGGCGGCGTCGCCGGCATGACCGGCACGCCCGCGGAGACTGCCAGCTCGCGCGCGCTGACCTTGTTGCCCAGCCGACGCATGATCTGCGGCGTCGGCCCGACGAAGATCAGACCCGCCTCGGCGCAGGCTTCGGCGAACGCCGGATTCTCGGAGAGAAAACCATACCCGGGATGGATCGCATCGACCTGCGCGGCCTGCGCGATGCGCACGATGTCGGCGATATCGAGGTAAGCATCGACCGGCGTGCGCCCGGCGCCGACGAGGTAGCTCTCGTCAGCCTTCATCCGGTGCAGCGAGAAGCGATCCTCCTGCGAGTAGATCGCGACCGTGCGGATGCCGAGCTCGGTCGCGGCACGCATCACGCGAATGGCGATCTCGCCGCGATTGGCGACTAGCAGACTGCGGATGCGCTCGGGCATGCCCGGAGCATAGCAAGCGGAGATTCCTCATTACCGTCCGCGCCCATCGCAATTCGCGATGGGCCGATCGATGGCAGGAATGTCCGGTTACGCCCGGCTGACGACGTCGAGCGGCGGCGGCAGCGGTGCGTTGCCGCCGCGGAAAGCGCCGGTGCTGAGCTGCTCGTATTCCTTGTCCATGATCACGACGCAGTTGCGGCCGCGTTCCTTCGCGTCGTAGAGCGCTTCGTCGGCGAGCTGGATGAAGCCGTAATGCGTGCGGCCGGCCTTCGGCATGATGCACGCCGCGCCGATGCTGACCGTGAGCCGCTTGATCGTCGCCGGCGAGGCCGCGTGCACGATGTTGAGCGATTCGATTTCCGCCTGGATGCGTCGCGCCGCGTCTTCGACGTGGCTGCGATCCGCTTCGTACAGCACGATCGCGAATTCCTCGCCGCCGTAGCGCGCGGTGGTGTCCAGCGGCCGGCGCGAGCAGCGACTCAGGCACCAGGCGACCTGCCGCAGGCATTCGTCGCCGGCCTGGTGGCCGTAGTAGTCGTTGTAAGCCTTGAAGTGATCGATATCGATCAGCAGCAGCCCCAGCGATGCGCGGTCGCGGGTCGCCTGCGGCCAGATGCGGTCGACGTGCTCGTCGAACAGCCGGCGGTTGTGGATGCCGGTCAGGCCGTCGCGGCTCGCGGTCTCGATCAGCAGCCGCTCTTCGAGGTAGTTGGTGCGAGTCGCGCGCTCCAGCGTGTAACAAACCATCGCACCGATCACGTTGGTGAAGATCAGCACCCCGCCATCGATCACCTGCACCGACGCCGCCAGGCCGTACGCCGCAGCACTGATGAAGTACGAGGCGAACACCAGCAGCGAGGAGCCGAGCGCCGAGTAGAACGTCATGCCGAGCATGAAGAAGATGTAGATCGACACGAGCACGACGGTGGCGATCAAGCTCACGCCATGCGAGGCAGCGATCACCGCGAGTACGGTCACACCGATACCGAAGGTCGGCGCGCCGACCTGGGACACGAGCGGATAGAGCCGCTGGTACAGCGGCGAGTACACGACGACCAGCCCGATCAACAGGATCGGCGTGAACATCACCAGGCGAATCAGGTCGAGCGTGCGATTGACGGGCTCATCCAGCACCAGGTGCGTCAACCCGGAGAACGCGATCACGAAGACGATCGCCAGCCACAGGTTGCGGCGCACCTGCGGCAAGGTCTCGGTGAGATGGATGGCGCGAAATTCCGCTTCGAGCTGGGGCGTAAACCTCAGGCGCGGAAAGCCCCGCTGCAACTGCAACGCGTGCGGAGACTGCGGAGGGGCGCCGGCGGGACGGCTTGCGCCTGGACCATTCGAGTCGGCGTGGCGCATGCGGACATTCGACGGACGCGGGCCGCGAGTGGCCTGGCCCCGGCTCAACTCAATCCTGATGCTGGCGTCGGTCCCGCGCGTCCTTGATGAATCGGCGCCAGACTTCATAGGCATCCCAGCCTGCAGGAGATTCGGTACGGGCCGCGGCGGGTGCAGTGGCGCGCTCGCTCACATGGTCGGCATTGGCTGCCGAGCCGGAAGCGATTACGTGGGCAGGTATTGAGGTCGACACGCTGTTCATATGCTTACCGGACTTGTCGTTCGTCTGTCCGGGGGGAATGAAGACGGTATTCATCGTAATGGACCGGCGCGGCAGCAAGCGTGCGCAGTTCTCAGTTTGCAGAGATTCAGTCAGCGGCTGACGCCGCTTTCACCCTTCGGCTGCACGTCCGACACCCACGCTGGCCGCGAATTCCCTCATTATGTTCAAGCAGTTGCGACACTGCGGCGGTCAGCGGGAGCAAGAGTAGTCCTCGTCGTGACGATGCGCCAGTGCCGGACTCTACGATCTGAAGTAATTCGCCAGAAACTGGTCGAAAGTCACGCGGTCGGCAGCTTCCACGGCGGCCTGGCGCTCCAGCGACTCGCGCGCCTCCGCGGCGAATTCCGCCAGGCGCTGTTCGTTCGGCGGGTACAGGTCCAGAAAGTACTCCTTGTGGACGCGGGACATGCGCAGCGCCATGTCCGCGAACGACTCGCCGGTCGAACGCAGCTCTTCGAGCGTGCGTGCCGACGGCGTCAAGCGCGGATCGTCGATCTTGGCTTGCTGCAACTCGAGCGCCGCCGCGTACGGCCGCTGCGCGTCGCCGTGATCGAGCATCTCGCAGATGCCGCGCATTGAATCGATAAGCTCGAGAGCCCATGCGCGCAACTCTATCGGGCTTCCGTTGCGGTTCAGTTGCAGACCCGGCTCGCGGCCACGATGCGCAACCAGGACATGGTTCGCGTCGAGTTGCTGCCACTCTGCCGCGTCGATCGGCTCGCTCGGCTTCACGACGCAAAGCGCAGCAAACGCCTCCAGGAAGCGCAGCTTGTTCTGATTCACACCGACCGGATCGAACGCGCTGACGTCGAGAGCGCGGAACTCGACGTACTCCACGCCGCCGCGTTGCAGAGCATTGGTCGGCCGCTCGCCGGAGCGAGCGACGCGTTTCGGGCGGATGTAGCTGTAATACTCGTTCTCGATCTGCAACAGGTTGGTGTTGAGCTGGCGATACTCGCCATCGACCTTCACACCGATGCGCTCGTACTCGGGATTCGGCGTGCTCACCGCTGCCGACAAATCGCGCACGTATTCTTCGAGGCTGTTAACCGAGATCTGCACGCCAGACTGGTTCTTGTTGCGATAGCCGAGATCGCTCATGCGCAGCGAAGTCGCGTGCGGCTCATACAGCGTGCCGGGCGCGAACGTCTGTAGCGAGTGTTCGCGTCCGCGCACGAACGATCCGCACACCGCCGGCGAATTGCCGAACAGATACAGCACCAGCCAACCGTAGCGGCGATAGTTGCGCAACAGTCCGAAGTACTGCGAGGAGATGAAGTCCTGATCATCGCGCGGTGCTTGCAACGTCGCGGCCAGCACCGGCCAGAAGTGCATCGGGAACGAATAGTTGTAATGCACGCCGGAGATCGCCTGCATCATCCGGCCGTAGCGCCAGGAGAGGCCGTTGCGATAGACCTCTTTCATGCGGCCGATGTTCGAGCGCCCGTAGCGCGCGATTGGAATGCTCGGATCGCCGTCGATGATGCACGGCATGCTCGTCGCCCACAGCAGCTCGTCGCCGAGATGGCGGTAGACGAACTGGTGCAGGTCGCACAGGTACTGCAGCAGCTCCCACGATTCGCGGAACGCCGGCGTAACCAGCTCGATCAGCGCTTCCGAGTAATCGGTGGTGATGTGCTCATGCGTGAGCGCGGAGCCGAGCTCGCGCGGGTGATCGCTCTGTTCGATTTGGCCATCGGGCGAGACGCGCAGCGATTCCTTCTCGACGCCTTTCAAGCCGCCTTGCAGGACGCGCGGCTCGCGCGCGTTGATCAGAGAGGCGAGCCGTCGCTCGAACGCGCGATCGATGCCGGAGCTGCTCATGTTGATGCTTTGGGGCTCAGAACCGGATGCGGCCGACCAGGATGTCGCGGAACATCACGAAGTCGCCGGCGAGGCTGTACCAGGGATGCGCGAACGTCGCGGGACGGTTGTGCTCGAAGAAGAAGTGACCGACCCACGCAAAACCATAGCCCGCGACCGGCACGCCGACCAACCAACGCGCGTCGCCAGTGAACGCTGCCGCCAGCACCGACGCGATCACCACCACCGTGCCGATGAAATGCAGCCGGCGGCAGATCTGATTCCGGTGCTCCGATAGATAGAAAGGATAGAAGTCCGCGAAGCTGCGGAAGCGGCCCTGCGAGGCGGAAGGCGCGGCGGGATTCATGGCGGGCCGGTCGTTATCGGATGGGGGCCCAGTTTCCTCAGCCGCATCAAGGGCGTCAAGCAAGAGGCTGAGGGAGATTGCTACGTTTGCATCATTTGTGTCGTGACGAAAGCACGCACCGTTCCGTCAAGTCACCCCCTGCACGCGGGACGGGTGTGCTTTGATTGCGCCGTGTCGGCGCTCGAATTCTCCATCCTTGCTCTGCTCATGGCTGCGGTCGTCGGCACGGTCGCCCGCATCCTGGTCATGCACGCGCGAATTGCACGGCGTGCACGCGAGTTGGAAGGCGAGCTGGACCAGCGACGCAAGCTCGAGGCCGAGCTCGAAGGCGCACATCGGGATCTGCAGCGCCGCTTCATCGCACGCACCCACGCACTGGAAGCTCGCAACGACGAGCTGACACGTCTGCGCTTCGCGCTGGAAACTGCGAATCGCCGGCTCAAGCACCTCGTCGGCGTCGATGCGCTCACGGGCATCGCCAACCGCCGCCACTTCGATCGCGCGCTCGAGCGCGAAGTGCGGCGCGCCCGCCGCGACGGACAGCCGCTGTCGCTGGTGTTCCTCGATCTCGACGAATTCAAGCTGTTCAACGACAGCTACGGCCACACGCAGGGCGATGAGGTGCTGCGCAAGGTCGCGCAGACGCTCGACGAGACCTTCCGCCGCGGCGGCGACCTGGTAGCACGCTACGGCGGCGAGGAATTTGCGGTCGTGCTGCCGGGCGTCGATGGACGACGCGCGGGCCTCTATGCAGAACGCCTGCGCCGGCGCATCTGGCGGCTGGCAATTCCGTACAACGCTTCGGCGCTGACGGATCGCGTCACGATCAGCGGCGGCGTCGCGACGGTATACCCGCCTGCCATCGCCACGCCCGACGACCTCCTCTTTGCCGCCGACAAGGCCCTGTACCGCGCGAAATGCCTGGGCCGCAACCGCATCATCACTTCCGAAGTACAGTCATCCGACCCCGCCGCGGCCCAGTCCGCTTAGCCCATCCGCACTATCCGCCGGGCGCTATCCGCCCTCCGCTTCCCTCCTCTATAGTGGCCGGGCTCGAACGCTCTACTCGGCAAAAATAAAGGGGAGAGTCGCATGACTGACAAGAGAACCGTCGGCAGCGTCACGTACCAGAATGCCGGCAAGGATTACTTCGAGAACCGCAAGCTGCGACGTCATGCCCGCGTCTGGTCGCTGTGGGCACTCGGCGTCGGCGCGGTGATCTCGGGCCACTTCTCCGGCTGGAACTTCGGCATCGGGGTCGGCGGCTGGGGCGGACTGTTCATCGCCGCGATCGTCATCGCGATCATGTATCTCGGCCTGATCTTCAGCCTCGCCGAAATGTCGCCGGCCCTGCCGCACACTGGCGGCGCGTATTCGTTCGCGCGCAGTGCGCTCGGACCGTGGGGCGGCTTCATCACCGGGCTGGCCGAGAGCATCGAGTACATCATGACGCCCGCGGTCATCGTGTTCTTCATCGGCTCGTATCTGACGCAGATCTTCGAGACGCCGCTGTCATATCAACCGCTGTGGTGGATCGGGGCCTATCTGGTCTTCGTCGCGCTCAATTACTGGGGCGTCGAGCTGTCGTTCAAGATTTCCGTGATCGTGACGCTGCTCGCGCTCGGCGTGCTGATCGTGTTCTGGATCAGTGCGCTGCCGTATGCCGACTTCACGCGCTGGGCGTTGAACATTGCTGTCGGCCCCGACGGCAAGCCGATCGAGTTGCCCGAAGGCGGCGGCGCATTGCTGCCGATGGGATGGAAAGGCGTGCTGGCGGCGTTGCCGTTTGCGGTGTGGCTGTTCCTCGCGATCGAAGAGCTGCCGCTCGCTGCCGAAGAATCGGTCGATCCGAAACGCGACATGCCGAAGGGTCTGATCTTCGGCATGTTCACGCTCATCATCTCGGCAACGATGATCATGCTGCTGAACGCATCGATCGGCGCGCCAGAGCAAGGTCGCCTGCACGGCTCGTTCTCGCTCGCGACTTCGGCTGAGCCGCTGCTCGACGGCTTCCGCATCATCTATTCCGATCAGTACGCGAAGCTGCTGTCGCTGTTCGCGGTGATCGGACTGATCGCGAGTTTCCACACGATCATCTTCGCCTACGGCAGGCAGATCTATTCGCTGTCGCGCGCGGGCTATTACCCGGCGATCCTGTCGGTGACGCACGGCTCGCGCAAGACGCCGCATCTCGCGTTATTCACGGGCACGGCGATGGGTCTCGCGATCATCATGGCGGTCTGGTTCGCACTCGGCGCCGAGAAAGGCGGCGCGCTGATCGGCGCCACGCTGCTCAACATGGCGGTGTTCGGCGCGATGATCTCGTACGCGTTCCAGGGACTGTCGTTCATCCAGCTGCGGCGGAAGATGCCGAACATCGAGCGGCCGTATCGCAGCCCGCTTGGCATTCCGGGTGCGAGCGCCACCGTGCTGATCGCAATAGTGACGCTCTACTATCAGCTGCAGGATCCCGTGTATCGCAACGGCGTGTACGCAGCGCTCGCGTGGTACGTCCTCGGCATCCTGTACTTCATCTTCATCGGTCGACACAAGCTCGTGCTTTCGCCCGAAGAAGAATTCGCGATCAGCGGCGGCCAGCACGGCCATCCTGAGCGCGAAGGCTACGGCACGACCAAGGTGTGATCATGCTCGAACCACGTAAGGTGAAGACGATCGCCGATGCCAAGGCGATCGTCGAGCAGCGCAATCTCTCGCACGTCAAGGTCGGCGTGTTCGACGTCGACGGCATCATGCGCGGCAAATACATGTCGCGCGCGAAGTTCCTGTCGGCACTCGAGAGTGGCTACGGCTTCTGCGACGTCGTGCTCGGCTGGGACTGCCAGGACCAGTTGTACGACAACGTGCAGTTCACGGGCTGGCACACGGGTTATCCCGACGCGCCGGTGCGCATTCTTCCCGAGTCGTGCCGGCCGCTGCCGTTCGAAGACGACAATCTCTTTTTCCTCAGCGAGTTCGCGCCGCCCGCCGAGCAAGTCTGCCCGCGCGGCATTCTGCGCAAAGTGCTGGAGCGGGCGCGCAGCATGGGCTTCGAGTCGTACGCCGGCTTCGAGTACGAAGTGTTCTTCTTCAACGAGACGCCGCAGTCGATCCGCGAGAAGAACTATCGCAATCTGCAACCGATGGCGCCGGGCTGGTTCGGCTATTCGGTGATACGCAACAGCGTCGGCGCGGAGTTCTATCGGCAGATGCTGGCGATGTGCGAGACGATGGATTTCGGCATCGAGGGTTTGCACGAAGAGACTGGCCCCGGCGTGATCGAGGCGGCGATCGGCTACGACGGCGCGCTCGAATCGGCAGACAAGGCGGCGCTGTTCAAGACCTTCATCAAGGTGCTCGCGCAGCGCAACTCGATGATGGCGACGTTCATGGCGAAGTGGTCGCGCGACTGGCCGGGCCAGAGCGGGCACATTCATTTATCGTTGCGTTCGCGCGATGGCGGCAAGCCGGTGTTTCACGACCCCGCGCAACCGCACGCGATGAGCACGACGATGCGCCACTTCGTCGGCGGCCAGCAGCGACTGATGCCGGAACTGCTCGCGATGATCGCGCCGACGGTGAACTCGTACACGCGTTTGATTCCGGGCTTCTGGGCGCCGACGGATGCGACGGTTGGCGTCGAGAATCGAACGTGCGCGTTGCGCATCATCCCGGGCAGCGCGAAGTCGCAGCGAGTCGAGTATCGCGTCGCCGCTGCTGACGCGAATCCGTATGTAATCCTCGCCGCGGCGCTCGCGTCGGGACTGGCGGGCATCGAGCAACGCATCGAGCCGGAGCCGCTGGTGGAAGGCAACGCCTACGACCACAAGTTTCCGGAGGCGCTCGCGTTGCCGCGCACGTTGTGGGAAGCGGCGCAGAGATTGAAGCAGTCGAAGATGGCGCGTGAGTGGTTTGGGGAAGCGTTCGTGCAGCACTTCGCGGCAACGAGGGAGTGGGAAGAGCGCGAATTCCGCAAACACATCACGGATTGGGAACTGTCACGGTACTTCGAGATTATCTAGCAAGATTGTCGGGCTGCAGCCCGACCTACAGCCCGACGACCGACGCTGGTTAGTACGCTGTAGGTCGGGCTTCAGCCCGACTCCGGCTCCGACTCTTCATCATGCTCAAAGTCATCTCCCCGATCGACAATTCCATCTACGCCGAGCGGCCGCTCGCCAAGCCCGCTGATCTCGAGCGCGCCCTCGACCTCGCGCGCAAGGCTCAGCGTGCGTGGCGCAGCGTCCCCCTCGCCGACCGCACCCACATCCTCACTCGCTTCTGCGACCTGTTCGAAGCGAAGCGCGACGAGATCGCGCTCGAGCTGACCTGGCAAATGGGCCGGCCGAGTCGTTACGCGCCTAACGAAGTTCGCGGCACGCTCGAACGCGCGCGTCACATGATCGCAATTGCGCCATCCGCACTCGCGGACATCGACGCCGGGCCGAAAGAGCACTTCAAGCGCTTCATTCGCCGCGAGCCGCTCGGGGTCGTGCTGACGATCGCTGCCTGGAACTATCCGTACCTCATCGCTGTGAACAGCGTGGTGCCTGCATTGATGGCCGGCAACGCCGTGGTCCTCAAGCATTCCGCCCAGACGCCGCTGTGCGCCGAGCGTTTCGCGACAGCGCTGCAGGAAGCCGGTCTGCCGCACGGCGTATTTCAGGCCCTGCACATGAGCCACGATGACACCGAGCGTGCGATTCGCGATCCGCGCGTCGACTTCGTCGCATTCACTGGCTCGGTAGCGGGCGGTCATGCCGTGCAGCGCGCGGCAGCCGAGCGCTTCATCGGCACGGGCCTCGAGCTCGGCGGTTGCGATCCGGTGTACGTGCGCAACGATGCGAATCTCGCCCATGCGATCGAGAACATCGTCGACGGCGCGTACTTCAACAGCGGTCAATCGTGCTGCGGCTTGCAGCGCATCTACGTACACGAGCGCGTGTACGGCGCATTCGTCGACGGCTTCGTCGATCTCACACGCAAGTACGTGCTCGGCAATCCACTCGACGCAGCGACGACGCTTGGGCCTGTCGTACGCGCAGCCGCGGCCGACACGATTCGCACGCAGATTGCGGCGTCGATCAAAGCCGGCGGCAAGCCCGTGATCGCGGAGACTGACTTCGCCGCGAGCCGCGCCGGAACTCCGTACCTCGCGCCGCAAGTGCTGCTCGACGTCGACAACTCCACGCCGATGATGCGCGAAGAGATCTTCGGCCCGGTCGCGGGCATCATGAAAGTGCAGTCGGACGAGCAGGCAATCGCGCTGATGAACGACAGCGCCTACGGCCTGACTGCCGCGATCTGGACTGCGGATGCAGACGCCGCGCTGTCGATCGGCGATCGCGTCGAGACCGGCACCTGGTTCATGAACCGCTGCGACTATCTCGATCCGGCGCTCGCGTGGGTGGGCGTCAAGGATTCGGGGCGCGGCTGCACGCTGGCTGTCGTCGGTTACGAGCACCTGACGCGGCCGAAATCATTTCACCTGCGAACGCACGTATGACCAACCTACGCGGCAACTGGAATTATCCGACCTTGATCCGCTTCGGCGCGGGCCGCATCGCGGAGCTGCCCGACGCCTGCAAGACGTTGCGCATCACGCGACCGTTGCTGGTGACCGATCCCGGTCTCGCCGCGTTGCCGATGATCGCGAAGGCCGTCGAGTCGTGCCGCAACGCCGGCCTCGGCTGCGAAGTTTTTGCCGACTTGCAGGCGAATCCTGTCGAAGCGAACGTGACGAACGGCGTCGCAGCGTATCGACGCGGCGGACACGACGGCGTCATCGCATTCGGCGGCGGCAGTGCGCTCGACACGGGCAAGGCGATCGCATTGATGGTCGGCCAGTCGCGCCCGATCTGGGATTTCGAGGATCGCGAAGACTGGTACACGCGAGTGAACGTCGCCGGCATGGCGCCCACTATCGGCGTGCCGACCACGTCGGGCACCGGCTCGGAAGTCGGTCGCGCCTCGGTGATCACCGATCTGCGCGATCACACGAAGAAGATCATCTTTCATCCGCGCATGCAGCCGGGACTCGTGATCGCCGATCCCGAGCTCACGCTCGGCCTGCCGGCAAAAGTGACGGCCGCCGTCGGCATGGACGCGCTCTCACATAATCTCGAAGCGTATTGCGCGCCGTTCCATCATCCGATGGCCGACGGCATCGCGGTCGAAGGCATGCGGCTGGTCAAGCAGTGGCTGCCGGTTGCGGTGGCCGACGGCAGCAACATCGAAGCGCGCGCGCAGATGATGGTCGCCTCGGCGATGGGCGCGACGGCGTTCCAGAAAGGCCTCGGCGCAATGCACAGCCTCAGTCATCCGTGCTCGGCGAATCTCAACACGCATCACGGGCTGACCAACGGCGTCGTGATGCCGTACGTGCTCGCATGGAATCGCAGTGCGCTGCAGGACAAGATGACGCGGCTCGCCGCCTACCTGGACCTGCCCAAGCCGTCGTACGACGCAGTGTTAAATTGGATCCTGGAGTTGCGCCGCCAGATCGGCATTCCCGCGACGCTCGCCGAGCTGGGAGTGCAGGCCGCGCACGCGGACGCTTTCGCGCAGCAGGCGTTCGACGACCCGTCGACCGGCGGCAACCCGCTGCCGATGACGCCCGCCAAGTTTGCGCAGCTCTACAGGAACTGCATCGAGGGCAGCGGGCTCTAACTGTTGTTCATTGGCAATTCAGCCCACCGCAGGCATAGTCACGTCCATGCGCGCTCTCGTCTCCTGCGCTTTCGCTGCCCTGCTGCTGGCATTCGCAGTGCCGGCCAGCGCCGACGGTCTCCGTTGCGGCAGCAGGCTCGTTACACAGGGTGATCCCCGCGCGAAAGTGCGCCACTACTGCGGCGAGCCGACCGACGTCCAGACGCACTACATCCAGCGTCGTCCGTCCTTCACCGCCGGCGGGCGCTACTACTCCTACGGCGACGGCTACGTCGAGATTCCGGTCGAAATCTGGACCTACAACTTCGGCCCCTACAAGCTGATGCGGCAGATCCGCTTCGTCGACGGCGTGGTCGATGAAATCGAGTCGCTCGGCTACGGCTATCACGAAACGCCGAGCTCCTCCGCCGAAACCCGCAGCGAGCGCCGCGAAACATACAGATAGCGGCTGACGAGCAGCACGGCGCTGACCGTGAGGCCCGCGATAAATCCAATCCACACGTACAGCGGCCCGCCGCCCTGCCGCACGCCGAATATATAGGCGAGCGGAAAGCCCACGACCCAATACGAGAAGATGCACATCGTCATCGGGATCGCGGTGTCCTTGAAGCCACGCAGCGCGCCCGACGCGCCCACCTGCACGCCATCGGAAAGCTGAAAGATCGCGGCCATCAACAACAGGCCCGCGGCGATGTCGCGCACGACCGGATCGCGCGTGTAGAGACTGGCGATCCCGTCGTTGAACAGCACGATGCCGAGAGCGGATAGCGCCATCACGCTCGCACACATCGCGATGCCGAGCAGCCCGGCGAAGCGGCCGCGCTCGTGATCGCCGCGACCTAGCGTGTGACCGACGTGGATCGTGGTCGCCGAGCTGATCGCGAGCGGCACCATGAACATGAAGGATGCGTAGTTGAGCGCGATCTGATGGCCGGCCGTCAGCGTCGCACCCATCCCGCCGATCATCAGCGCCGCGCACACGAACAAGCCGCCTTCCGCGAGCACGCTGCCGGCGATCGGCGCGCCGATGCGCGTCAGCTCGCGCAGCACGCGCGCATCGGGTGGATCGATCCGCGCGAAGAAATTGAATTCACGATAACCGCGCTGCTTGCGCATGTACGCGAGCATCGAGAAGAACATCAGCCACTCGGAGATCGACGTCGCGACACCGCAGCCGATCGCGCCGAGCTGCGGCATGCCGAACTTGCCGTACATGAAGATCCAGTTGCCGATGACGTTCGCAGTAAGGCCGAGAAAGCTGAAGTACATGATCGGCCGCGTGCGCCCGAGGCCTTCGCTCGTGTAACGCAACGCGAAGAATCCCATCAGCGCCGGCATGCCCCAGGTCATCGCATGCACGTAGCCGATCGCTGTCGGCAGAATTTCCGGTGCGATGCCCAGCGCAGGCAGCACGCGGTCGACCTGCAGGAGACCCGTGACCAGCAGCGCCGCAAGTGCGAGCGCGACCCACCACGCCTGCCGGCAGTAGCTCGTTACGCCGTGCTTATCGTTGGCGCCGTAGGCATGCGCCACGTTCGGCGACACGCCCATCATCATGCCGAGACCGATCAGCAGGAACAGGTGATAGAAACCCACGCCGACCGCGAGCGCGGCCAGATCGCGCGGGCCCAGTTGCCCGGCCATCACCGTGTCGGCGAACTGCATGCCGATCACGGACAGGTTGTTGCCGACGAGCGGGACGGCGAGCACGGAAATGGCTCGGACGTCCGCTGCGAAGCGGCTGGGTGTAGAGGTAGTCATCGGCAGGAGGCGCTGGCATGCTGGCCGTGGTCGCCATTCTCTCATAGCGAGGCCGTCATGCTCGTCGGATCTGCAGTGCGCCGGGTCGCCATCGTCGGCGGCGTGCGCATCCCCTTCGCACGCTCGATGGGCGCGTACGCCGAAGCGAGCAACCAGGAAATGCTGACGGCGACGCTCGCTGCGCTGGTCGAACGCTATCGACTGAAAGGCGCGACGCTCGGCGACGTCGGTGCCGGCGCGGTGCTCAAGCATTCGCGCGACTTCGGCCTGACGCGCGAGTGCGTGCTCGACAGCGGTCTCGCGCGCGAGACGCCCGCGTTCGATCTGCAACGCGCGTGTGGCACGAGCCTGGATGCAGCGATCGTCATCGGCTTGAAGATCGCGATGGGACAGATCGATTCCGGCATCGCTGCCGGCGTCGACACGGCCAGCGACGTGCCGATGGTCTACCCGGACTCGTATCGCCGCATCCTGCTGCGCAGCTCGCGCGCCAAATCGCTCGGGGCGCGGCTGTCGCCGTGGCTCGGACTGCGGCCGCGTCATTTCAAGCCGCAGCTGCCGGCGGTCGCGGAGCCGCACACCGGTCTGTCGATGGGCCAGAGCTGCGAGCAGATGGCGAAGACTTGGCAGATCCCGCGCGCCGAGCAGGATCAGCTCGCGCTGGAAAGTCACCGCAAAGCAGCCGCGGCCTTCGACGAAGGATTCTTCGACGATCTCGTCGTCGAGTTTCGCGGCCTCAAGCGCGACAACAACGTCCGACGCGACTCGTCGCTGGAAAAACTCGCCGCGCTGAAACCGTCCTTCGATCGGCAAGGCACGCTGACCGCGGGCAACTCGACGCCGATGACGGACGGCGCGGCGGCCGTGCTACTCGCGAGCGAAGAGTGGGCGAAGTCGCGCGGCCTGCCGGTGCTCGCGTATCTGAAGTACGGCAAGTACGCGGCGGTCGACTTCATCGACAAGGAAGGTTTATTGATGGCGCCCGCGTACGCGGTCCCGCGCATGCTCGCCGACGCGAGCCTCAAGCTGCAGGACTTCGACTTCTACGAAATCCACGAGGCGTTCGAAGCGCAGGTGCTGTGCACGCTCAAGGCGTGGCAATCGCCGGAGTTCTGTCGTGACCGGCTCGGACTCGCGCAGCCGCTCGGCGCCATCGATCGCAGCAAGATGAATGTGAAAGGCGGGAGTGTTGCGATCGGACATCCCTTTGCCGCAACCGGCGCGCGGATCCTCGCAACGCTGGCCAAATTGCTCGCGACCCGCGGCAGCGGACGGGGACTGATTTCGATCTGCACCGCCGGCGGGATGGGTGTGACGGCGATAGTGGAGCGCTGAGTTGGCCGCTCCAGCGCATCCTGCGCCCGCGGCACTCGCGCATCCCTGCGCGTCGGAAAGCGGCCGGCAGCATCCGGGGCGCAGCGTACTGCGGCCCTGACACTGCCGACCGCCTCCAAGGCGGCTGCAAAGGTAGGAGTGCCTTGCAGCCTGCCGCCGTTCGAAGCCATCGCGATCCCGGGGAGGGGGCAGTAACGATCGCGAACCCCGATACAGCGGGCAACTCGACTCGAGTCCTTGACTGGCGAACCTTGATAGAAGCTGACGAGGGGCTTCCTTGCCCGGGTTGCGTGCCCCAAATCGTGCGGGTCCGTGTGAAAA
>Ga0070689_100000536_pt1 | contig 22609 bp, 19 predicted proteins | sample KBSS23HmetaG_FD_64669 | JGI IMG/M metagenome (GOLD analysis project Ga0070689, IMG submission 64669) | Switchgrass rhizosphere microbial communities from Kellogg Biological Station, Michigan, USA - KBS S2-3H metaG | ecosystem: Host-associated > Plants > Roots > Rhizosphere ...
AACAAAGAGCAAAAGAACTTCGCAAGAATCCAGATATTTATAACGCGGTAGTTACTGAAGTCGACGGAGAACCTCACATCATTGTCAAACAATATGGCCCAGTAGGAACTATGGCAGCTTTTGATTTAACAGAATACGAAAGAGAAGAGCAAAGTCCAAAACGCTAGAACTGATGAAAGTTTTAAACTACAGGACACTATTGCATTTACTAAATTTTCATATAATATCTTCATATGACAGCAGAAACAGCAACTCCTACTTCCTCTACACTAGACTCACAATTTAAATTCCAAGTTGGAGAAGGTATTAAAGTAATGCGAAAGTATCGCAGATGGCAGCAAGACCCAAGTGCTTATGAAGGACGGCCCAAAATTACTCCAGAAGAAAATAATAAAGTAAAACAAATTTTAGAGGAAAGATATGGTTCACAAGTACGATCTTCCAATTTAGCAATCGAGGGTGCTGCAGTATCTGATGGAGAATTACAACTAGTTCATCAAATGGTTGTCGACGCACATGAAATTGAAGAAGAAGTAATCCCTGATAAAGATAGACGCCCTCTTAATGCTTCTACATTAGAACATTTTCAACAAGTCGAAGCATATTTCTGGGTTATGGCTGAGCAAATACCAGGTATAAATATAAATAGAGGCAGAGCTCAAGCGGCTCTCCACGATAAAGGACGCGAAGAAACTCATGATCCAGTACTCCATTTAATAGGAGGAAGACAAAGATTAAAAGAATTAGGATTCGCACCTGATTTTAGAAAGACCGCGTTAGCACACGGAGAAGCTGGTATCGGACCATATATTTATGGGATCACTCCAGACACATGGCCTATACTGAGTAAAGATCAATCAAAACTTGATCAAATGATTAACAATTTACCTATTACAGACGTTCTCATTGCTGTCGCAGACATGGGAAAACGAGGGATTCAACAACCCGATGGTTCATTTGTTAATACGATTTCTGGACCTTTGGAAGGTTTAGCTCCCTCTGCTAAAAGAAGATTAAAGACTGAAAAAGGTGAGCCATCAGATGAAGTTTTGATGGGATTAGGGAATGCTGATCCAGAAGTTCGAGAACAATCGATGCAGGCACTGAGAGATTTAGGTGCAACTGAAACAAATATAAATCAAATGGCAATGTATTTCGGTTGGCTCGCAGGTCTCAAAAGAAGATTAGAAAATGACTATGGAATCCAATTTGAAGGACCAAATAATGTTGCGGAACTTGCACAAAGGCGATTCGAAGAAATGAGAGAAAACTACACTTCAACTTCTGCTACAATGAATAATGGCAACCAAAACTAAAAAACAAACTTCAAAGAAAGTTAAAAAAGACACGCGAGAAATTCCTACATATAATTTGTTTGAGTTTTCTAAAAAGAAAACAAAATATGCTTTGATTATTCCTATTATTAATGAGGGAGAAAAATTTAAAAAACAGGTCAGAGAATTAAAACCTTATGCAAAACTTTTGGATATTTTAATTGCAGATGGAGGTAGTACTGATGGGTCAACTGACAAGCGGTTTTTAAAATCTCAAGGAGTTCGTGCACTTTTGGTTAAAACTGGAGAAGGGAAATTAGGTGCACAATACCGAATGGCGTTTTCGTATGCAATGGATCAAAAGTATGATGGCATCATCACCATGGATGGCAATGGGAAAGATGACGCAGACTCTCTGAACGACTATATCAAAGCACTGGATGAAGGATATGACTACATTCAGGGATCTCGATTTATAAGAGGAGGAAAAGCCATTAATACGCCTCTTATGAGGGTACTCGCAATCCGACTTCTCTTCTCCCCCATGATGACATTGGCATCAGGACATTGGTATACCGATGTAACGAACGGCCACCGAGCATACAGTAGAAAATTGATAACTGATAACAATTTAAAACTTTTTAGAAATATTTTTGTAAAATATGAAATTCTTTTTTATATAACTGCACGAGCAAACAAATTAGGTCTTAAAACAAAAGAAGTTCCAGTTACGAGGAAATATCCCAAAACAGGAAAGACTCCAACAAAAATTATTGGCTTCCGCAGTCAATGGGAACTCCTCTCAAAAACTACTGCAGTAGCATTGGGGAAATATAATCCTTAAATCATTCCAGTAATTGGATTAGCTTGTTCCGCTTCATCTATCGTTGGCATATAAACAACATTAAAACCTTCGTTCCGAATTCTAAAAAATAAAGATGCAAATTCTTCTGAGTCCATTGGGAACATATCACTATTCTGATATCTTTTTATAACAGGCCGGAGGGTAACCCATGTAGTATCAGGTGAAAAATTTTGTCGTAATACTTTTTCATCAATTACACTATTTCGGTGGACAACAAAACTAACAGAAGAAGTAAACCCAGTAATAGGCTGAACTTCTTGAAAAAGTTGTGCTAATTGTGCAAAGGGGACCAAATTTCCTCCATGTCCATCCTGCCAAACGTGTTCCCATCTTATCTGTTCATCAGTACTCCAAATGGACGCTTGGACTCTTGCTTTGTGATACGGATTAATTTCTTTTGCGCGAATTAATCCTTCCTTTAATCCTTCTACGACGTTAAATTTTGTATCTGTAAATGTAGAAGACCACCGTGAAGCAGCGACAAATGGTAGTGACGCAATATATTCTATAATTTTTGAAGTATCTGGGTTAAAAGCCGGATCCCCAGCACCTAATCCATTTATTCGTATTTGATCTCCTTCCTGCAAAAGACCCTTCTGCAATGCGTATACATATGCATAATTAACAATTAACGCCATTCGGTTAACATCAGTATATCGAGCTAATCCTGGAGCAAATGAGTGTGCCCCTAGGAGTGAATTTACATGACCAAATGCATATTCACATTCTCTACAATTTGCTCCACATCGTCCTTCTGACATAACCGAAGTAATAACCGCAAGTGGAGCATCAAGATTCGTTTGAGGTGGCATACCACCAACATATTGTCTTAATTGATCAACGTTTGGGTTAATGATACCACTACCATATGACTGTTGTAATACTGTAGGATACCGTGCGCCATTTATTGTAATCATCAACTTTCTATCATTATCAGGATCTACTTCAAAAGCAACTTGTCTCCATCCACTTCTCTCAACAAATTGCATGAGCTCGTCCGGCAATTGGACACCAGTAACAGGAATATATTTACTCTTATTTTCAACTAATGGAGCTTCTGCCGTCATTGAAGCTCAACTCTATCACACTCATAGAAGAACACTTCACACTATTTCTGTGAAACTTGTTTTTTCAAATACGCTTCACTTTCTTCCCCCATCCTTTCCCAACTAAAACTTGTCCCCCATTTTTTCGATTCTTTTGATAATTTTTCATATAACGCTTTATTTTTAAGGAGTGTCGCTGCTGCTTTTGCCAAACCATCTGATCCTTTTGATTTGGGAACTAATATCCCAGTCTTATTATTTCTGACTGAATCTCTAACTCCTGGGACATCATATGCAACAACGGGAGTTCCACATGCTGCACTTTCAATATTTACAAGTCCCCATCCTTCCCGAACTGATGGGTTGATCAAAACGTGAGCTTTTGCAAGATATGTAAACTTTTCTTCTTTACTCACAAAACCTTTGAAATCTACCGATGAATATACTCCCAATTCTTTACAAAGTAATTTCAGTTTTGCAACAATATGCTCTTCCCCTTTCCCAACAATCCACAACTTTGTTTTATCGTCATGAGAATGAACGATTGAAAATGTTTTAATGGCATCTCTCACTCCTTTATCTTCAGCCACAGCTCCCAGATACATAAATGTCTTTACTTTTTCCTTTTTAGGAAACGGCTTGGGTAGCGTAAGTGTCACACCACTTAAGATAACCGTTATATTTTTTGTAGGAATTCCTAAACTCATAAGATCATCACGCGTAGAATTGGAAACGGTCATAAAAGGAGTTTTTGCATACAAACGAAAAATAAGAGGCTCAATATATTTACCAAGAGTTCCCACAATAAGATTTAAAGGCCATCTCCATGGATTCATGAGCCACACTTCTTTTGCAACTTCATGAATATAAGCAATCTTTTTTATACGAACAAAAAGTGGTGTAAAGAAAGGGATACCATGGAATTGATCTATCACAACATCAAACGTTTCTTTTGTTGTAAAAAGATACCAAAGTAAAAATTGGATATGTACGCCCAAAACTTGACTCCCTTTTCGAATAACTTTTATTCCATCAATGACTTCTTCTGACTTTGCATGAGGAAACATTGAAGAAAAGACAGTAACAGAATGTCCCTTTTTAATCCAAACTTTTGCTTGTTCGAAATTATTTATTTCAGCCCCCCCAGAATGAGGATGTTTGATATCTCGCCATGATAAAAATAAAATATTCATAAATTTTTGAGATACTCAACGCTTTTCTTCGTAGATTTCGCCCAAGTAAATTGGTTACTCCACTCCACTCCAGCTTTTTGCATTGTTTTATATTGCTTGGGATTATTCAATACCTTTTGAACTTCTTCTGCCATCTTTTTAGTATCTTTCAATGGGACAAGAGTCCCTGTTTTCCCATTCTTTATTGAATCTCGGTTGCCATGGACATCATACCCAATAACTGGAGTTGATACTGCATTTGCTTCTATATTAACAAGTCCCCATCCTTCATGGAGAGATGGATTGAGAAGAATATGTGCTTTTGCAAGAAGTTCGAATTTCTTCTGTTCAGGTACAAACCCCCAAAACGTTAAATTATTGGTTACTCCCAAACTTTTCGCATACAATCTAAATGCATCTATCTGAAATTGGGCTCCTCTACCCACAACCCAATAGTTAAACGCATTCTTTTTCTTTTTTTCAATTTCGGAGAAAACCTGAATAGCATCACGGATTCCTTTATCCTCAGCAAGAGCTCCCAAAAACATAATTGTTTTCACCTTTTCTTTCTTAAATGGTGTACGTTTTTTAGGGAGCGTTACTCCGTTTTCGATAACGGTAATTAAGTTCTCGTGAATTCCTAAAGACATAAGATCTTTCTTTGTAGATTCCGAAACCGTGATAAACGGAATCTTTCTGTAGAAGAGTTTGAATGTCCAACGCTCTATCATTGGGCCAAAAAGTGAAGGAAACCATGCAATGTACAAAGGGAGCACATTTACTTTCCACACTTCTTTTGCAACTTCATGGATAAACCCTACTTTTTTGGTTTTAACATACAGTGGTGTAAAAAAGGGAATTCCGTGGAAATGGTCAAAGACGAGATCAAATTCTTTTTTATGTTTGCGATACCAAAAGAATGCATTGATCTGCACGGTGAGTAATTCTCCGCCCCGGCGAACAATATGCACTCCATCCATATCTTCCTCCCACATGGCATAGGAATACATTGAGGTAAAGAGCGTTACCGAATGCCCTGCTTTTATCCACGCCTTCGCATGCTGGTGTGTTACTTGTTCTGCACCACCATTGTTAATATGTTTTGGGTCACGCCAAGAAAATATGAGTATATTCATAAATAGAGTGTCATCCCCGTGCAGACGGGGATCCGATTAGAACTCAAAATATTGTGTAATTCAATTATTTTATTGTTAATTGGATTCCTGCCTTCGCAGGAATGACAGTGTTTTTTTAAGTCCAAATTGTATTGTCATATATCCATAAATAAATGTTGTTCCCAAACACATCAGAGGATGCATAAACCAAGCAACGTCTCGAATTTTTAGATATCCTTTTAGTGAATCATAGAGTGGTAAAACAAGCGTTAAGCTATATACAACAAAAAGAAATACTCCCAATTCATCTCCGGGGACAACAACACTCCATCTGCGTTTTGAATGATCTTCAAAATGATATTTTTTAACAAACAAAAGTTTTCTTTTTATAAATTCCGCAAACCCACGAGAATGAGTGAGATGAATAATTGAATTCTTTACATAGGCGTATTGTGAATAACCACTTTGAGCAACATCAAAGAGAACATCAATCGGATAATGATGATTCGGATCAGACTGTGAATTCGCGGCAACGAGTTTTCTTCGCATCAGACAACCATTTGTACCGATTGACGGGAACTTTCTGGGATCTTTTGAAAAGGTCACATAATAATAGTTACCATAATCTTCTGCTTCTCCATTCAAGACCCATGAATGGGCGGTTTGAGGCATGCGGTCTGCTTTATGTAAAAAATAAGGAAGAGGCTCACTCGTCCCAAAGAGTGCAAAATATCGATCCATCATGGGATATGATTTGTCGTAATGATAATAACAGGTGTTAACGCCAACGAGCTCCTTGTGTTTTAGAAGAGGAGCAACCATTTCTCGCAACCAGTTTTTAGAAGGAAAGAAATTATCATGGTCGAGTACCAGAACTAATTCATTTTTTGATTTACTGAATGCTATTCCGCGATTATATTCTGCATTTTGTTTGTTCTTTGGCACAAGGAAAACGTTGGCATCGTATTTTTTAATGATATGTGCGATTTCTTCTCGTGTTCCACCATGACCTAAGACAATTTCTATTTTTGATTGAGGATAATTTTGTTTCCTAACACCGTCAAGACATTTTTCCAAGACACTTAATGATCCTGAATAGGAAGGGGTGATGACAGAGATCGTTGGAAGGTTTTTATCGGCTAATTCTTTTGCCATACGTAATTCATAAGCATAGTCCACACGCGCTGTGGGAGTATACGATTCATAGTATAAACTAATTTCGCATCGCGGCCTACAACAATCCGAGATGGTGGATTTTTTGAGTCAATGGTTTCTAATATCGTATGAGTAATTCCTTCAATTGTGACCATTGGGAGGAGAAGTTTAAGAACAAAAAACTTTTCGCGTGCTGGCTTGTGGGGCATTGTTGAAGAATCTACATTTGGGTTAAAAATTGCACCAGGGGCTATCGTTGTAACATGAATATTTTCTTTTTTAAGTTCGTAATACAAACTTTCTGAAAGTGCTTCGAGCGCAAATTTCGAAGATGAATAAATTCCAAAGTTTGGAAAAGATACAAGTCCGCTCATTGATGTAACTGAAACAATAGAACCACCCTTCTGTTTTTTCATAAAAGGGACTACTTCTCTCATAAGTCGGAACGCCCCAACTGCATTCGTATTTAATAAATTAAGATAATCTTCTGGAGCAAATTCTTCAGTCGGCCCAACCAATGTATCACCTGCAACATTAATGAGAACATCAATTCTCTTATGACTTTTAATTATTGTTGTAATTGCCTTTTTAACATCATTATCAGAAGTTATGTCAAGTTTAATGGAATGAAGTTTTTTATTTGTTGAAATCTTTTTTAGGTTTCTTGTCCCAGCATAGACAATACACCCGTCATCAATCAAATGCTCGCAAATACTTTTGCCCACTGCACTCGTTGCTCCAGTAACAAGGACTATTTTCTTCATATCAGAAGTTTAGCATAAAGTTACCCGTGAAGTAATTCAAATCTTTATAAACTTAGAAGCTAGATAAACCCTTTTTGTTTAATCTTTGGATTTGCGGCAACTGCTCGTTCCAAATATGTTTGTGCTTCTTCGTTCTGTCCTTCTGCTAATAAGCACATCGCAATTCCCATAAGAGCATCGGCCTGACCACGTCCATATTGTTGAACTTCTGTCCATTGTTTCAACTCCTGATCAAAATAGTCTCTGGCTTGTTCCATGTTTCCATGTGCCACCTCTAAAACTGCTAAGTCATGATAATAATATCCTCTTGCACCACTCTTAGGACTTTCATAAACAAACTCATCAACTAATGATCGTTCTCTTTCAATAATTGCCTCCGCTTCTCTTAAATCTCCTTGATACACTGCAATTGTTACAAGCCAATGATCTTGGAATGCTAAATTCATTGAGTTACCTTTTCCTTTCGCTATTTGTTCTTCCCAATATCGCCGATCTTCCAAAAAGTTTTGTCTTCCAAGTGCGAAATTGACTTCGGCGTTTATTCCATGAATTGCATTCTGAGTCGCATTTCTACCAATAAAATGCCTGCATACTGAAAGAGTGATTTCTTCTTCTTCACTTTGCGGCTCTCCGATTAGTTCTTTGGCTCTTTGAAAAGCAACAATTGCCTCATCATGTCTTCCTTCCATATCAGCAACCCAACCTGGTTTTGTTGCAGCATATGCTTCTATATATGTTGAATCTCGGCCACTCAATTGAGTTTGAAGACTTGGCAGTTCATTCTCAAGAAGATAAGTAGCTCGTTCCAATTCATTATGATTTATAAGCATTTGGACAGTACTTATAAGACCAATTGCACGTTCTTTTGGCTCTGTAGCAGTTTCAAATACTGTCCAGTAAATATTTGCAGCTTTTTCCCACTCACCCTGTTTATCAATTTCATTTCCTAGATCCAAGTTAGCAGTATCAAGTAGTTCAAATTGGTATGGACTAACAGTCGGGATCGGAACGTCTATTTGACTCAATGCTTGCCGTAATTTTTCTGTGTACTCTACTATAGCCATAATTTATTATACAAGTTATTGTCAATCTTTCACTCTCCACAATTCACCATTTGCACTTTCATATATTTTTTCGATGTTAAAATCCCCCGGCGAAAATGGCATTTTTTCTTCGAAGCCCTCATATCGAGTGAGATAAATATATGTAGGGTTTAATTGCTTGAACTTTTCTTTTGCTTTCACTAAATCTTTTTCCTCAAAAATATCTTTGTTATAAATAATTGAATGACCTCCATACTTTGCAATATATCCTTTCTGATTTGCATAGCTTGCTGGTTTCAATTCACCAGTCCAATTACACCCCAAACATTCATGATCATATACAAGAACTTTTCCAGAAGTCATATTTTTTAGATGATTCAAAATGTCAATTTCGGACTGACTCACAGAATACGTGATTACATGGTGACGATACCAGTAAGAACTAGCACCTGCTATGAATAAAACACAGAAACAAAAGAACCCGATCTTCGTCCTTTTCGCTCGATCTGACTTAACAAGTCGGAATAATCCGAACAACAATAGAAGAATACCCACAATTAAAATAACTTTTGTACGCTTTCTTTCCAATTCATGAAGTGTGACTTCTGATAGAGCATAATAAACCGTATCCTTAGTTCTCCAATGATCTTTCGGCGTAAAAATTACAGAATCTTTCGACGTAGTTATATTAACTGATTGTGAATTTTTTAGAATTTGGGGTATCTGAATTGACTTTTGATTAATGGTAAAAGAGTTTGGATCAAATGTAATAGAACCTTTTTCAAACTGTATATCTGCTTTCCCTTCATTATTTTCAATACTAATAATCTTTCCCAATTCTAAATCCCATACATTTTCTTTATTACTCATTGCATCAAAGTAAGATGGGATATTTATTGTCAATTTCTGATAGGTATTGGGAGAAGAATAATATGGTTCAATAAAATCTGAATGGTATGTTCTCAAGTCTCGAATAGTTGTTTTCTGATTTGTTGAATTATAAAGAATATTCATTCGATACCGTAATGATTGATACCAATAACTTTGAACACTTGAATCGTTAACTTTATCTGATTGAACAAATGTCGGTGCAGTTATTGTAAATGATTTACGATACCAATCACTAAATTGTGACATGGTAACTGGTTCAAGAAGTCCTTTATCAACATACTGTTTAACTGTTTGAATCTGGTTTTTATATTCTCCTTCATAATCTTTTGGATTAAAGTCACCCTCAAGACCAACTGTTATCTGACCAAATGAATTAGAGTGTTTGAAAGCGTATGTTTTTATTAAATTTTCAAAGAATTCGGTCGTGTAATCCAAAGGTTTTGTTTGATAATCCTGAGTACTATACAAACTACTTTCATAGCCTTTTAGAGGTTCACGAGCTGCCCATTGCATCGTTACAAGGTTCAATTGATTCGTTGAGTCGATTGCTGGCATTCCTGCATGGTATCTACTCGGCATATACGGATACATCCAGTATTGCCCCCAAATTTCATACCCATCGGTTGCAAACTGATCAGAACAGGTGAGATTTGCTGTTATTCCATATTTTTCTTGCATGTAAGAGAGTGAATAGGAGTCAGTCCACCAGGAACCAACTGACTTTGGATACTGCCCAAATGTTTCTTTAAATGTAGAGAATAATGTGTCGATTAGTTTTTTCCTATCATCTTGTGTATAGCCGCTTAAGAAAATGACATTGGCATGATGCCAAGAACCTTCATTACAAGTAACTTCTGATTTTTGACATAATGATGGACCAACTTCAAGAAATAATCCCACTTCTTGCTTGTTATCCATCTTTTTAATTGTGTAAACTGCTTTTTCATCTTCTAAAACGTCATACGTTAGAAGCCATGTTGCAGGTAATGAATTATTTTTAATTATTTGGTACTCGGCAGCGATGCTTTTTGAAGAATCAATTGTATACGAGGCAATACGGACAGGATTTACAATGGTAACGTATTGGTTATCTGAAGCAGAAATAGGAGAAGAAGAAATAAATAAAAAACAAAAACCAATGAACAAAGATTGAACATTGAATAGTTTTTTCATTTCATCTAACTTTTTACTTTCAATATAAGGTATTCTGGCGTAATCCACTTGTCTTTATTTTTCGAATCATAGTAATGAAGTATTCTGAGTCGGTAAAAAACAGCGGCAGTATCTATGAGCATTCCCCAAACAAACTTTGAAAAGCCTTTCGAAGTCAAAACAGAAATTCCACCAAATTCATTCTTTAACTCTATTGGAGTCTCGTAAATTTTCTTGTATCCTAAATAATTTGATACAGCAAGTAATTCAACGTCAAATGCCCATGCTTTTACTAATAATCTTGGGAGCACTTTCTCAAGAACTTCTCTTTTAAAAAACTTCAATCCCACTTGAGTATCTCTCACTTTGAGGCCAAATAATGTCCTGACACCCAATTGATAGCCAAGAGATAGAATGCGCCGTTGCCATGGGTATTCAACAATACTCGCTGGATGTCGCTTAGAACCGATAATGATATCTGCCTTGTACCAGTTAAAATGTTCGAGAGCAAGAGATATCGCAAATGGATTTATATCAAGTCCAACATCCGTAAATCCAATAATGTCTCCTTTCGCACGAGCCATCCCAAATCGAACAGCATGACCTTTCCCCATATTATTTTGATACCCCGTCGCAATAATTTTCCCAGGATATCGTTTGGCAACTTTAGCTGCTCTATCTACCGTTTTATCCATCATGCCATCAGCAACAATAATCAGTTCGTAGTCATAAGGCAATTCATCTAAGATAGCCTTTACTTGCAAAATATTTTTTTCAATAAACTTCTCTGCTTTATATGCAGGCATCACGAGAGAGAGAAATTCTGGTCGAAGAGTTTTTGGTTGGTTCATAGTTTTTTATTGGTAAGTATACTCATTCTATTCTCAAATCCAAAGTACAATAATAGAATCACAAAAAAGAATACCGATACAACGGTAGAAATCTGAATAACCGAGAAAAGACTATCATGGTAAAACCAAATTCCTGCGATTTGGCCAACTGCTGCCAAAAGTGCAACAAATACCAATTTTGTCTTCCCGATTGAAAGGAAAAAATTAAGGACAAGCGTAGAAAGCGTAAAGAATGTCATAAATATTCCATACCATAAAATATTTGATGCAGCGTCAGAATATCGATCTCCGTATAAACTTCCAACAATAAAATGTGGGACAATTAAAAATAACATCAGAACGGAAACTGACATAGCCAAGGTGAGCCCGATGCTTGATAAAAATACTTTCATGTATTTCTCTCCATTTGCATGTTTTTGCGAAACCATAGGAAACATTACTGCATTTAAAGGAGCTGCTGCATAAAAGACAATCTTTCCAATTGTTGCAATTGATGCATAAATACCAGCATCACGAGGGTTAAAAAAATGTTTAATGAGAAGAACATCTGACAAAAGAAGTGAATTTGTCGCGAACGAAGAAACGAGAATCGGTAACGAATAGGTTGCTATTTCTTTAGAATCAACCGGGTACTTAGGTACTTTCCAAATAACATGGTGTTTTAAATAAAATCTTCCCAACAATGCCCCAACAACTAAAGATACTAAAAGACCAACTATTGCTCCAAATACATCCCATCCAATATAAACAAAGAGAAGAGCGAATACCAACCTCCCAATCATTTCAGTATTGAGCACAATGACAAACTGCGTAAATTTAAGTATCCCTTGCAAATGTGATTTAAAGACAAGTGATAAGAGCGTTACAACAAATATTGGGCCTGAAAGTAACAAAATACGCGAATCAATGTGGAAAAACGCCGACAACCACGGTGTTAAAAGTGTTGAGATAATACATACAACAGCACCAATAATAGTTGCCTTTCTAAAAAACCACTGTAAAAGACTTTCTTTATGTTTTGCGTCTGCTGCTGATACAAACTTCACAATAACAATTGAAAAAAATGTGACTGCTGAGGACACAAATCCTATAAAGGCAAGACTCGCGGCAAGTGTTCCGTAACTTTCAGGGCCCAGGAGTCGTCCGAATATGACATGATAAATGTAGGCAAAGAAGTTTGATAGATTTGTTCCAAAAATCATAACCATACTTCCAGAAAGAAGTGGATTTTGAAGTAAGCTGGTAATAGTAAATCGTATTTTTTTCATTTTTGTTTCCTTATGATATCCAGTATCCGCGAACAAATAAACTTTCTGCAATAAAAAGTGTAACTCCAAAAAGGATATAAACACAGATGCGAATAAATTGAGGCCTTTTTTCAAGATAGGTTGCCATAAGAATAAATCCTGGAAAGAGTACAAGAGCGTACCGAGGAAATGATGAAAAGCTGCCTGAAAACGTAGGTATCAGATATCCCAATGTTAAGAAAACTGAATAACTCAATCGTAATTTAAAATAAGAAACAATAGTTAATACTAAAAATAAGCTTGCAGTCACAATCTCTAGATAGCTATAAAATATCTGGGGGAAATAATGATAGTTAAGAACAGGAAGTATTTTGAAAAAATAGCGATAAAAAACCTGAGGGAAAAGAACAAGAGAAGAAGATCGTTGTTCACCAAATACCGTGTTGAGTGATGTAAAGAAAGCAACTGGATCACCAATTCTTTGTTTCAAGAAAAACATATATCCAAGAATTCCCAAAGCAGCAAGAGACACAAAGAAAATTGGTTGAACAAGTTTTTTAACATCTTTTAATCCAACCTGACTATAGATCTCAACGAGAAGTGCAGGAATGAGTGCAATTCCAACTATTCGTGTTGCACATGCAGCTGCCCCGATTATCCCAGCAGCAAGCCAATTCCCACGTCGAGCAAGATACATCGACCAAACTATTTCTGCCAAGAATAGGCTCTCGGTATAGAAACTTCCGAAATAAAATGACGTGGGAAACACCAAAAGAAGAATGGTAGCAATAATAATAATCTCTTTGGAGTAATCTAATTCCAAAAGTTTTATAAAACCAATCAATGCAAAAATGAAAGCGATATTACTGACAAATAAACCAGATACTGCAATTCCGGTAGAATCTGTCCCAAACAGCAATGAAAAATAATGAATCAAGATGGGATACAGTGGAAAGAAAAAATATTCCAGAGGCTTATAGCCATTTTGTGCAATTGTTGCATAATGTTCGCCGTCAAAATTAAGATGCGACCAGAGGTATGGAGTATGCAAATACGATTGGAATCCCCCTCCTAAGAAATTAGATTGCAGTGAAAAAATTGAAATCGAGAAAAGAAGAATTACAAGAAGCGTAACCCTCCATATGAAGAAATAACGAATTATGTGTGATATAGGCATAAGACTTATTGCAGGTTACTGTTCTTCGCTCGTCGCGAGATTTTTCGTTCATCTTGATAAACTCCTTCATAGACATGAAGTGTCTCGTGTGCTGTTTTATCCCATGAAAATTCTTTGACACGCCGTTCCCCTTTTCTGATGAGATCTGCTCGCAAATACGCATCTCGAGAGACTCGTTCAATTTGTTTGGCCATTTCCTTTTCATTTTTAGGATCTGCATAAATTGCTGCATCTCCTGATACTTCTACTAAACTTTGCGTTTTTGCATTTAAAACGGCGGTCCCTGAAGCCATTGCTTCAAGTGGTACGAGCCCAAAACCTTCATATAATGATGGTTGGCAATAGAGTGTTGCCAAGTTAAAGATCTCAACTAATTCTTCATCTGGGACAAATCCCAATCGAAGAACATGTTTCTTCTTAAACAATTCTTCAAGCTCTGTCCAATGTGCCTCTTCTGGATGAGGTTTCCCTGTCCACATTCGGATTATGTCCTGCGGACCGCTTATTGTTTTTTGTTTTTTGTTTTTTGTTCCTATCTCACCCGCTTGTTTCCCGACAATTACCAAAGATACATCTGCGATATCACATGCTTTGATTAATGTTGCAATATTTTTATTGTAGTTAACATCTCCTACATATACTACAAATTTATTGGGAAGTTTATATTTTTTCTGTGTGTCTACCAAACTTTTTCGATCTTTTATCGGTTTAAAGATTGACCGTGGCGCGAGATAAATTGGTGTAATTTTTTTCTCTGGGATATCAAGAAGTCGAACAATATCTTTTTTAGACGTCTCGGTATCGGTAATTATTCCATCAACAGTTTGGAGAAGTTTTTTGTGACGCAGGAATTGCAATTGTCCCCTAATTCCGGGAACATACTGATTTGGGTAAATAAGAGGAGTTACATCGTGAATAGTAATAATGAGTTTTCCCGATTTTTCTTTGGGAATGGTAATTCGAAATGGATCAAAATAAGGAATATGAATAATATCGTAATACCCGGTCTTTACTTTCATGGGTTCTTTTTCAAAGTTAAAAGCATCGATATTGAGCCGTTTCCCATTCACATTAAGATTTTGAAGTGAATCAATCAAGGATTTTGTATAAAACCCAACACCACGCACTTTATGTCCAGAATCCAATGGGCCAGCATCAATTGCAACTCTCATATTTTGAAATACCATACCATTAATTGGCAGGTTAGATTATTATATCCTGTTTGAGGATTTTTGGGAGTATGCTAAATTAGGCACTCTTTGCCTTAAACCAAGGTCCTTTCAATATTTCTTCCTTATCTTGCTTTCGACTTTCATCAGTTTCAGGTTGTCCATCATTTATGAATAATGCAAGATCAGTACCGTCATCTTCTTTTTGCTCATTGGAAGTACCTGTCGGAACTCGTCTGCCTGATCTTTCTTTTGACCTATCGCTCATTTTTTAGTAAGAAGTTTGGCAGAACATCCTATCTGGAATTATACTGCACAGAATAATATTTAAAATAAGCAATTGGGAAATGAAGTGCAGAAAAAAGTGACCAGATGAACCCTCTCATCCCATCAAGAATTCCAAGATGTCTTATATACAGGTTAAGGAAAACAATAGTTGGTTTAATAAATGAATAATAGAATAATGTGCTTAGACTTAGGCTTAGACTATTTTTCTTGAATTGTTCTGCTGTTAAATCAGTATATCGATTTGCACGAGCTAAATATCGATTAAACGTTGGTGAATCATAGTGCTCCATTGCATATTCAGTCCAGGACACTTCTCCATCAACTTCCATAATTTCGTGCACACTTTTCGCAGGTAAATGTGCTTTTCCAATTTTAATCAAACGAATCGCTGGATCAGGATAAACTCCAGCATGGATAAGTGGCCTTCCAAGAAACATATTTATTCTCGGAATAAGAAATGCCACAACTTCACCTGTATCTTTTCCAATCTTTCCATCTCGCTGTTCAAGAGCTTGCATATGTCGATAGTAGAGAGAATTTTTGTCAAGAACTCTTTTCTTTTTTAATAACTCTTCATTATTTGAATGAACAATTTGTTGAATTTCCTTTGCCAACTTGGGAGTAATTACTTCATCTGCATCCATTTGAAGAATCCATTCTCCTAACGCTTTATCAATCGCCTTTTGTTTTGTAATATGAAAATTATCATTATGATCTACATCAAAGGTATGTGCTCCATATTTCTTTGCAATTGCGACAGTTTTATCAGTTGAATGTTCATCAAAGACAATTATTTCATCAGCAATAGTTTTGACTGATTCAAAACAACGAGCAATATTTTCTTGTTCGTTTCGTGTTGCAAGGACGACTGATAATTTAATGTGTGTGGCCATGTTCGATTAAATGAGCAACTTTTTCTCCCAATTCCACTGCATAATTAGTCCCTCGATCGTACGGATATACTTGCTGCATGTTGCATAAATAGAGTCCTTCAATTGGCGTTTCAAAGGGAGGGATTTGTTTTGAATAGTTTAATGGAATGATAGGTTGAGCAAATGGAGCTTTAAAAACATATGTTTTTTTAATCCATGACTTTTTAAATTCTGGATTTATTTTTTGTAAGTAAGGAAGGAAAATATCAACTAATTCTTTTTCAGATTTCTTAAAAAACTCATGAGTCATCTCAACGTAATTGCCCACATACACTAAATGCTCATTATTATAGTGTTTCTTATTCATAAAGTTCGTATGCTCAACCACAGCCAAAAATGGATGATCCACTTCATTAATATTAAGCCAATAGGTTCCATCTTTCAGGAACGATTGTTTCAAAGATAAAACCAAGTTCACGGCGCCAATTCCTTTTAAACTGGTTAATGTCTTCAAATACTTGTCGGGAAGTCCTTTGGTAATTTTAGTAAAGAGTGGTGTTGGAAGAGTACAAATTACTTTTTCAAACGTATATTTTTTGCCAGCAATAATTTGTATCCCACTTTTCTCTTTGTTAATCGATTCAACTTGTTGATTATAGAAAAATTGAACTCCCTTTTTTCTACAAGCCTTTTCCAAATCCTCAGCAAATGATTGAAATCCTCCTTTTGGATAAGCGAGTGACATTGTTCTTTTATTAATCCGTGTCCAAAACCAGCTTGCGGGGAGGCCACTTGCATACTTTTCAAATTTTCCTTCAAAAAGTGGTCCCCAAAGTGTGTCCCATGATTTTTGCCCCATATAGTTTAATATCCACTTTTTTGCAGTAATTTTTTCAAGTGGTTTCCAATTCTTCGTTGCTTTGAGATATGCAAGGCCAGCTCCGGTTCGTACTCGGTCAATGAAAGGCATTGGAGTAAATTTAAGAAGTGTCTGTGGAGAATCAACTTGATAGACTTGTCCTCCAATATAGGTGCTTGTCTTCGGACGAATAGTTACAACTTCATGCCCAATTTCTTTAGCAAGATTTAAAACTGAAGCATCATTCGTGAACCAATGATGATAATGCGATTCCATCGACCATTTCCATTTCGGTTCTTTAAACCCTATTGCCAAACCTCCGGGTTTACTCCCCGATTCAAAAACAGTAACCACATACCCCTTCTTCCCTAGCTCATACGCCGCAGCCAATCCCCCAAACCCAGCACCAATAATTCCTATTTTCATATTGTAAACTCCTTTTTACTTATACCATCCTTTTTCATTAAAGAACCAAGATAATAATAATTTCTATCATATTTATACTTCACAAATATTTGTTCACATTCAACTGGCCCTAATAATTCTTTGATTTCTTCGTATGATAAATGTGCTGGAGCAAAAATTATTATATCGTGCGTTACATACTTTCGTATATTACCAATAAGGGTAACTAAATCAGGATTTTTATCCAAGTTCAAAGTTCCATCATCAAACTTCTTTGCGACCCAATAAGGAATATCATATAAAACGACATCAGTTTTTAGCTTTTTAAGGAATGAAGTTTTACTAATATCTGTAACGAAATAAGATACTTTGTCAGCAAGTTTTTCTCTTTCAAGATTTATCTTATTAAATTCAATAACTTCACGATCAATATCTGCTGCAACTACTTTTTTGAAAGCTTTCGCCAGTTCTCGAGTTGTAATTCCGACACCACAACAAAGTTCTGCTATTGTTTTATTTGGATTTCCAATTCTTTGAGCCAGATATTTAGCTGGGTTAGGATAATTGGATAAATAGAGATCATATTGTCTCCCTTGTACCCAAGGTTCATATCCACGTTTCTCTAAAATTTGTTCTTTTGTATCTGTTATGGCCATGAGCTTCTCTAGAAAGTATGATACCATGTGGCAATTATGTTTGAAAGAATGGTCCGGTCGCCACTTTTTTATATCTTCCTTTTTGCACTCATCATTCGGACATATCACCTTGGCACCATTCCCAATGGTTTTCATGTCGATGAAGTAAAAGTTGGTTGGAATGCATATTCAATTTTAAAAACTGGAGCAGATGACTGGGGAAAAAGTTGGCAACTCTACTACAATAGTTTTGGAGATTTTCGACCTTCAGGAATAATCTACGTCGATATTCCATTCATTGCGCTCTTTGGTCTTCATGAATGGGTCGTACGATTGCCTTCAGCACTCTTTGGCGCGTTGTTACCGATTCCAATCTATTACTTCACCTTTCTCACAACAAGGAAGAAAAATATTGCACTTCTGGCAGCATTCTTTTCAACTATTTCCCCTTGGGGAATTGATTTGAGTAGAGCTACTTCTGAAGCAATCATTGCAGTATTTTTAGTCATGTCTGGACTTTGCTTTTTAATTAAATATATTCAATCCGTCAATAAAATTTTCTTGCTTTCCGCTTTTTGTTTATTGCTTTCTTCGTACTTCTTCTACCATTCAGCTCGTCTGCTTGTTCCAATTCTAGTTCTTGCAATTGTTTATTATTATCGCAAGTCAATTGGATCTATCAAAAAGCAACTTTTAATTGTAACGAGTATTCTTTTTATAAGCACTTTTTTCTTTGCAACTGTTGGTGAATCCAGAGAACGATTTTCCCAAGTTTCAATCTTCAATGATTTGAATATTAAAACAATGCGAGACCAACTTCCTTTTGAAGATGGTAGTAATAATGTTTTTACTGCACGCCTTTTTCACAATAAATACGCACTTTATTCAATGGAACTTATTCAACAATATACAAAATATTTTAGTCCTGACTATTTAATAGGTGATGCTGGCAATCCTTTGCGGTATACGACCGTTGGGAATGGCGTTCTCTTGTATGTTGAACTATTTTTATTTGTTTTAGGGATCGGAACAGTTCTTAAGAGCAAATTAAATAGGTTACCTTTTTACTTACTTCTCCTTGCTCCACTTCCAGCTGCACTCACGACAGAAGATGTCCCAAACATGTCTCGTGCTGCTTTTATGATTCCTTTTATTTCTATTCTCGTTGCATATGGATTTGTCTCGTTAACAAAGTTTCGGTGGAAGTTTGTTGTCTCCATTTTGTTATTAATTAATTCAATCTACTTCTTTCACATGTACTTTATTCATAATAAAAGTCATGAACCAATACCGCTTAATAGAAATGTGGGAACAAGGCAAGTTATCGAGGAAATCATGAAAGTAAAAGATCAGTACGATATTATCTATTTGACCAATATTCCTGACTCGCTTTATCCATGGTTCGCATTTTACACAAACCCAGATCCAAAAGAATTTAATGATGTCGCTAAAAGTCGTGAGGACGGTGTTTGGCAGTATGGGAATGTTATATTTGGACAAATCAAATGTCCTACCAAAGATGTGAATGAAAAAGATTATCCGGGAAAGAAAATTTTATTTGTCGATGCAGAAGGATGTGATCTCAATCCTGAAACAGTTAAACACAATAAATTAGTAGAAATTAAACGAACACAGGGAGGGACTGCCTATACCTTATGGACTAATTAGCAACAATATCAAAATATTCAAAACCATTCGTCCCATAAATCTTTTTAATAACATTTGCTTCTTTTGGTATTTCTTCTTTCGTTCCCGCAATAAGACTCCCAGGCATTTGTGTTCTTAAATTACCAAAATCAATTGGTTGAAAATAATATCGATCAAAATGGTTAACTGTTGAAAATCCGAACTGATCTTTTGGCGTTAATATATGGTTATTTTGGAATTGTGCTGGCTGGTATTTCATATAGAACAAAAATAATATGTATGGTTGATCATATCGGGTTGTAACAATGACATTCTTTGACTGATCAGGAGAAGATTGAATATAATCCACAAGTTCTTTTACACCATATTGAGAAGAATAAGGATATTCTTTCGACATGTGATTGTAATAAAGATGAATATACCGAGTGAAATTCCAAGAAATAATGGTAACAAGTAACACGTAACAGGTAATACGCAAAAAATGTTTTGTACGATGTAGTTGGAGATACTCAATAATTTTGTACAATCCAAATGCGCTTATAATTTCTAGTGGAATAACCATATTCTCGGCCCGTAGTGCATGAGGTGATTGGAAGGTAAGTGCTGCAGCAGTCGGTGCGATCAAAAGCCACCAAAGAATAATCTCCATTCCCCTGCTTATTGTTTTTTGTTTTTTGTTTATTTCGTTAAAAAATGCAAATAACCCTATTCCTAATGTTATTATTTCAAAAAGGTATAGTTCTCCTGTTTCTGGTACTTTATTCCTTTGAATCGCATCTCCTGATAGGAATAAGAATTCACCATGATAATGAGATACCCAATTTTCTAGAAAAGCGATTCCATAATTGACTGCTTTGTTATGAAAAAGAATAGCAACGGTACTCTCATAATCTCCATGTTCTCCACGGAGTTCATTAATACGATTTTTAGGCCCAGGATCAGCAAAAAGACCAACACCAGCAGCACGAGAAATTCCTGCAGGACCCAAGAGATCAAAGAAGAGAGGAATTAATATTAGGATGGCAAAGATTGAACTGAAGAGTACTGTCTTTTTTATTTTGAAAAGTTGTTTTCTTTTTATGAGTGCGGTTCCGAAAATAAGGAGTGGTACGACAATTCTCGATGCATGATAGGTGTACAAAGAAAGAACAACAAAGAGTGCACTTACATACAAATAGTTTTTATTTTTGAAAGATTTTAAAAGAAACAGAAGCCCGCTTGCTATGAGAAATGTTGAGACATTTACTTCCCATCCTCCGCGAGAAAAATGAATATGCCATGGAGAGATTGAAATAAAAAGTGCAGAGAAAATTCCTAAATCATAATTCTTAAATCTTAAATCTTTTTGAGGGAAGAGTTCATTAACTAAAAAATAAATGACTAATACCGTAAGTACACCCAATAATGCTCCTGGAATTCGCACTGCCCACTCGTTTAAACCGAGTATTGCCACAAACGGCATAACAATATAAACATAGAGCCCTGGTTTATAATCATTAAATGATTGGAAATGAATAGGCCATGGATTTCCATGTTCGTCTTTCCCTGTTTGCAAAAGAGAATAGGCATTGTAGCCGATTGCCGCTTCATCAGCGTTAAGAGCAGGATAAGAATCGAGTTTATAAAATCTCAACACGAATGCTAATAAGACGATAGAAATTAAAAATATCTTTTTCATATACAGTTAAAAGTGCAAAATTGAGTAATAGAAAAAACTTTTAATTTTTAATTGTAATTTTGAACTTTGCATTTTGAATTTTGAACTTATTTAACTTCCAGAACCCTAAATGCAGTAAATCCATTCGGGTATTTGATCGTATCGAGAACATTAAATAAATTTGGATCCTTCGAATCGGAGACAGGCATATGAAGTTCATCTGCAACAAATAATGTATCAGTATCTCCTCTATTTACTGACCAATCAATGGGACAAAAACATAAATTATCCAAGTGTTCTATTTTACCTACATCATTTTTGTATTCGCCCTCAACGTATGCGGCTTTTTTCTGATAGGTTGCAGGATCATATTTTTCATAGAATAGGAAAAATATATACGGCTGTGCATACGATTGCTGTACACGAATTTTGGCGTAATTATTTTGAATAGGTGCAACATCCTGAACAATTTGTTTATATCCATAATCCCAAACTTGCGCGTTATGAACGGGGAGATGGACGAAATAGAGATCGAGGAAGTAAATATATGAAAGGGAGTAACATGTGACAAGTAATACGTAACAAGTTGCTTTTATTCCCTTTTTGAACGAATTAAATAGTTTAATTAAATAAAATAATCCCATCGTAAGAATTACTGTTAAAGGAATGACCATATTAAATGATCGGACAGCATGAACCTGATCTCGGGACAATACTGCCGGAAGTGGGGCGAGAATCAGCCAGAGAAAGATCAAGAGCATGGCCTTATTTTTAATAGTAATATTCTTCGCTAAAAAATATAATCCCGTTATAAACAAAAATATGTCGGCGATCGTAAGAACACCATGGTAGGGAGTTGTTTGTTTTGGGTTCTCCCAATCTCCTTCAAAGAATAAAAACTTTCCTGAAAAGTGATTAAACCATCGTCCCATAATTCCTCTGCCAAAATTAAGTGCTTCTGAATGGAAAAGATAATACGATACATCACCAACTTTTTCTGAACTTTGATTTAGAAAGGCAGTAAGCGATTGTGTGGGTCTTCTATACGAAAAAACACTAAATACGGCAAGTCTTCCAGTCTGCCCTCCAAAGAAAGAAAAAATGATGGGAGTTGAAATAAGAAGAAGTAATACAATTGATAAAGAAACAGTTTTTATATGTTTTGTAATAAGTGAGAAACTTTCTTTCCAATACATTATTCCCAAAAGAAAATTTACAATTGCTGTTGAGAGTTTCGCTCCCTGATAGGTGATCAGCGTTAATGCAAATGAAAGCGCTGAAAAGAAGAGAAATTTTGAATCTTTCAAAGACTTTAAAAAGAAAAA
>Ga0070689_100000542_pt1 | contig 22514 bp, 20 predicted proteins | sample KBSS23HmetaG_FD_64669 | JGI IMG/M metagenome (GOLD analysis project Ga0070689, IMG submission 64669) | Switchgrass rhizosphere microbial communities from Kellogg Biological Station, Michigan, USA - KBS S2-3H metaG | ecosystem: Host-associated > Plants > Roots > Rhizosphere ...
TGCGCTGACCGGCATGATCGGCGCGCTGCCGAGCAAACCGCCAAATTCCACCATCTCCCCAACGTCGCGTCCGGGCACCGGAATGATCCGCACCGCCGTCGTCTTGTTGTTCATCGTTCCGATAGCCATCTCGTCCGCAATGATCGCCGCGATCGTTTCCGCCGACGTTGAACCTGGCACGGCAACCATATCGATTCCGACAGAGCACACGCTGGTCCAAGCCTCGAGCTTGTCCAGCGACAACGCTCCGAGTTGTGCTGCTTCGATCATGCCTGCGTCTTCCGATACGGGGATGAAAGCGCCACTCATGCCGCCGACTGAACCACTGGCCATCGCGCCGCCTTTTTTAACCGCATCAGTTATCAGCGCCAGCGCGGCGGTAGTGCCATGAGTGCCCGCCCGTTCGAACCCCATCGCTTCGATGATGTTGGCCACTGAGTCTCCCGGAACAGGCGTCGGCGCCAGCGACAGATCGATTATGCCGAAAGGAATTCCCAACCGGCGTGCTGCTTCACGTCCGACCAGCTCACCAGCACGCGCCAGTTTGAACGAGAGTTTTTTGATCGTTTCCGCCATGTCCTGGAGCGGAAGATCTCGATCTGCATGCCTGACCGCGTGATGGACCACGCCCGGACCCGAAACACCGACATTGATCACAGCTTCCGCTTCACTAACGCCGTGAAAAGCACCGGCCATAAACGGATTGTCTTCCACCGCGTTTGCGAAGCAAACAAACTTCGCGCACGCCAACCCACCCTGATCGCGCGTCCGTTCGGCAGCGTCTTTTAACATCCGGCCGACCTGGGCCACCACGTCCATGTTGATGCCGGCGCGCGTCGTGGCTGCATTGACTGAAGAACACAAACGTTGCGTGGTCGAAAGCGCTTCGGGAATGGAATCGAGAAATCGAGTCTCTGAAGGCGTGGCGCCTTTTTGGACCAGTGCTGAATAGCCGCCGATGAAATCAACACCTACCGCACCAGCGGCGTCGTCAATTGCGCGGGCGACCTGCACGACATCGCCCTGTAAGCCTTCGGTGATCAGTGACACCGGTGTAATGGAAAGACGTTTGTTGGCCACCCTGATGCCAAACTGTTCGCCGATCTCATCGACTATCGGCACTAATCGTGCCGCAACGCGCCGGATCTTGTCGCCCGCCTTCTGCGCCACTCCCGCCATCGAGTCGCTGGTGCAGTCGAGCAGGTTCAAACCGAGCGTGACTGTGCGCACGTCGAGATGTTCCATCTCGGTCATCGCGACAGTTTGGAGAATCTCGGCCTGGGTGTATTCCATTATCCGATTACTTTGCTAAGAATCAGCAGAACAAGGAACAGCAGAAACAGCACCGCAGCCACGAGCAGGAAACGCAAACTGGGATCGTAGGCGGCTTGATCGATCACTACGCTCGACACTTTTCGCAACTTCTCCACTCGACCACGCACGCCATCCTCACGAACTTTCGGCGCCGGAGCAGTTTCAATGATCGTTTCTGGAGTTTGCGGAGTCGTGGTCGTCGTCACAGCAGCTTCCTGCTGCGAAATCGGGTTCCCGCACTGCGGGCAGAACATCGCACGCTGGCGCACCGACGCGCCACAGGAGCTACAGCGACGTGCAATTTCCGGCTCAGACATAATCTAAATGCGGTGCATCGCGTTGAAGAGATCTTCTCGCTGCGCGTAGATGCGAACGCCGAGGTTCTGACCTGCCAACCGGAGTCGCTCTTTCAACTCGGCAGTGCTCTCACGCGCGCGCGAGGTGTCGGCAATGATCACCATCGCAAACTTTCCCTGAACCACTGTCTGGTTGATGTCGATGATACTGCAACTCGCCTCGCCGAGGATCTGGGAAACGCCCGCGACAATTCCCGGATGATCCAAACCGAATACCGAGATCACCATCCGGTCTGACGATCCTTCCGCCGAGCCCGATGGCACGGTGCCACGATCGACCGGCGCGACAGGAGTGCTCGTCGTTCTTACCTGATTGTAGATGTCGGTGACCAACTGCTCGACCGTCGTATCGTTAACCGCATTCCCCAGGCGGTCGTAAACCGCCCGAGTGATTCGATAAATCAGGTCTTCATTGGTCATTGGGAAAGAGATGAGTGATCAGGGATGGTTTGTTTAGGGTCTGCCATTTTCTTGTACGAGCCTGCGGGCCGCTTCACGCATTTCGTCCGAAAGAGTGTCGTTGATATCGACGCGATCCACGATTCCGACCACCGCGGCTTCGATCGACATGTCCTGATTCCCGATCGCCGAGCGCGCCGCCTTGCCAAAAGCGCACAACACCATTTCGCCTGTGCCCGCTCCGAGTCGATCAGCGACGACGACGATGTTGCGCGTCGGTTCTTTGTCGAGGTCGTACGGGTGCACAATCAAGAACCTCACGCCCTCGAGATCGGGCGACTTCTTCGTGGACCAGACTGTGCCTACGACTTTTGCTAAGAACATCCGTGTAATCCGTGGCTAAACTTTCGCAAACACCTCCGCGGGCTCGCCGATATCGCGCGCCGCAGGCGTGATGATCGTCTTCGCGTTGATATAGATCTTGTCGCCTTTCTGAATCGCGCGGCGCACATCTTCTTCACTCACGAAATCGACTGCTTTCGCGCCGTTGCTCGAAGGCGTTGCTGCGGCAGGTCTACTCACAGGCTCCGCAGGGCGTTCTTTCGGAGGCGCGGGCGCGGTGTACATGCTTCCCGCTTCACTCTCGATTGCCGGCGCCGGCAGTGGCGAAGCGGACGGTTCAACACGCTTACCAGCGAGGAACCGATCGACAATCGCCGCTATCTCCTGCCGATCAATCTTGCCACCAGCGACAACCGGTTCCTTCGCCGCTACTGGTTGCGAAATTGTCCGCGTGCTAACAGCGGGACGCGCACTCTTAACCGGCCGCGTTTCAAAAGCCACGCGCTTGATGTCCATCAAATGAAGCGGCGAAACGTTGTCAGACGTCACGTTTCCGCCCCACGATCCACAACCAAGCGTCATCGACGGCGGCAACGCGGTCGAGAACCCGATCGCACCGTGCGTCGTCGGAGTATTCACCGTGATACGCGATGCCGGCATCTCCGCGCCGAAACTCACCGCAGCCTCGCGCGACCGCGTGTGGATGCCTGCCGTGTGACCCATGCCGCCATAACCCAGCACTTCCTTGCTTCGCTCCGCGCACGCCGTCAAACCATCAACCACGTAAAAAGCGAGAATCGGCGAAAGCTTTTCCATCGACAACGGATAATCACGTCCGACGCCGGCCACGTCAGCGAGCAAACAGCGGGTCCCCGGCGGCACCGTAAGACCTGCCATCTTCGCAATCACTTCAACTGACCTACCGACGATTGCGGGATTTAGCGATCGCTGCGGAGTCGCAACGACCTTGCCGAGTTGTTCTGCTTCGGCGGCGGAAAGAAAATGCGCGCCCTGGAGTTTGAACTGTTCGCGCACTGCCTGCTCGACAGGCGCATCGCAAACCACCGCCTGCTCGGAAGCGCAAATGGTCCCATTGTCAAAACACTTGCCCGTCAAGATGTCCTGCACTGCCTTCGGCACGTCGGCAGTTCGCTCGATACACACCGGCACGTTTCCTGGTCCAACTCCAAACGCAGGTTTTCCTGACGAATACGCAGCGCGCACCAACCCGATTCCGCCGGTCGCGAGAATCACCGCGGTCTGCTTGTGCTTCATCAAGGTTTCAGTGCCTTCAATCGTCGCTGTCGTCATGCAGCCGATCGCATCCGCGGGCAGGCCTTCCTTAACACCCGCGTCGCGCATGACGCGTGCAGTCTCGTTGATACACTTCGCCGCCGACGGGTGCGGCGACAGCACGACAGTGTTACGCGATTTTATCGAGATCAAAATCTTGAAAATTGCAGTCGAGGTAGGATTAGTTGAAGGAATGATGCCTGCGACAACACCACGCGGGCTGGCGATCTCGACAACATCTTTCGACTCTGAAACAACTCCCCTGGTACGCAGTCCGCGAAAGTAGTTCCAAACATCTTCCGCCGCAAAACGGTTCTTCTCTTGTTTGTCCGCCGGAACGCCGTATCCGGTCTCTTCGACGGCCATCGCGCCGAGCCGCGCAGCCTCAGCCAGCGCCGCCCTGGCCATCGCCTCGCAGATACGATCGATCTTCGCCTGATCGAATTGGGCCACTTGGGCCTGCGCCCGGTGCGCCGCCTCAACCAAATCACGCGCCTGCTGTACCGAAACTAGATCTTTATCGACGGACATAACCGACTCCAAAAACAATTAGCCGCAGATTACGCAGATCTATCTGGATCTTTCCTTATTCGCCTCGCGCGTTCCGGCGCCGAGCGAGCGGCCCTGATCGCCCTGGCCCAATTGTCCGCGCGCGCCGCCGCCCTGCAAAGCGGTCTCGTCCGGGCTCAATCCAGTGCGTCCATTGACCGGCAGTACGCGCTCCACCTCAGCATGCGGCCGCGGGATCACATGGACGCTAATCAGTTCTCCCACTCTTCGCGCCGCTGCCGCGCCTGCATCAGTCGCCGCTTTAACCGCACCAACATCGCCACGCACAAAGATCGTCACATAGCCGGCGCCAATGTACTCTTTTCCGAGCAGTTGTACATTCGCTGCTTTGACCATCGCATCCGCGGCCTCAACTGCACCCACGAATCCTTTGGTCTCAACCATTCCGAGTGCTTCCAGGGGCATCTCTTTATCCTCACTTTTGTCTATTGTAGAGATTAAAAGCGACTGTATCGGGTCACTATTGGCGTCAACGTACCACCGTGGGCGACAAGAAGCAAGAGACGCATATCTTTTGCGATACAAAAGTTTGACAACGTTTTGCAGCGCGAGCTATAGTGCAGAAAAAGTGGGAGTTGTACGCATTCTTACAAGCGGCGCGCTGATAGACCTGGGGTAACTATCCAACCAACCAACGCCAGGAATCGAGCGATTGGAGATGGCAGCGAGTATAGGCGAACAATTGCGACTCGCACGCGAGGAGCGAGGCATCGGCCTGCGCGAAATCTGCGATCAAACGCGAATTTCCGTCCATTATCTCGAAGCCATCGAAGCCAACGATTACAAGCGTCTCCCCGGAGGTGTATTCAATCGCAGCTTCATCAAGGCGTATGCGAAATGTGTCGGTTACGACGAGCGCGAAGCGATTGAGGGCTACACTCGATATTTGCGCGAGCACGGTGAGTCGATAGACGACGTCAACACGCACCCGCATCATTCGAAAGTCTACACAGACACGCCGGCTACACGCTCTCCTATATTGACTGTGCTGCTGGCGATATTAATCCTGGCACTGCTGACCGCGGCCGCACTGGCCGCACTACACTGGTTTCAGCGACGCGCGGCGGTGACTCCCGCCGCCGATCAGGAGAAAATCTACACGTCTATGTATAATGAGGATTTACTACAATACAGGCAGTGTTGTTTTTGAACACCGAACTAATACATTTTCCCGCAAAGGCGCAAAGGCGCAAAGAAAAGCAAATCGACTTCTTTGCGCCTTTGCGCCTTTGCGGGAACACTTCTCCCAGGAGTTATTAATAACGACATGATTACATCTGACATCTTCGAAGGACTGACTTTCGACGACGTACTTCTAATTCCGGATCGTTCCGACGTCCTGCCCTCCCAAACCGACACTTCAACTCTTTTCACTCGAAACATTCGCCTGCAGATTCCGCTCTGCTCGGCCGCCATGGACACTGTCACCGAAGCGGCGCTCGCGATCGCGTTGGCCCAACAGGGCGGCATCGGAGTGATTCACAAGAACCTGACAATTGAACGGCAGGCGGAGGAAGTCGATAAGGTAAAGCGATCCGAATCGGGAATGATCGTCGATCCGGTAACGATTCGACCCGATCGTCCGGTGCGTGAAGCGTTGCAGGTGATGGAGCGTTTTCACATCAGCGGCGTTCCGGTTGTCGACGAAGCCGGGCACCTCGTCGGGATCATCACCAATCGCGATCTGCGTTTCGAAACGAGGTTCGATATTCCGGTCACGGAAGTGATGACGAAACAGCCGCTCGTGACTGTTCCCGTTGGCACGACGTTGGAACAAGCCAAAGCAGTGCTACAGAAACATCGCATCGAGAAGCTGCTGGTCGTTGACGACGATAAACATATAAAAGGACTGATCACCGTAAAAGACATTCAGAAGGCCATCAAATACCCTTCGGCTGCGAAGGATAACCTGGGGCGTCTGCGCGTCGCCGCTGCCATCGGCGCAACTGGCGATTATCGCGAGCGTGCCGACGAGCTTGTGAAAGCACGTGTCGACTGCCTCGTGATCGATACCGCACACGGCCACTCGTCGCGCGTGATCGATGCAGTCAGGGATATCAAGAAGCGACATCCGGAAACAGATCTGATCGCAGGGAATGTAGGTACGACGGCAGGCGCACAGGAACTGATCGACGCCGGCGTCGATGCGATCAAAGTCGGTATTGGACCAGGATCGATCTGCACTACGCGAGTTGTTACTGGCGCGGGTGTCCCGCAAATCACAGCCATCTCGCATTGTGTGAAAGCGGCTCGCGAAAAGAATATTCCGGTGATCTCTGACGGCGGTGTGAAGTTTTCGGGCGACGTGGCGAAGGCGATCGCTGCCGGCGCTGATGTTGTGATGATTGGTTCGCTGTTTGCGGGCACGGAAGAAGCGCCCGGCGAAGTGATCCTGTTTCAGGGCCGTTCATTCAAAACGTATCGCGGCATGGGATCGATTGGAGCGATGCGCGAAGGTTCGCGCGATCGTTATGCGCAGGATACTGCCGAAAGCGACTCCAAACTCGTCCCCGAAGGTATCGAGGGACGTGTGCCCTACAAAGGCACCCTCGCGGACATGGTGACTCAACTCGTAGGCGGCCTACGCTCGGGCATGGGATACACGGGCTGTCGCACGGTTGCTGAATTTCAGGAGCGCACACGCTTCCTGCGCATCACTTCCGCGGGCCTGAAGGAATCGCACGTTCACGACGTGATCATCACCAAGGAAGCGCCGAACTACCGTTTGGAATAATTGTTGCGGCTAAGGCGCATTGATCTTCGTTCTTACTTTTTCTTTTGCGCCTTTTGTGCCTTTTATGGCTGATAAATCTGCGCCTCTTTGCGGCACGTGACGGATTTATGCGCCAGGTGTCGTTATGTCCACTCGCAAAGTCACGCTAATCTCCAACCCAAAGACCGGTCGCTACGGGTCGCGTCGCATTCGACCGATCCAGGAACTTGCGTCGCAACTCGAATCAGCCGGCATCGCAGTCGATTTAAAGTTGACCGCCGGCCCGGGTGACGCAACGAACCTCGCCGCTCGTGCCGCGCGCAATGGAAGTTCGGACGTGATCGTCGCCGGCGGTGACGGCACGATCAATGAAGCCATCCAGGGTTTAGCAGGCACTGACGCGCGACTCGGTATCCTTCCTCGCGGCACAGCCAACGTTCTCGCGCGAGAGCTGGGTTTGCCGATTGACGATCAGGAAGCAATCGCGATTGCGGCGCAAGGCAAGTCGCGCAAGATCTACCTGGGTCTCGCGATCAACGAAACCACGAACGAGCAGCGTCACTTCATTTTGATGGCAGGAATCGGTCTCGACGCGTCAGTCGTCAAGCGCGTGCAGCCTTCGTTGAAAAAACGGATCGGCAAGGGCGCGTTTTGGCTCTCCGGATTCAGTCACCTCGCAACCTGGAACCCTCAACCATTCACGCTCGAGATCAACGGCGACAATTACACAGCAACATTTGCGACGATCGGTAAAGCCGCGCGGTACGGTGGCGACCTCGCGATCACACCGGGCGCACGTTTGGACAAACCCGAATTCGAGGTCTGCATTATCCAAACGTCAAGCCGCATGCGTTATCTGCGCCTGCTCTCACAGGCGATGCGCAGCGGCATGCCGCGCGACAAACCAGAGGTGTGCTTTGCGACCGCAACGACCGTAAAAGCCTACGGCGACGCTGCGGTTCAGATCGACGGCGAACTACTCGGCCACTTACCAATGCGATTCGAAATCGCCCCGCACTCCCTCGAAGTAATCGTGCCTTAAAATCTGTGTAATCTGCGGTTAGGTTTTACTAAGCCATCGCGCACGCAACGCCTTCTGCTCAACCGTCGCATCAGATTTTTCCTTGATCGTATACTCAAACCTCTCCGGTTGTCCCAACACTATATTGCTCTTAATCGTCCGTCGATCACGCTTTACCGTCACCGGTACCGAGTCACCCGTCTTGAAGCGCGCGAGCGTCTTCAGCCACGCATTCGTCACTTCTTTTCCACCAAGCGAAACAATCTGGTCGCCGTTTTGCAGGCCTGCATCTTCCGCCGCCGAGTTGTTGCGCACGTTTTCAATGATCGCCCTACGCGGATCTTCAAACTGAATCGACAACCCCGCATCGAACGGTTCCTTCGCCTGCGTCTTCACCAGTCGCAGCCCGACATATGCAAACGCCTCGTCGTACGGCAGCATCTCGACGTCGCGAATGTATCGTTTGAAAAAATCACTAAAATCGACACTTGAACGCCGCGCTACCACCCGCTCGAGATCTTCCGTTTTGTAACCTCGCCCACGCAGGTAATAACTGCTATTCGGACTATTCAAATAAAACTCCTGGTACATCTCGCGCATTACATCGTCGAGCGACGTCTTCCCTTTCGTGCGCCCGCGCAACAGCAGATCCATCACCATGCCGATCAGTTCGCCCTTGGGGTAATAGCTGATGGCCGTGTTGTGCAGGTTTGTCGACTGCGCGTGCTCTGCGCGATCGATGAACGGAGCCGAGAGCGACGACTCCTCCGCGCTCATCAGGCGATTTCCCTGCAAGCTCTCGGTGCGTTCGATAGTCTCGGCTTCTGCATCGAGAAACTCCTCGTCGTTCCAGAGCCCGGCGCGTCTCAACATCAAATGGCCGTAGTAGTTCGTGAATCCTTCAGCTATCCAAAGACCGCGCGTCGCTAACGGGCGCGTGAAATCCCATGGTCCAAGTTCCAGCGGGCGAAGTCGTTTCACGTTCCAGACGTGAAAAAACTCATGCGACACCGTGCCGAGCGCGCGTTCGTAGACACCCGGTTCGCCTAGCGCGCCGGGTTGGATGATCTGAGTGGACGTGAGGTGTTCCATGCCGTCGCCGGAATGATCGTCGGCGGCAAAGTGCAAGAGGAATGTGTACTCTTCAAACTCCGGCGCTCCCCACATCGCCACTTCCGCGCGCACGATTTTCTCGATATCACGCACGAGTGCCGCTCGCTTTCCGCCTTCCGGACCAAACGAGTGTACGACGACGTGATACTTCTTGCCGTCAACTTCGAACGTATCCTGTGTCCAGTCAGGCGCGATCTCAGTCGGCGTATCGATCAAAACGTCCCAGTTTGGAAAGCGCCATTCCGTTTGTCCCGGACGCTCGGTGCGTCCATTCACGATCTTCCAACCGGCAGGGGCTTGAATCGTGAGCTTTACCGGATCGGGCTTATGGCCCACGATGTACATGAAGATCGATGCGCCGTTGTAATTGGCGTGGCGCGTGTCGAGTTGCGAGAAGGTTCCGGAGAGATCGTTGCCGAAAACTTTGTAGGAGACGGTGAGCGTTGTATTACCTTGTGGCGCGACGCTCCACGTTTGATCGTCGACGCGCGTTACGGCGGCGTTGGCGCGAAACTCCTGGACGTTTTTGGCGAAATCAAAGACGCCATAACGTCCCGGCGACCATTTCGCCATCTGAAATTGTAACGGCTTGTCTTTCAATTGATCCGGCAATTCGATTAGGATCTCGACTTCAAAGAGATGCGACATGGGTCGCGACATTGACAGCCGGTAAGTTATCGATTTCAGCGGCGGCTCTTGCGCGACAACAACGCTGCCGAATATCGTGATGAAGACTAATGCAATCCATATTTTGTTTAGAAGGATATTCATGGTCCGTCAATCTTACAAAGATCCGTGTAAATCCGTGTAATTGATCTGTGCAAATCTGTGTCAACCGAACGCCTCTATTACAACGACTCTCATTTGATCGAGTTTGAAGCTCGTGTTGTTGACTTGACTGATCGCGTCAGTGGCTGGACTGCTGTGGTGCTTGATCGCACTGCGTTCTATCCGACGGGTGGCGGGCAGCCGAGTGATACCGGAACGCTGAACGGCGCGCGCGTGGTTGAGTGCATCGACGATGGTGACAACGGCGTGCTGCACGTGGTCCAGGGAACAGCGCCGTCTCGCGGTGAGACTGTACGCGGGCGTATTGATTGGTCTCGACGACTGGACCACATGCAACAACACACCGGGCAACATATTCTCTCGCAGGCGTTCATCACGCTCTTCAACGCTCCGACGCGCAGCTTTCGCGTCCTCGAAGCTTCCTGCCAGATCGACATCGAGCTGCATAATCCGACAACTGAGATCATCGAACGCGCTGTCGAGCTGGCAAACAACGTCATCTGGGAAGATCGTGCGATCACAATTCTCAACGTAACTCCGGACCAGGCCGCACAACTGTCGTTGCGAAAGGAGCCGGCGCGTGAGGGCGAGCTTCGCTTGATCGAGATCGAGGGTTTCGATCTGACGCCTTGTGGCGGCACACACGCTTATCGCACCGGTGAAGTCGGGATGATCGCAGCACGCTCGTGGGAACGTGCGAAGGGCCTGACGCGCATTGAGTTTGTCGCAGGCATACGCGCGTTAACGGATTACCGGAAAGCGAACAAGAGCGCGCGTGAAGTTGCGGCGTTGTTTAGTACCGGCAGGGATGACGCTCCACAGTATGCGGCGCAAATGGTGGAAGAGCACAAGGAACAGAATCGTCGCATTCGCGCGCTTGAAGAAAACGCCGCAGGCGCCGAGGCGGAGAAGTTATTGACCACGGCCTCGAACGGCATCATCACTCAAACATTCGATGATCGTGATGCGGAGTCGTTGAAAAAACTCGCCTACGCTCTCATCACAAGTCCGGGCATAGTCGCCCTGCTAGCCTCTCGTGACAAAGACACCGCGCGCCTCGTCTTCGCACGCTCCGCCGACGCCTCCGGCGACATGAACTTCCTGATGCGCGAAGCCTGCGCCATACTCGACGGTCGCGGCGGCGGCAGACCTGACCTCGCTCAGGGCGGCGGCAAAAACGTGGCTAAACTTCCCGACGCCCTCACCCACGCCTTGACACTACTCAACCGCGATTCCTAATATGACATTCCGCGTGGGGCAGTAGCTCAGTTTGGCAGAGCGCCGCGTTCGCAATGCGGAGGTCAGGGGTTCGACCCCCCTCTGCTCCACCAATAGAATCAGGCACCAACGGTAGGGCACGCACCCTGCCGTTTTTCTATTTTCGCCTTTTTGGCGTCACGTTGACGTGGCGAGAAGGATACGAGCTTTTCTAAAGCCTCGCGCTTTCGCTCCTGCATGCCGTGTGAGTATCTCTTCGTCATTCTGATATCCGTATGGCCCAAGATCTCAGCGACAGTCACAAGCTCCTCTCCCATATCGGACAGACGCGTGGCGCAACTGTGTCGAAGATCCCTTAACTGGAAGTCAGGAATGCCGGCTTCACGACGAGCGGTGTTGAACGACTTCTTTACATCTTTGAGACGTCCGCCAGTTTTGAGACTGGTAAAAACAAATTCACTCACCCGTCTTTGTTGATTCAGGACTTCTCTCACCGTCGCATTCATTGGCACTACCCGATTGAGCTTGGTCTTCGTCTTACGTACCTGAATCAATCCTCGATCGAAGTCCAAATCAAACCACTTCAAGTTAAAGATTTCTCCTCGACGCATGCCGGTATGCAAAGCGACATTCACAATGTCCTTCAGTTGCTGGTTATCTCCCATCGCCTGAAGGAGCCGTTGCTCCTCATCTTCCTTCAAGTAACGAACACGCTCATTGTCCAAAGCAAACCGTTCCACACTATTACAGGGATTTAGGTCTGCTTTTTCATGTCGTACCGCCAATGTGAAGACTTTAGATAGCACGGAAAGCTCGCGGTTAACAGTTGCTTGAGCCCTTCCAACCCCTATTCGTTTTGCCTTGTATTGCTCGATCATTGCGGGCTTGATCTCCCGCAGGTTCTTTCCCTTTAAGAAATCGATCAGCACAGATGTCGTCCGGACATCATCGTCATAACTAGCCTTGTGTATCTTGGACCAAGGTAGATAAGTTTCTTCTACGAAGTCCGCAAACAAGACCTGTTCTGGTTCTGGTGGCTTTGGGTCATACCGCTTGTTCCATTCTTCATCCCAGATTTTCTGGGCAGCCTGTTTTGCCTGTTCGGCATTGCGAGCTTCCAGAACGCCCCTGTACCGCTTCTTACGTTGAAAGAACTGATAGTAGTAATGCTGAGCGCAAGGATTACCCTTTTCGCCCGGCTTCCAAATTCGAATTTTCATTTGCCGCTCCTTTCAGCAGCCGTCCGAAAGAAGCAGCGTTACTCTACCACGGTTAGACGCTTTGGTGTTGCTTTCGAGGTACTTTGTTGGCCTTTAGCCCATTCGATCAATTCTCCGCGATGAAATCGAACGAGCGAGCAGATCTTGCGGTAAGGGATTTTGTTGCGCGAGACCCAGGCATAAAGCGTTTTGCTTTTCACATGTAACAACGCAGCAGCTTCACTCACATCGAGAAGCCGTTCTGGATCATCACGCATTGCTTCAACGTTTCTTGTTTGTCTTGCTGGTGCTGACATGGTCTCTTCCTTCACTGAACGCGTACCGAAGCTGGTCCACTATTCAGGGTCGCCTCGGACTCTTACGCTGGTTGGTTTGGTTTTAGGCATTTCGTATGCCCTAACACCTGATGAGTGGTTTTCGGCGTAACATGCCGAATATTTCCGATCGGTGTACCCGCAAGTGCACAAAAAACCGTTAACGAGTGCCCAAGATCCCGGCACTTTGGTCCAACCAAGACAGCCGAGCTTATTGCGGTCCGAGGAAAGAGCAGCTGTGTAGTCAGGGAGAAACTGCTTACGTCCTATAGTCCGATGACCAGTAGTGTTGCCTCCGGGCTTGCCTCAAAGGTGATTATTTGGACCTTAGACGTAGACGCGATTCTGCCGCAAAAGTGAATTTGGCTGATGGATTGTTGTCTGTGAGGACGCAATCCCAAAAATTTCCGAAGACTTGTGCAAACATAGGTTGAATAGCTCCGGAGTTGTCATGGCAACATTGGTATATTGATCGCGGAGAACACCGATTGCGTGAGAATCGCCGCGATTCATTCATACAAGAGACCTCTGATCGCATCGACGCGACTTGCGAGCAGATGCTTGTGAGCATTAACGCAACATTATTGAGATGCAATTGCGCCGATCAGAGGGACATCAAGAGCGACACTCGCTAGATCCGGCAAGACAAAACGCGATCTCAAATTTGATCGTCGTCATCGTGGCGCAAATGTGCGCGACTTCTACCGTGATCGGCATCGAATACGTCACGACTAAAGTCCCCACCGCGACAAGTAATCGTTTCAACTCAATAAATCGACTTTGTCATTTTTCAGCTTTCTTCAGCGTTCGACGGCGCTCTTTGCTGCTTGGGTCGTCAGCCAAAAAGGTTTCGAGCAATCGTCGAAACTCTTCTGCATCAGGCGGTACCATTTCGAATTTTTTTCCAATTCCTCTGGCGAACGCGGCAATCATTTTTGGTCTCGCCTTCATTAGACGAAGTTTATTGAGTGATTCTGGGGCTTCTAGTAAGCGCTTTAAATATCTTTGGGCTCGAGCGCACAGACGTCATTCAAAACCTGGACATAGTATTTTGTTGCTCGGGTAAGGAGGAGGAAGTCGCTATAACCGATTAAATCGAATCTTCAGGCACAGCTCTGTAGCAGGCCTCGAAGTGAGGTTTGTGCTTATTTAGTAACTGTCGAAGCTGTCGGGTCGTATCGAGTGCAGTACGATGCACGATGCGATTTCTGACCACGCGATAATATTGGATGAGATCATACTCTGGACATGCTCTTGCTCTTAGTCTTTCGACTTTTGGTAGGTTCTGGGTCAACGCTGATAACGCATTGAGTTGCTCTCCGCCAATCGAGTTTGTCCAAGTATCCTCTAAAAGACCCCGGTAAAAACGATATTCCCGCGTAAGGTCGCGCAGGAAGGACTCTATAACAGAAATTGATTGTGCGATTGCAAATCGATGAGCATTCGCACGCACGTCTTGCCAGTCCCTTCCTAAAGATGTGTTGATTCCGAGCAATTCACACTGCTCATTTACAAAGAAACGTGAATCTGGCTCATTGGTCATACTTTTTTTCGAAATAAAGCAGTGCCACCTCGGCGAGATTAACCATCGAATCTTGCATTCCCGAAATATAAAAGAAGTTCTTAACCGCTGGATAGATCGGTCTTACTGCTTTGTAACCCGGCGGCGGAATGGTTGCTATACTTTTCCTTAGAGCTTTTGTTGGCATTCAGAATTACCATCTGATTGATAGTGGGCGCACACTCGTGCTTTGCACTCCAATTTCATTTCGCAGTTTCCTGTGACTTCTTGATCCGTTCGGCCACGCCATACGCATAGTTCTTGGATTTGTTGACCTGTAGCATGAATCTTTGCTCTAATTCATTCTCACCAACGCCGTCATTACGAAGACGAGGCACGGCCCCAAACTCCCACGAAATTGTGTGAGTCGCATGAGCTTCAGCAAGCACGACCTGTAGCAGCGCCAAACACACATCCTGGATACGAAAAGAGACGTCTCCCTGCCGCACGAGCCGCATGATTAAATTTTCGAGCGTTTGAAGTCTATCGCCAAAGTTATTATCTGATTCCTCGATAAGTGGAAGTGATTGGCTTTTCTTCTTCCTCGCGGCAAGGGCTTCGTCAACCAATTGCCTGAGGAGAACCGACTCGGTCATCTCGCCGGTTTCTTTCATGATTTGATTGATGGTGTCAATTTGATCCACCCACGGGTTGAAGCCATAGGTTTTCGACTTCGCAATCACTCTTTTTTTCCTCATTCAGTATGACCTCCACCGTTCCGCAGAATCATTAAATTGAGTGCTTACTCTAAGGTGTAAATTGTTGATAGTAAATGAGCTTAAAGGGATTCCTAGAGTTCTTAAGAAAATTCCTTAGAAACTCCGAAACTCTAAGGTCTTAAGAATCTGTGGTTTGACCCTTATGGTGAGGGACCAAAAAAGTGCCCTATCCTGTCCGCTCAATTAGAGTGCACTCTAAGGTCGAATGTACCTGGTCCATGGTCCGAGTTGAGCATCGGTCTTTTCGACTGGTTCACGAACCATGTGCCAGGGTGAGGCAATCTCACGCACGCGGACCTAAAAAGCAAAGCGCCCTTCCAGTTACACGCGGGTGGCGCGTTAGCGCACGTATCTCTGACCTTTCGCTTTTAGGTTTTTGTCTTCATCTAGCTGAATCAGTAATGGCAACTTCTCAAGCGCTAGAGGTAACAAGCCACGTTGGCATGATAGCGCCGGGCGCAGTTCCCCGAGCGCGGGATCAGGCGAGGGATTGAAGCGTTCCAACGTCTGCTACTCTTGAGACCGTTGTAGAGCAAGCCTTCATTACTCTCGTCGAAAGCGGTATTGATCCAGTCGACTCGGTCTTCCGTCAACTCGCATCCACTCTCATCAGCAACTGCAGAACCAGTCGCGAGTAAAACGCTCACCAGATACATGTCGAATGGAATGGAAAACACCGCTTACAACCGAGCAACGATCTGCAAGCGTGAACCAGCCTTATCGCAAGCGTGAAATAGGTTAGTTGGGCTGCAAGGCTCATTAATGTGTAGCTCGCAGGGATTAGGTTCGATCCTGTGAAGCGGTGGGCTCGATATGCAATAGTTCACCGGAGAGTCAGGTTTATTAAAAAGTTGGAGCTTGCGGAGGGATGATACTGCGCGCTCGCTTTGCCTTGAGACAATCACCTTGACACACAGTCGGCAAGCATTGCTCTGCGTATGGCGATTCCTTGTGCGTTTGAGACATACCCATCAGGAAGAACTGCACCATTATTGCCGTTGGTACTGCCTGAAAGCGTGCCGTTTACGTAGCCGTGCTGCTTCGCTGCTTCAAAACTCTCAGTTCTGGCCCACCGCTCAAACCTGGTCTCCGACAACTCACTCAGAACAGTGCGGCGCAGCTCTGGTCTGGACCGAAAATTCCTCGCCCTGTTTTGAACTGAACCAAACCGTTCGGAACCCTGAATCAAGCCGTCCCACAAGCGATGTAAATGGATGGTTGGCGAGTCCGGTGTGACTCTGATGTAGAACCGAGTGCCGCCCCGATCGCCGTGTGGAAATTGCGTTGTAAAAATTGCCGAGGTATGCAGCGGCTGATGAACATCGCCAGTAAGATGGAATACCCAGCACAGCGCCATTGCTTTGACGGCATCGGAGTTATCTCCACGCAGGATTGCTAACATTCGCTGGAAGGCGCTTACGACGTTGTTTGTGGCCGGTTGCTGGATCACCACCGATGAAGGCTGACCGGGCGGCCTGAATGGATAGTTTATGTAATGGCATTCTTCGCAGTGCAGATCGGGATCGTCGCGAATGTCGTCAGGCCACCGTGCGGCATACATAAACAGGTAGAGCCCTTCGGTATCAGCGCTAGCATCGGGAAAATCCGCGATCGCGGGGGCCCACTCCAATTCATATGCCGGATGCTTTTTCAAAAGGCTGATGACGCGAGCGAGCGCCATCGGGTCACGAGCCTGAAGTTCATAATACGCAAGTGCGCCGGTGAGCATATGACCAGCCTTGCTCCAGCCAAACACTGACGCTGGAACACAAAGGTACAGGAGCGCAATCAGTACCACCGCTTTGATGTGACGCATCAGGGGACCTCCACTAGTTAGAGAGTTGCTCGATTGCCCGTGACGAATGCGCCTACTCGGACAAATTGTGATCAACGACCATTGGGCGACTCTGCCGAATGCTTAGCGGCTGGATTTAGCGAGTGTGCAAGGTGCGCAGAGGCTCGTGGGAGTTCAGCCTTAGATGAGAACGGGCGCAATATATTTTTCCGCCCTCACGAAAGTCAAGAGTTCGAATTGACAGAGTTCGAATTGACTCATGTTCGAATTGACTCATCAAAAAAGTACTCGAAATGGGTATCGTTGCCTCAAGTAAAAAAGTGCTCGAACGAGACTTACCGCCCGTGGTAAGGGCTATGAGGAGGTAGGGATGAGGCTCACGAATACAACCGCTTCCGGTGGTGGTGGCGAAGGTGGCGAGCCGCTATCAGCGTAAAAGAAATACATGATCTTGACTGGTGGTCGAGCTAACCGATACAGGAGGGGTCGTAAATATTCATCGTGGCGAACGCTTCCTGGTCGCAGTGAATCCCTGGTCGATCACATAGTCCAAACGAAGCGTCAATATCTCAATGCCATACAGGTAACCACCCAGATAGGCATGATAGCGCCGGCGCAGTTTCCCGAGTGCGTTACTGTGACACGAAATTGTACTGAATGACTCCCGTAACTTTAACTGGTTCACCTGCCAGGCGTGTGGGTGAGAACTTAGCCTCTCGTGCGGCGGCAACAGACGCAGCCTGCAATAGAGGATGGCCACTCACAGCGTGGGCTGCGATGACGTAACCTTCTTCGTCTATGACGACCTGAACTTCAACCGTGCCGGAAGCATGTGCCGCTCGAGCAATTGGCGGGTAAGCTGGTTTTGGTAACTCCAGAGCCTTTCCATTGAGCACGCCACCCACAATCGCGCCTTCAGTTGAGCCCACTCCTTCCGTCGTAACACCCATAACCGGGGCTTCGACTCTTAAACTGGAGCGAACGGTCTCCCACAGCCGGGATTCAACCGCCTCGTCTGCTTCTGATCTGACAAAGGTCAAAGCTACGAGTCGCGAATTCCACCGCAACCAGATGACTTCGCCGTTTCTGTTCGCGTTACCTGCGGATCGAAGTCGAACACCCTGGGCCTCCATTGATCCGAGCTGGGATTGGATAGAGGTACGTTCGGGAGAGTTAATCAGCCCGAGTGTTATTTCCACGTTTTTGACTATCGGCTCTTTGAAGTTCTCGAGCGCCGCCGGCATTTCATTGGGCAGGACCATGCGCCGCATCGCAACTATCGTAAGCTGAACCGAACTTCCTTTGCGCGTGAGAATAAGTCTATGCGCCTCCGCTGTGCTCTCATCTGTGACTGAATATCCGGCCGGATACTCAAAGGAAATTCCGTGTGTGGAGAAATGGTTCAAGTCCGGATCGGGAGATTGCGCGTAAACGCTGAGACTGAGCAACGAAATCATCATTGCGATGGCTGTCGCGAGCTTATTAATTGAGGTCATGAGAGTTTCCTTGTAGAGAGCGCCGGTTAACAGTGAACCGGGAAAGGAGTTGCAGGCCAGGTAAAAAGAACGAGAAATTCAGGGAGAGCCCGAACGTAGGAGCATTCTAACCTACGATCGGTCTTAATCGAGATGTCTTTGAGAGCCATTGAGGACTCGTGGTCCGGGTGCTTTGCAGGAATAATCGCGTTTTGTATGAGATGGTACGTGCTAACGCCTGAACTTATGATGGAAATAACGGCCGCTTACCTTTGCGTTTTGATCATTGCTGACTGCAAGCCACGCCTGCGTCTCGTATCCCTTTGTCAGATCATCGGGTGCGCCTGGCCTACCCATCTTTGTAGGAACCCATCCCGGATCAACTGCATTCGCATAAGCCTCCGGCCACTTCCGTGCTACCGCCATGCACAGCATCAACACATGCAGCTTCGAATCAGAATAGGTGATGCGGCTGACGCTGGTGTCTAAACTCTCTAGCTTTGCGCTTTCACCGATCGATCTACCTAAGTTCTGGCATGCATGACGTCACGGGTTCTTGCTCGACCTCGGAGTCAAACCAGTTTCCCGGCGAAGTTGTCTTAGCATCGTAGGAAACGCTGCTATATCCGATCGACCGGAATGATTTCGTCAGAAACCGCATTAAGTATGGTAATGATTTTGCGAGACGCGACTAGCCGGCAACAGTAGGCGCCACGCACTCTTAGAAGGTCGTGCGGGGTAACCTCTTCGCCATTTCCCTGTACCCTGCTTCCCGCAGAAAGCCCTGCCAACGCTTTCAAAATGCTTTCCTAACACAGGAGAACACATGAAGATTTTTTCGCTGCGCCGCAGTTTCGCCACGACAGTAATTCTAATGCCCTTCGCGATGGCTTTAACCATTCTGTTATCGGCAGGCTGTGGTCCAAATGCACCTTTGCACCCGGAATGGCGCGGACTCCTCGCGTCCCCGGGCTTTGAGGGAACAGCGATGAAGGGAGTCTACTTCTTTCCGGGGAGAGGGCGCGAAGGGCAAAGAGATGAAGCCTACACGACCCACCCTCTAGACGAGCGCGATCTCCAATGGAATAAGGATTCAACGCGCGAATGGGTCATGGACCGCATGATTCGGGCGCACGTCAATACAGTAGTAATGAGCTACTTTAGCAACATGCCGCAATGGTCGCCCATGGACGTTTGCTCGTCGCAAACACGCCGGGTGGTTTGCAAGAAGCACCCAGAAATAAAGTTCTGCGTCGAGTCGGCAAGCACGGTGCCCGAGGTAATCAAGGCAGTTCAGGGCCGACCTCTGGTTATCATGCCGGCGATCGAACAGGGAAATGATGATGACTGCCCCGAGGTGCCGCACTGGAAGTTCCCAGATGAGTTCCCTTCTCTTCCTTTTGAGCTTCCTGATAACCCCGACGACAGGTTTGCACCTAATCTCGTTGCCCGTATTGGTAGACTCGTCGAGCTCTTTCGCGGAAAGATGGATCGCTGGGCACAAATCTATGATCGCGATGGAAAGCCGCGTTACGCAGTTCAAATCATCCATGTAAGCTCCAACGTGATCGACCAGAAGCTCGGGGACGACACAGACGACAAGCTATTCGCCAACGGCTTCAAGGAGGTGGCACGTGTCGTATCGAAGCGTTATCACATAGATATAGGATTCATGATCGATACGGTCGGCACAGACTGTCGCCGCTACTGTGCTTTCCCAGAAGAAGCAGGCGCCGCGCTCGAGCAAACGCCTTCCGTCCTGGCGGTGCAGGGCTTCGCCTCCGAGATATTTAGCGGTTTGATTATCAACAGCGCGGAGCCTTGTGTGAAGACCGAGAGGGGCCTCTGCGAACCTCATGACAACAATCGCGACAATCTGGAACGCATGGCCAATTGGAAGCGTGAGGCTATCCAACACTGGTTGGACAAAGGCAGGGGATTGCCGGTCATTCTGGACGTGGTGAACGGCTATGATGCTCGCTACGTCTTCGGCGGGACTAAAGAATTACCGAAGCCCGTGGCCTTTTGGGGAGACAATCTCAACTATACTGAGGACCGTTGGCGTAACTGGATGAGCGAGCTGAAGGGGCCCGGAATTAAAGGTATCGTGGTCGATACCTGGAATGGTTACACCGAAGGATACACCACCGTTCCGTCGATTGAGCATGGGCAAACTGTTTACAATTGGCTCACGGACTTACTTGAACCCCCGCCTTGGGATTGTAGCCACATGCACTACGTGAATGGCGCGCGGACTCATCGTGTTTTCGGCGCAATTTGTGAGAAATGGATTCAACTTGGTGGGGATCGCGGTTTCGGCGCACCCGTCAGCGAAGAACTTCCGAGTGCTCGAGGCCGGGCACAATATTTCGCCGATCAGAAGGCAATTTACTGGGGCGGCAAAACCGGGGCGCACGCCGTCTTTGGTCTAATTGCCAAAGCATATCGGGAAGCCCACGCTGACGCAGGGTGTCTCGGCCTGCCGGTCAGCGATGAAGAGGACAGGCCCGATGGTCGCGTGACGCGCTTCGAGCACGGAACCATCAGTTGGAAACGTGATGATCCAACTGCTCATGTGAATTGCCAATGACGCCAAGTCGAGGAGGGAACATAGGGGCGAGTCGCCCATCGTAAAATCCACCGTTTGGCGGGTACCGGGAAGCCATGAGCCAAGCCCGCGAACCTGGAGTAAGTTGGTCATTAAAAACTAATTTTATTCGTCGGGCAGACCGACCAAACGGCGAAATGCATTGTCGAAGATCTCATTGTCGGATCTTTATTTGGAGCGTCTCAAGCAGCAATTCCCGAATTCTGTTTTTCCATCGCGATTAACCCACATAAGTCGGCGTATTAAAAGTGGTTCGACATCACATTTGATCCCCCAAGCACTGCCACACTATGTCCTGTTCCTGCTTCGGGGAAGGACACCATTTGCTCATGTTAACCAAATATGCGCTCCCATGATGCGATCTGAGCCTGGGAAGCGCATCTTGGCCCTGCGTAAAGGTTGGGAATTCGACGACAGTTCTTAACAAGCCCTGACGGTTATAGATTTTTATGTTCTGATAGCCTAGAGCCTGCGCCTTTTTCAGTTCATCCCTCGCGTCAGGGTCTAACTTCTTATCTGCTGAAATCACAATAGCCCATGGACCCTGTGCGGGAATGTCTTTGGGATCTGCGTTCTGGAGAATCGAAGTTTGGCTGGCAAGGCTGACGTTCAGGGACTGCTGTGCGTTCGTCGTTGTTTTCAGCGACTTATCCAACTGAGCGCTCAGCTCCTCTAACCTCTTCTTAAGTTCTTCATTATTGGTCTGTCGGATTAACGACTTGAGGTTTTCTTGTGCAGATTCAAAGCCCTTATTAGCTTCTTCGAGCTTTTGGGTAGTATCCCCTGTGGTCTCGGATGCCTCCTGTATCATCTCGACCTCGGCGCCAGCGATGCCCAGTTTCTTAATACCTAAGGTGGCCAACGTATTTTTGAAGGCGGTGGGCCAAGCAATCAATATGACAATGATCCCTACTATCAGTAATTGCCGCAGTATATCGATACCGTCCTTTGTGTTAGTTAAGCGACCCGACCACTTGTCTTGAGGCTGAGCGCTTTGCTCAGAAGGTTCACTCATGACTTTTTTCCCCATCTTAAGGTCTTTGACCGGATGCGGTGACCCGTCATCATCAAAGGGCTACTTCTTTCTTCGACTCGGCTAATGACCTAATCCACCGTTTCGCGTTCTTGGCGCCTCATCACGTTCCACTCTGTTATCGGTTTCCTTCTTACCTCTAAATGATGAAACAGGAGAATTCGTTTCGATACCCGTAGTAGGCACCCCATTTAAGGAACTGTCTGAGTTGCGGTTTGCGAACGATCAGATTTGGTTAACGAGTGCGAGAGAAAGCAGTCGACCACGGCTTTGGGGCAGACGTGCCAGGAGAGTTCGTGTACTTCCGTGCAGGCGGCCTATATCAGCCACTTCACAGGCCCGGACTGCAATGGTGAGGAGTACTACTACACACCATACTTCACCTCCGACGGCGTCAGGCGTTCCTGGGACGGCAAAGGGCTGGCGGGTAATCTAATGCGGTCAGCAACAGTGCAGTCGTACCGAAGTTCGAACGGTGTCTGCACCCGGAACGCCTGGCCCAGCGGTAACCCTCTGGATAACTTTGTGCGGATTTATCGCGACTGCGGCGAGGCTACCTGCACAGCGGTGACAGCTGCCTATATCAGTCACTTCACTAGCCGTGACTGCACAGGCGCCGAATACTACTACACCCCATACTTCGGCTCCGACGGGGTCAAGC
>Ga0070689_100000543_pt1 | contig 22507 bp, 15 predicted proteins | sample KBSS23HmetaG_FD_64669 | JGI IMG/M metagenome (GOLD analysis project Ga0070689, IMG submission 64669) | Switchgrass rhizosphere microbial communities from Kellogg Biological Station, Michigan, USA - KBS S2-3H metaG | ecosystem: Host-associated > Plants > Roots > Rhizosphere ...
CAATCGCAAGTATCGAGCTATCAGCGACTACGATCCGGGTTTCAGTGATTACTACCTGATCAAGACCGAAGACGGATCCCGCAAGCCGCTCTTAACCAAACTGCGCGGCAACGTCTCGCTCTCGCCAAACGCGAAATATGCGATCTATTACGACGGCAAAGACTGGTATTCGTATTCAATCGCGGACGGCACGACCACAAACCTTACGAAAGACATAAAAGTCCATTTCTACAACGAAGAGAACGACCTGCCGTCGACGCCCAACTCGTACGGCATCGCGGGTTGGACCAAAGACGACGCAAACGTTCTGATCTACGACCGCTACGACATCTGGCAGATCGCGCCCGACGGCAGTCGCTCCAGAAATCTCACCGACGGCGTTGGTCGAAAAGAATCGACGGCGTTTCGATATATTCGACTCGATCCGAAAGAGCGCTGGATCGATCCGGACAAACCGATGCTGCTGAGCGCTGAGAACCAGGAAACTCACGATTCAGGTTTTTATCGCGAGAAAGTCAACAGCGACGCGTTGCCGCAGAAGCTTTTGATGGCAGCAAAGGATTTCAGCAATCCAGCGAAAGCACGTGACGCCGACGTTCTCATCATGACTGCGTCGCGCTTCGATCAGTTTCCTGACATCTGGGTGACGAACAGCACCTTCAGGGAGTTGAAGCGCGTCAGCAACGGTGACGCACAACGCGCTGCGTTCAACTGGGGCACCGGTGAGCTGGTGAGTTTCAAGAACATCGACGGCGTGCCATTGAAAGGGCTGCTTCTCAAACCGGACAACTTCGATCCGCGCAAGAAGTACCCGATGATCGTCTACATCTACGAAAAGCTTTCGCAGGGCTTGCACGCTTTTCGCAGCCCGGGGCCGGGCACGTCGATCAATCCGACCTACTACGTCAGCAACGGTTACCTGGTCTTCATGCCTGACATCGTTTACACGATCGGCTATCCGGGCCAGAGCGCTATGAAATGCGTGCTGCCGGGAATCCAGGCGGTTGTCGATAAAGGCTACGTAAACGAGAACGCGATTGGAATCCAGGGACACAGTTGGGGCGGTTATCAGATCGCTTACATGGTGACGCAAACCAACCGCTTCAAAGCCGCAGCACCCGGCGCGCTGGTGGCAAACATGACGAGCGCGTACAGCGGCATTCGTTGGGGCACGGGCCTGCCGCGACAGTTTCAATACGAACGCTCGCAGTCGCGAATCGGCGGCAGTTTGTGGGAATACCCGCTGCGCTTCCTCGACAACTCGCCCATCTTCCGCGCGGATCGAGTCGAGACGCCGCTATTGATGATTCACAACGACGAGGACGATGCGGTGCCGTGGTACCAGGGAATCGAGTACTTCCTCGCGCTGCGCCGGCTCGGCAAAGAAGCCTACATGTTCAGCTACAACGGCGAGAAGCACGGCCTGCGGAAGCGCATCAACCAGAAAGACTACACGCGTCGCTTGCAGGAGTTTTTCGATCACTTTCTGAAAGGCGCGCCCGCTCCGGAGTGGATGGAAAAGGGTATCCCGTATCTCCAACGTGAGAAAGAAAAGGAGAAATACCGGACTTCAGAAGAAGACAATCCGTAAACAATCCGTGTTCATCCGTGGCTGAGTTTTAACCTGGCTTCCAGGTGCTCGCGTCGGGTGCGGCTCATTCGGAGTTGTTTGCCGTCATCGAGCACGACGATGTAATCACCATTGAAGTGCGGATGCATTTCCTTGATCCGGTCGAGATTCACGATGATTGAGCGGTGAATGCGAACGAATCTCGCCGGATCGAGGCGTCCTTCCAGATCGTTCATCTTTTCACGCAGCAGATGCGTCGTGCGACCGACGTGCAGTTTCGCGTAATTGCCGTCTGCCTCGACGAAATCTATCTCGTCAACCTTCAACAGCCGCACGCGCCCGGAGTCTTTGATCATCAGCCTCGTCAAATAATCCTGCTGATCTACTTTCCGTTCGCTTTCACGTTCCTCGAGTAACGCCAGCAGCCTCTTGCTCAAACGATTGATCTCGTGTGCCTCGATCTGCGCCTTCGCTCGCTTTAGCGCGTGCGCGAATCGCTCGTCGTCAAAAGGCTTCAGGAGGTAGTCGAGCGCATGGACGTCAAACGCCTTGAGCGCGTACTGATCGAACGCCGTCACAAAGATGATTGCTTGAATGTGCTCCGGGCCAACGTGCTCGAGCACGTCGAAGCCATCCATCTCTGGCATCTGGATGTCGAGGAAAATTAGATCGGGCGACAGCGTGTTGATGGCCTTGACTGCCTCGCGACCATTCCGGCACTCGTCGACGATTTCGATCTGCGGATCCTTCTCGAGCAGCAGACGGAGACTGCGACGCGCCAACGGCTCGTCGTCTACAATCAGTGTTCTGATCTTCTCGGCCATCAGGACGAAATTCTCAACGGCATCACGATCACCACCTCGACGCCGCCGCCATCGCGATTGCGAATATCAAACTGGTGGTTATCGTCGTAGAGCTGTTGCAGACGCGCGGCGGTGTTGGCGAGACCAATGCCGGCGCTGCCTTTGAGTTGCCAGTCGTCCGGCAAGCCTGCGCCATTGTCGTACACTGTCAATCGCAAGTGACCATTTTCAACAGCAGAGCTGATTCCGACCAGGCCTGAGTCTGCGCTGCGACCAAAGCCGTGTCGCAATGCGTTTTCAGTGAGCGGCTGGAGGATCAGGTTTGGCACCAGGGCTTTGGTTGTCGCCGGATCGATGTCGAGTTTGATCTGAAGTCGATCGGAAAATCTCATCTCCTGAATACTCAAATACAGCTTAATGAAGCCCAGCTCTTCTCTCAATTCGACTTCCTGCCTCGCGGAATGATCGAGCGTGTGACGCAGGAGATCGCTCAGTCCGACCAGCATGTTAACCGCGGCGTGGTTCTTCTGATCGCGAACGAGACCGACAATGTTGTTGAGCGTGTTGAAGAGAAAGTGTGGATGCAACTGCATTCGCAGCGAATCCAATTGCGCCTGCGCCAGTTGCGCTTCCAGTCGACTGGCCAGAAACTCGCGCTCGCGATATTTGCGATAGTAGTCGAGCGCGTAACAGATACCGATCACGGCGCCGTACACCAGTAAGTCGGAGCCAAAAGAACTCGGCAAGCGCGAGACTAATCGTGGCCAGAACGTTTTGGGGCTGTCGCCCATGTTGTCGAAAGGCTGAACAGTTAACGTGATAGCCGTGGCCATGGCGCTGTGCGCTGCGGAAGTGAGCAGAAACGCCGGCAGGTGGGCCAGCAGACTCGTCTTCCACGAATTGCCGACGAGCGAGTACCTGCGCGCGACCCAGACCATGATGGGCGTCAACGGCGCCCACGACAGCCACGTCAGGATGCCCCACGAAAAGATGCGCCACGCCAAATGACCGTGGCTTTCCGCACGCACCTCGAAATAAATCGGGCCGGCGTAGATCACCCCGAGCGTTGCCCAAACCGCAACGATCGCTAGCCACTTTTTTACAGAGTCATTAGCCACAAGGACGGCAAGTATAGCCGACCAGGCTCAGTAGATTGGTTACAGCGACGTGAATCGCCGTTTATCTGTGATGAATCGGTGTTAATCCGTGGTTAATATTTCGCCACGCGTGGGTCGACGTCGTCCGACCACGCCGAGATACCACCCTTCAAATTGATCAACCGGCCCTGAAAACCTGCGCGTTTTAGCGCCTGAATCGCCTTCGCGCTACGCACGCCGCCCTTGCAGTGAACGATTGTTTCGACCTCCGGATCGATCTCGTTCATGCGATTCACGACGTGTCCCAACGGGATCAGTTTCGTCCCCGGTATCTTCGCGATCTCAAACTCGTGCGGCTCGCGCACGTCGATGATCTGAATACGATCGCCACGCAAGCGACGCGCATTGAGCTCAGTCGCACTGATCTCTTCCAGCTTCGGCTCGGGCGGCGCGGCATGCTGCGGAGTGATACCGCAAAACTGTTCGTAATCGATCAGCTCTTTTACCGTCGGCTCTTCACCGCACACCGGACACTTCGGATCCTTCCTCAGTTTGAACTCGCGAAACTTCATCGACCACGCATCGAAAAGCAGCAAACGATTAATCATCAGACCCTCAGCCCCGAGAATGATCTTGATCGTTTCGTTCGCTTGTATCGCGCCAACAATGCCCGGCAACACGCCGAGCACGCCGCCTTCAGCACACGACGGCACGAGGCCCGGTGGCGGCGGCTCCGGATACAGGCAGCGATAGCACGCGCCCTTCTCAGCCCAGAAAACACTCGCCTGGCCTTCAAACCTGAATATCGATCCGTAAACATTCGGCTTTCCACTCAACACGCACGCATCGTTGACAAGATAACGCGTAGGAAAGTTGTCAGTGCCATCGACCACGACGTCGTAATTTCGAAAGAGCTGCATCGCGTTATGGCTGGTCAGGCGCGTCTCGTGCGTTTCGATCTCGATGTGCGGATTGATGTCGCGCAGGCGATCGCGCGCGGATTCGATCTTGCGCCGGCCGAGATCTTTTGTGCCGTGAATGATCTGTCGCTGCAGGTTCGACTCTTCAACAACGTCGAAATCAACCATGCCGATCCGGCCCACGCCGGCGGCCGCCAGATACATTCCCACAGGCGCGCCCAGTCCGCCCGTGCCGATCATCAACACACTCGCGGCTTTCATCTTTCGCTGCCCCTGCATGCCGACTTCAGGCATGATCAAGTGACGGCTGTAACGCAGGATCTCTTCGTTCGACAACTCCGGCAACGACTGTGTTACTTCCGACTCGACCACCGCGCCGCCGGCAATCGAAGGCACAATCATGATCGTGTCGCCGTCTTTCACGGGCGTCTCTGGCCCTGACGCGTGGCGGATGTCTTCGTCGTTGAGATAGACGTTGACGAAGTTGCGCAACTTGTTCTGCTCGTTGAACAGGTGGCGCCGCAAGGAGATGTAAGTCGAGGTTAGCCGTTCGAGCGCCTCGCCGGCAGTTTTTGCTTCAACTACGATCTGTGATTGTCCATCGGCAAACTGCCTGAGCGGCGCCGGTATCGAAATTGTGACTGGCATAATTGACCCTCTGATTTCTAAGATCTTAATTCCTCTGGATTGAACCGCGAACGATCCGGTTCCTGCTCCCACGAAAACAGATCCGTCGCCTTACCCGGACTCGTCGAAACGATGATGTACGAGTAAGTCGGCCACGCGTGCTCGAGATCGTATTGCGACGGCACTGCCGGCGAATCCGGATGCGAATGATAAAACCCGACCACTTCCAGATCGTGCTCACGCGCGTATCGCTCCCCACGCATCAACTCGACCGGTTCGATCAAGAACCGGTTTCGCTTCGCACTCTCCTCACGCGCATTTGAGATCGGATACGTCTCGCTAACGATCTTGCCTTCCACGGTATATCGGCCAAGCAACAGCCCGCAGCACTCGTACGGATAATCGCGCACGCCATGCGCTCTTATTTCATCCAGCAAATGTTCACTAACAGCGATCATCCGTCTGCTAATCCGTCTAATCCGTGGCCGATGTCCGCAATGATGTCGTCGATCTTCTCGATCCCCACCGAGATGCGGACCAGTCCATCGACAAGTCCCCACTCTTGTCTTCGCGCTGGCAGCAGATCGCGGTGCGAAGCGGTTGCCGGGTGCAACACGCTCGTAAAAACGTCACCCAGACTCGTCGAGCGCACACACAGCTTCAACGCGTCCATAAAACGAAACGCCGCTTCTTGAGTATTGTCGCGCAGCTCAATCGAAACGAGCGCTCCCAAACCAGGATAATGAACGCGCGCGATGGCCGGATGCTCGTTCAGGTAATTGGCGAGACTTCGCGTATTCTCACACTGCCGCTCCATCCGCACCGGGAGTGTCTTCAAACCACGAAGAATCTCGTGGGCGTCCCAAACACCGAGCACGCCGCCGACAAGCTTCATCACACTGACGAGCGCGGCGCTGTCCATCTCGTCGCGTGAGATCACCACGCCGCCCATCGCATCAGCATGACCGCCGAGATACTTCGTAGCGCTATGGACCACGATGTCAGCGCCTTGCTTCAGAGGCTGGCGCAGAAAAGGCGTCGCGAACGTGTTGTCGATGATCAAGCGCGCGCCATTCTCGTGTGCGATCTCGGCGCACGCTTCGATGTCACAAACTTTTAGCAGCGGGTTCGAGATCGTTTCCGCAATCAGTACCTGCGGTTTAATCTCGCGCGCTTTCTCCCGCACGGCTGATAAGTCGCTGAAGTCTGCGAAGACTGTTTTGACGCCGAAGTTAATAAGGATCGTGTTCAGCAGGCTGGTGGTCGCGCCGTAGAGATCCTGCGACGCCAGCACGGTCGAGCCTGACTTCAGATCACAAGCGAGGAGAGCAGCGTGAACCGCGGCCATGCCGGTGGCGTACGCGCAGGCAGTAGCGCCTTCTTCAACGTCGCGCATTGCTTCTTCGAACGCGGCGGTCGTCGGGTTGCCGTAACGCGTGTAGACAAATCCTTGCTTCTCGCCGCTGAAGACCTGATCCATCTCCTGCATTGTGTCGTAGGTAAACGTCGCGCTGGCGTAGATGGGCACGGCAACGGGTTTTGCTTCAGGTTGTGCCTGTCGCTCACCGCTGTGTACGAACTTCGTCGTGATGTCGTGTTTAGTCATGGGGAATTGTCTCCCGCAAAGGCGCAAAGAGAACCGATCTACCTGTTTTATTCTTTGCGCCTTTGCGCCTTTGCGGGAGTATTCTTCACGTCTCACTCAAATACCGCTCGCCGCCGTCGCAGAGCACAGTCACCACCACCGCCGGCTCTCGCAACGACGATCCCACCCGCACGGCCGCAAAAACGTTTGCTCCGGAGCTCGGGCCTACCAGCAATCCTTCTTCACGGGCTAATTTACCCGTCATTAATAACGCATCTTCGGTCGCAACTTCCAGCGTAGCCGTCGCCAGCGACTCGTCGTAAATGCCCGGAACCATCGCTGTGGCCATGTGTTTCAAGCCTTCGATTCCATTCAAAGGTGAATCTGGTTGCACCGCCACGGCCTTCAACTTCGGATTCAATTCTCGCAAACGTCTCACGACGCCGACGAACGTACCCGCCGTGCCCAAACCCGCGACGAAATGCGTGACACGACCGTTAGTCTGCTCCCAGATCTCGTTGGCGGTCGTTTCATAGTGGGCCAGCCAGTTAGCATCATTGTTGTACTGATCCGGATAGAAATATTTGTCGGGATCGCTGACGAAGATCTCGCGCGCGACGAGTTGCGCCCCGTCAGTCAAAAGCATCGGATCCGTTTCGACGATCTCAACACCGTAACTCCGCAGGATTCGCTTGCGCGGCAGGCCGGCATTCTTCGGCAAACAAACCGTAACCCGGTAACCACGCGAGGCGCCGATCATCGCGTAGGCAATGCCGGTGTTGCCGCTGGTCGCATCCAGGATTGTCATTCCGGGTTTCAGTTTGCCGCTGCGCTCACCTTCAAGAATCATCGACAGCGCCGCCCGATCCTTTACCGATCCACCCGGATTGAGGTGTTCTGCCTTCGCAAAAACCCGCACGCCTTCGCGTAGTCCGGCATCGAGCAGTCGCAGTTGCAGCAACGGTGTGTTTCCGATGTTTGCTTCGACCGTGCCGGGCTCAACCGCCACCACACGAGGCGCTTCCAAAACGTCTACCTGCATGTTCACCCCAAAAAGAAAACCAGTCGCCACTTCTAAAAGTGCGACCGGTTTCGCCGTTCAAAATTTGCTGGTCAGTTAGCTCATGCGCTACTCCGGCCCGCAAACGGCCTCTCGGTCGCGGTGCCGTAATAGCACCACTGACAACAGAGACAACATGCGCAGGCCTTCATTGACATTGACTCGCAAACTATAGGCTTGGCCAATTTTGCTGTCAAGGCGACTGGCTAAATCCGTCTTTTCCGCGTTAATCTGTGGCTCAAATGTCTGACAATTGGCCGCCACTACCGCTCGAAGAATGGAAGGACACGTGTGCGACGCTGCACATGTGGACTCAGATCGCCGGCAAAGTTCGCCTCGCTCAAACGCCACTGGTTAACCACTACTGGAACGTGCCGCTTTACGTCTCGGCGCGCGGATTAACCACTACCGCGATGCCGCACGATGGAAGGTTCTTTGAAATGGAGTTTGATTTCATCGATCACCTTCTTGTGATCAAGTGCAGCGACGGCGCGAGTGAAAATATCAAGCTTGAGCCGAAATCCGTTGCCACTTTTTACCAGGAGACAATGGCGGCGCTGCACGGGCTCGGTCTCGATGTGCGGATCTGGAAGATGCCGGTTGAAGTTCCCGACCCGATTCCTTTCGATCAGGACCAGCAACATGCGTCTTATGATCGCGAGCCTGTTGAGAGGTTGTGGCGCATACTGCAATCGTCAGATCGGGTGTTACAGGAGTTTCGCTCGCGGTTTATCGGTAAGTGCAGTCCGGTACACTTTTTCTGGGGCAGCTTCGATCTGGCGGTGACGCGATTCTCAGGACGCCCCGCGCCGCCGCGAGCTGGTGCGGATCCGATTACGCGTGAAGCGTATTCACATGAGGTGATCAGTCACGGCTGGTGGCCCGGGCAAGGACCATTGGGCAAGCCGGCCTTCTATTCCTACACCGCGCCCGCACCGGACGGCCTGAGCGAAGCGAAAATCCGCCCCGAGAAAGCGTTTTACAGCAAGGACATGTCTGAGTACTTAATGCTGTACGACGACGTCCGCACCGCCCCCGATCCCGACGCCGCCCTGCTGGACTTCTGCCAAAGCACCTACGAAGCCGGCGCCAACCTCGCAAAGTGGGACCGCGCTTCACTCGAACGCTAGAATCGCGAAACGATGAACAGGCTGCCACCGATCGCAATCAGGTCTTCGAACAAAGCAACGTTGAAATCTGGCTGGCGCAGGGACCTTACGAGCCGAGCGCGGGCCTGATAGCCGGCGAAACAACCGACGATTCCACCAATCACCCCCAGCCCAGCACCAACGTAAGCCGACTGTCCACCACCAAGAGAAACGCATGCGCCCGTGAAGCCACCTGTCACGATGCGGCCGATAAGTCCTGGAGGAGCCGTGCGGTTCGGAGTATTCGGCAGCTTATCAAACATTACTTCTGTGACGGCCAACACGCTCACAATTATTACCGCAGGAAGCGAGCCGATGAGAGACAGTGGCCGCGCAACTTTGAGCCAACCCAGGTGCACGGCTTACGCGACTGCGGCAGGAGGCATAAGCGAGCGCAACCCGGCGAAGAGTCCAATTAGAAATGCGAATAACAGCGTCATCTGTATCTCAATTTTTTTTGATCTTAAATCCACTGATCGCAAACACGACGCTCGTGTGAGTCAAATCGATTGGTGACAAACGAAAACTTTTGCGCTAGGTTGCTGATATCCCACCTGATCAAAAGAAGCGGGCCGACTTGTGCTTGAACCACATAGCCGACCCTAGATCCTCAACCTTCTGAAGAAAGGATAAGGACCATGGCAAATCATGGTAACGTATCACCGCGCAAACAAAAATCTCGCACACTCGACGCTAATCTAAAACGACGCGCTCGAAAACTAACAACCGACAGCAGAGTCGATCCACGGACACGCTCACTAATCCGTTATGGATTAGAGATCAAAGACGAATATCTTGAGCAAGTAGTGAATCGTGTTGAGGCCGGCGAAATGCGCATCGACCACATCCACTTGGAGAGTGATTAAGAATTTCCGCAGCTCCGTGTCTCAGCGGTGCTTAACCGCGGAGACGCGGCGGCCGCGACCGACGGCCCGCGATCATTCATTAGCCGTGTTTCCGGAATATCCTGTGCGCGATGGTGAGGAGACTGTCAGCCAAACCGAAGAATTGCACAAGTCGTCAAGCTTAACGAGGTCTTTCCCGGTCGTAGTTGCTCCGTAACTAGCATGACAGTCTATAATCGCGGCAGGCCGCTTTGGTGGAACAATAGAATGATGCATCAAAATAGAGTCTCCGATCGAATTTCCAGGCGTCAGCTAGGGCTCGCTTCAGATTACTTGGCCCAGGAAATCCAGCGATCTGTGGAGCGCACGCTAACAGAACAGCGGGTGCCAAACGTAACCGTAACGATGGTTCGGCACACAACCACACCGTTTCAGCGAATCTGGATCAAGACAAGTCGTTCCATGACCGATCAGGATTGGCCAAAGGTTATTAAGGGACTGAAGCAGTTAATTAAACTGCACCCCCCACGACCGGTATTAGCGAATACGCAAGTGTTGATGGGTATAGCATTTTTTAAAGCTGGTGATCGTCCGGCCGCCGGGAAAGCGTTGGAAGAGGCAATAGGTCTAGAGCCGAACAACCAACTCGCCAATCTGTTTCTTGGCTGCGTTCGAATGGTGACGAACGACTTTGAAAGGGCAATCGAGCCGTTGGAGAGGGCACGTGCCGGTGGTGACAATGACACTCATGTGAACTTTTACTTAGGCTACATCTACACTGAGTTGCATCGGTGGAGTGATGCGATAAAAGCCTATAAGGCGGAAATCAAACTTAGTAAACGTTCAGAAACATACGAGTGTCTTGCCAGAGTTTATTATCGTCTATCCATAGAAGATTCGATTCGCCGAGAGGTTCACCTCCATAACGCAATCGACACCTATCGGCAGTTGACAAACGTAGAACGAAATAATCTGCAGGCATATAACCTCATCGGATATTTACATTCGTTATTAGAAGAATTTCGGGAAGCTGCCGCCGCGTACGAGAGGTGTCTTCAAATCAAACCAGATTACACACTTGCGATGGCTAATCTTGGATCAGCATATCTAAATATTGGAAAGGATTACGAAGCAAAGGAAGTTCTGGAGCGCTTGGTCAAACTAGGCGAAAAAACGATGCGGCAACAAATGATTCAGGCGTCTAGCAGTCAGAATCTCGACCTTAATCTACGAATTTCAATGGGGCAGGTTTATCAAGCCTTGGGTGCCGCATCATTAAGAATCTATTTATCTGAAATTCAGTCGAAGACGAAAAAGGCTAATCGCTCACTTTTAAGTACGGCAGAAAGCTCCTTTAATACTGCTCTTGAATATAACCCTCAAGATGTCCACGCTCTTCACAATCTTGGAAATGTTCATCGTCTGCGTAATTTGTGGGCCAAGGCAGCGCGGTTCTATAGTCGAGTGATCGAGCTAGAGCCGGTCAACGAAGATGCTGCCCAAAACCTACAAACCATACAAGAGTTTCGAACCGAGCAACGGCGCTGGCTGGAAGCGAAAGTTAGCAGGCGCGCTCAAGAATCTACTGAAGCAAATCCGATGTACACAGAGGACTTAATCGATGTAATTAACGAGGCGCGTGAGAAATTATTCGAGAATGTCGAGGTCGGTAGCGAAGAAGACTCGTTTTCTCAGGACGACATGCTGAGTTCGCTGTTGCCAGTTGCTCAATGGCTCGAAGAGGCAGGGTCGCCTGAGATACGAGTTGATCTCGCTGCTAGACTCTCGAAGCGTGGTTGGCTTTCTGAAGATCGTGCAGCAAAACTCGCCGGCCTCGAACCCAAGACTTTCCAGGGCGCTGCGCAGGTATTTAAGACCTATGATGAGATCTTAAATCTCTTCGCACAAGGACCATCTCCTCAAGAGGTGGCGTCGTTCCATTTCTCACCTAGAGCTCAAGAGCGTTCTAGGTACTTACTCGATAGAAATGAGACGGGAGAATTAACTGCAGAAGAGGCTGCAGAACTCGACCAATTGGTCGAACTGGAGCACCTAATGCAAATGGTGAAGGCTCGAGCGCAAACCCATGTGGGGATCGAACAGTGAGTGTTACCCGTGTCCCGGCCGAACTAAGGGAACGGGTGCGAGAACGAGCCAAACGTTCCTGTGAGTACTGTTTGCTAGCAGAAGAGCAAGCCTCCTTTGGTTTCGAAGCAGATCACATTATCGGCGAACAGCATCGAGGCCTGACTGTTGATGAGAATCTGGCTTGGTGTTGCTTTCCCTGCAATCGCTTCAAAGGTCCCAATATTGCCTCAGTGGATCCGGTTACCGGAGAGTTGGCTCGGTTGTTCAACCCTCGCTCTCAAATTTGGTCCGAGCATTTTCAAATTGACGCAGCACAATTAGTCCCTTTAACGCCTGAAGGTCGTGTTACGGTCGAAACCCTGAAGCTTAACTCAACCAAACGACTCGAAGTGCGGGAGACTCTAGCTTCTTTAGGCCAGTACCCGTTAAGAAACTCTTAGCAGCAAGACCGGATTAAGGGGCGTCAGGCCATGAGAGGCTTCCATTCTCGAGCGTGCATCCGACCAAACGTTCCTTTTGCTCACAACGTAGCCTCTTGACCCATGGACTACTCAGCCGCTCCCCTAATAGACGAACTCCATCGCGACATGTCACGCGGCGGTGCGTTACGCAAAACTCGCGGGCGGTCGTTCGATGTTTGCCGCGCTGCGCTTGATCAGCAATTTTGCCGCGGTATAGATGCCATGGCGGTAGGAAGAGCCCGACTGTTGACCCTTATGGTCCTGCATTTTCAGTAAGGCTCAGACGCAAAAACTCGGACCTGCCGGACGGCTCGCTGTTACCTACCCACTCGCCAGTCAAGGCAACGGTGGATAGCTGAGCGTGACTGCCGAGACTGACAGGCGACAACCCGGCCACAACGGAAAACGTTATCAACAGGAAAGCTTTGAGATTTACACGGATGATCACGGATTAGATTTCTGATCCGTGTTCATCCGTGTAATCTGTGGCTCAACTTAAAACTTAAATCTAACGCCTAACTGGACCTGTCGTTCACCGAGGAATGTTCGGGCGCCGCCGAAGGGCGTTGAGGGTGCGGGGTTCGTCAACGCGAGGGCTGCAGAGCTCGCGATTCCATAGCGCCCGGTGTTCACCGTCGCGATGTTCGATCGATTGAACAGGTTGAATGCTTCTGCAAGGAAACTCACGCTGTAGTTCTCGCCAAACTTGAAGGCCTTCGTCACGCGCGTATCAAAGACGTATATCCTCGGCGAAGTAAAACCATTGCGCTTCGAACCCGGCACGCGATCGGTGCTCGGGTTTCCATCGCGATTCGCATCGCCTGCGATCAACGCCGAATAAGCAAAGCCCGATTGCACGGTGATGATCCCCGAGAACGTCCAATTGCTCAGCACGTGCTTCGCGAACGCGTTGTCCTTCTGGACCACGCCAATCTCATACACGGGACTCAAAACGAAGCGGTTCCTGATGTCGAGATCGCTGCGACCCCAGTCCGAATTGATGTCGAGATTGTTTTGCAGCCCCTTCGCATCGTCAGCGCCAACGACGACCATCGTCTGATCCGGTCGGTTGTCGCTCGTGTCAGAGAACGTGTAAGCCGCGATGAACTGGAACCCGCGCGTAAAGCGTCGTTTGAGTTCCATCGCGAGCGCGTTGTAACGCGAATCAGCCGTGCTTTCAAACACGCTGATTCTCGCAAACCCGGGAATCGGTCGCGCCGTCGGATGCCGCAGCACAGTGAAATTCTGGCCGGCAGGATCGGTTACTGTAGTTGGAACCGGCGTGCCCAGATTGATGTCGCGCGTGCGACTCAGATGCACACCACGGAAGTAAAGATAACTGACTGAAAGGCTCGTATTCGCGAACAACTCGCGCTCGATGCCGAGACGTCCCTGCTGCACGTATGGCTGCGCATAATCGCCGGCAAACAGGTAAAGACTCGGGTTCACACCTCCTGCCGTCGGCGGTGCGCTGAAAATGTTCGGATACGTCGGGCACGGATTCGTAACGGTCGTGGTACACGTCAAACTCACACCCGTCACCTGTATTCCATTTTGCGAATGCGAGGTGCCGACCATAATCGCCGGCGTGCGTCCAAAGAAGATTCCATACCCGCCACGCAGCACCGTCTTCTCGTCGAACGCGTAACTGAATCCTAAACGTGGTCCAAAGTTGTTGCGATCGCGAACGGCAGACGTAGTGCTCAAACCGATCGCCGCCAGCGCCGCACTCGGATTGTTCACTGTTGGCTCGGCAAGCTCTTGCAGGTCGTAGCGCAGTCCCAGATTCAACGTGAATTTCGGAGTCACGCGCCAGTCGTCCTGAACAAAGAATCCATACTCGTTCATGTCAGGATTCGTCGTGGCTCCCGAAGTTCCCGTACCGGCAAAGTTCTGCGTAAACGAGGCCGGCGTGTTCGAGGCAAACAACGCATACGAGTTGAACGTGTACTGCCCGCTGAACAAGCCCGGGAAGAAATTGAAGACGCGATCGAAATTCAGATCCGCGCCGAACTTCAAGCTGTGATTGCCGCGCGTGTAGCTGACAACGTCGATGAATTGCGCGCGCTTAATCGTCGTTTCGCGCGGGCTAAAATTGTTTCTGCCGAGCTGCAGAAACCCGCCGCCGGTTTGAATGCGCGCCTCGGTGACGTCGCTGTTCGCCTCGCCCGGTTCGTGGTCGCGTCCATATTGGAAACGAATCTCGTTAATCAGCACCGGCGTCAACGTCGAGATCAAAGAGCCGGAGAAGGTTGTGGTTCGCGCCACGCTGTTGCCCGAGTGTTCTTCTACGCTGAGTGGACCACTGTTCTCGTTGTTATTCCCGGTGAAGTTTTGTTGATTGAATCGCAGCACGAGTTGGTTTGCGTTGTTCAACCGGATGTCTGTCTTCCCCATGTAGACGTCCTGGTCGCGCCCGATCTGGTAAGTGTCCAGGAACGGCAAAAGCAGATTGCGAATGTTCGCCGGCTGCGCGAAGAAGTTGGGCGGATCGACGACGTTCGGAATGTTCGAGCGCTGCCCGTCGTACGCGAAGAAGAAGAACGCGCGGTCTTTCTTGATTGGACCACCAATCGTGGCGCCATACTGGTTGATTTGAGACTTCGGACGTTTCGCGCCGCGCGCCGTCAGTACCGGCGTATTGGAATTCAGTGCTTCGTCGCGGAAGAACTCAAACGCGCTGCCGTGCCAATCGTTGGTCCCGGATTTGGTGACGACGTTGATCACGGCGCCGCCGGCGCGGCCAAACTCAGCCGAGAACCCGTTCTGGTTAACCTGAAACTCCTGCACGGATTCTTCTGAAAACTGGTAAGGCGGGCGCGTGCCGGTGCGGCCAAACGACTGGCCGAAGAACGTGTTGTTGTTGTCTGCACCGTCGACCTGAAGACTGTTGAGCGTGCCTTTCTGTCCGCCGACCGCGAGGTCGCCTTGTCGCGTTGGATCGCGAACGACGCTCGGCGTCAGTGTGGCGAAGTCGAGAAAGTTGCGACCGTTGACAGGCAGGTTTTGAATCGCACGCTCATTGACGACTGACGAGATCGACGTGCGACTCGTCTCCACCACTTGTCCTTCGGCGGAAACGTCGACCATCGCTGTCGGCGCATTGCCAACTGCCAACTGAATATCGAGCGGCGTCTGGCCGCCGACCGTCACGATCACGTTGGTGAAAGTCGACGGCACAAATCCCTGCGCGCCGCTTGTCTCGACTTTGTACGCGCCGGGTGGAAGAAAGACGATTCTGTAAACGCCTTCATCGTTTGTCTGTGCATTCTTTTGCAGCCCGTTAGCGAGGTTTGTGGCGGTGATGGTGACGTTGGTGACTGAAGCGCCGTTCGGATCAATGACGCGGCCTTCGATGTTTCCGGTGTTTGCTTGTGATTGAGCTAAGGTGGTTAAAGAAACAAAGAGAACGAGGGCGAGAAGCAGGGGGGCTCTAAACAACATGATGTCTTTCCTTTTCTTTTAACCACCAAGACACAAAGACACAACTCATTTATTAAGAATTTTGTGCCTTGGTGCCTTTGTGGTTAAGGCTTTAGGTTTTCAAGGGGCGCCACAGGGTGGCTAAACGCTTACCACTCGCAGTTTGCAGCAGACTCATTACGCCCATGTAACCAAACCCAAAGAAGAACAGCAGCAGGAAGGGAATGGTTCCCCACATGTGAAGACGGGCGGAATAAGTAATCGCGAGCAGGAAGTAAATCGCAAAACTCAATTCGAGCAGCGGCAGCAGACCGCGCTTGCGTTTGTATTTCTTTCGTTTCCAGGTGGCGTCAGTAGTGTCTTCGACTTTGTATTTTGGCGTGCGCACAAACTCCGACTTCACGCCCATCAACGCCTCCAACACCGCGCGCGCGTTGGAAAACGCGAGGCCGATGCCGAGGCCCATCACGAGGGGCAAGTGCAACAACCGCGGCGTGCGTTTCTGGTCCAGATACCAAACTGCCGAACCGTAAAACAGCACCACCGAGATCGACGAAAAGATTAAGAGCGGCAGATCTAGCACCATCAGGTGATAGAACGGCTGGTTGTAACGCACCAGCAACAACGGAAACTGCAAAAAGCTGGCGACGATCATCAGCGGGTAACTAATGTTTCCCGTCAACCGGAAAAACATCTCGAGCTTCACGCGAAACGGAAGCGGCGCCAGCCAGATGCGCGGGTAGAGTTTTAGTCCAACCTGCATCACGCCCTTGGCCCAGCGTCGCTGCTGCGCTTTGAAGGCGTTGATCTCGACCGGAATCTCCGCGGGCGCTTCTTCATCAAGCAGGTAAACAAACTTCCAACCCATCAACTGCGCGCGGAAACTCAGATCAGTGTCTTCGGTCAACGTGTCGTGCTGCCAGCCACCGCTCATCTCGATCGCCTGGCGACGCCAGATGCCGGCCGTGCCGTTGAAGTTGAAAAAGCCGCCGGTGCGATTGCGCGTGGTCTGTTCGACGACGAAGTGGCCATCGAGCATGATCGTCTGTAAGCGTGTCAGCAGGTTGTAGTCGCCGTTGATGTGCGACCAACGCATCTGCGCGCAACCAACCATCGGATCCGTGAAGAAGTCGACGAGCTTGCGCAGGCAGTCGGGCTTGGGGACGAAGTCGGCGTCGAAGATGGCGAGCAGTTCGCCTTTGGCTGACTTGTTGCCGTTCTCGAGCGCACCGGCTTTGAATCCGGTGCGATCCGAGCGATGGATGTAGTGGATATCAAACCCTTGCTCTTTATACTTCGCGACTACCGCTTCAGCGACTCGCACGGTTTCGTCAGTTGAGTCGTCGAGCACCTGGATCTCGAGCTTTTCGCGCGGGTAGTCGATTGCGGTAACGGCTTTCAGCAGGCGATCCACAACGTAGAGCTCGTTGAAGAGCGGCAGTTGGACGGTAATGCGCGGCAGCTCGGCTTCGGAGAATCTCGCGCTGGGCTGCGGCACGAAGTTGCGATAACGCCAGAAGTCGATGACCTGCTTGATGCGATAGGCGCCGTAGATGGCCAGGGTCCCGAGAATCGCGAAATAGACGAGCAGGATCGTGTAGTCGAAGGTGTCGAGCTGGTAAAGCGGACTGATATTTCCCCAGGTTTTGTAGACGCCGTCGTTGAAATAGCGTTCAAAGACTTCGTAGGGCGTTGGCCCGATTGGGCTAGGCCATGGTGTTGGAGCTGGGGACTGCAAAATCATTCGCGTAGACTAACATTCAAACGATCTCAACCACAAAGGCACTAAGGCACAAAGTTTTTCTCTAAATCCGGCGCTCAGGGGCGCTGTAATCGCTCGGGGCGGAGGCGATGGTTTCGGGCGATGCGAGGGTGAAAGTAGCAGGCTGCGGTTTAGAGGCTTGTAAGGGCCGTAAACTCAGATCCATCAATCCCGGCACGACATAGAATACGGCAACGCTTCCGAGTAACGCTCCGGTAAGCAGACGCGACGTATGCGTGTTCTCCCAAATCCCAAAAAACGTCAGACTGAAATCGATCCCGAGCGGCACGGCAGCCAGCAGTAACCAACGGGGTGGAGGGGTGGTCGTGGTTCTTAGTGAACGAATCAGCGGGTACAACAGCAACGTGATCACAAAACCCGCATAAAGCCCGGTGCAACGTGAACAGACCGCGAGCTTGTGCCCGTCAATAAAATACGAGCGATCCGGACGCTGATGACAAAGCACGGCAAACGCGCGATAGATCACCTGGGCCACTTCACTGTGCCCACCAGCCGCCGCCAACGGCGCCACCACCACCAGCGCCACCAAAGCCGTCACCGTCGCAGCACTAACCGCCCAAAACACCAACGGCCTGCGCGTCGGCACCACTTGCGGCACATATCCGTTCATAAATCCGTGTTCATCCGCGGCTAAAAACGGATGACGGTATCAGGTCCGCCTTCGATGTGCAGCGTATCCACAAACCGAATGTGGCGTGATTCTGTCGTCATCACCATCGAATGCGTCCGTTTGCCTGCGCCAAAAAACCGCACACCCTTCAACAATGCCCCATCCGTCACGCCAGTCGCCGCAAAAATGATCTTCTTCCCGGGCGCCAGATCGTCTGTATCGTAAACCTTCTTCGGATCCTTAATCCCCATCGTTGCCAACCGATCGAGCACTTCAGCCTGCGACGGCACTTTGTCCTTATCTACTCCCAGCCGTGCCGGATCAAACTCCAGGCGCGCCTGGATCTCACCATTCAAACACTTCATCGCCGCCGCGGTAATCACTCCCTCCGGCGCGCCGCCAATCCCCATCAACGCGTGTATGTTTGTCCCCGCCACCGCTGCTGAGATCCCGGCAGAAAGATCGCCATCGGAGATCAGGCGAATACGCGCGCCCGCCGCTCTCACGTCTGAAATCAGTTTCTTGTGTCGCGAACGATCAAGCACGATCACTGTCAGGTCTTCGATGTCGCGCCCGAGCCGGCGCGCGATATTCTTCAAGTTGTCTTTCACCGGCGCATCGATATCGACAACGCCGCGCGATGATGGACCAACGACGATCTTGTCCATGTAGATATCCGGCGCGTTCAGTAACCCGCCACGCTCAGCCGCAGCCAGCACCGCGATCGCATTGTTACCTCCGAGCGCGCAGAGGTTCGTGCCCTCCAACGGATCGACCGCAATGTCAACCTCCGGGCACAAACCGGCAATCTCTTCCCCGACTCCAAAACCGCCACCCACTTCCTCGCCGATGTAAAGCATCGGCGCTTCGTCGCGTTCGCCTTCGCCAATCACCACACGCCCGCGCATCGGCACCGTGTCCATTACTTCCCGCATCGCCTCGACAGCCACTTTATCGGAACCCTGCCGGTCCCCCTGCCCCATTGTTCGTGCTGCCGCGATTGCCGCGGCCTCGGTTACGCGCAAGAAATCCAGAGACAGCTCGCGCTCTGTTCTGAGGTCGTCACCCATGTGTTTCAGGTCTCCTGATTTAAGGGAAGTAATAATGCTCGCTCATACTAACAGAGCAAAGTGCGATTTTGTAGTTTCCGGTAGACAAACGTAAATTCAGCGAGTAATCTGCACCGGCCTCTTCGTTTCAGCGTCCTCATCACATGGACCGAAGAATAGAACTCGTCATTTCAAAGATAAAAAGCGAAACCGCGACCGCGTGGGACAGTACAAGTCTCGCCACGCTGGTGAATCTCTCTCCTTCGCGTTTCCGCCATCTCTTCAAGCAGGAAACGGGAATAGGTCCCGCGCAATATCTCAAAGAATACCGGCTGCGCAAGGCTGAGAAGTTGCTGCGGACCACGTTTCTCTCTGTGAAGCAGGTGTTGAAGCACGTGGGGATTGGCTCGAATGCACACTTCGTACATGATTTCAGAAAGAAGTATGGAATGACGCCCACCGCGTATCGCAGGACCATCGGCTACTCTTCCAAACGACGCAAGCGACACAAAAAGAAGTCATCGGTGTAACTGTAGGGGCGGCCCTCCGTAGCCGCCCCAGTCTGCGCATTCAACACTGGGGTGGCCACAGAGGGCCGCCCCTACAAATTGCATCGTTCACGCTCAATAGCCGGTTTAGGCAAAAGTTAGCCGTTTTCGACAAGAAACAGCCGTTGACTAGCATCCTCATTCAGATTAAATTGCCGTCCGACCCACCAAAACTTAATTAACTAAAATGGGAGTGTGAAAAATGTTTTTCCAATCCTCACGTGGATTAGTGTGGTCCAACTTATTACTTCTACTTCTCGCGGCACCAGCTTCGGGGCAAGCGCCTGACGCAGTCGTCGCATCGGTGAACAACATCGAGATCACGCAGAAGCAGGTGGATGAGTCGGTAGCGGGGCAAATTTATCCCTTGCAGCAGCAGCTTTACGCGATCAGAAAAGCAGCGCTCGACAATCTAGTAACGACAAAAATTCTTGAAAGCGAAGCAGCGGCTCGCGGCATTTCGATCGAAGACCTGCGCCGTCAGCTCACCCTCGGCGAGATCAATGTTACGCGCGCGCAGGTGGAAGAAGCTTACACGCTGAACGCATCTTTCTTCGCCGCGATGAGTCCTGATGAGGCGCGCGAACGGTTGCGTCTTGACCTCGAAAATCAGGCGCGCATGAAACACTACCGCGCGGGTCTCGAGGCGCTGCGAAAAAAGTGGACCGTTAATTTAAGCCTGCCGCCGCCTTCGTTTGCGTTGGAGCTGGACGACGGGCTCTCGCCGGTAAAAGGATCCAGTAAGCCTCTTGTGACGATCGTGGAGTTCTTAGATTTCGAGTGTCCGTTTTGCAGCGCCGTACAGAACACGTTGAAACAGATTGTGCAGAGCTACGGCCGCGACGTGCGACTCGTCTTCAAGCACCTGCCATTGGAAGGACATCGAAACTCTCTGCCGGCGGCACGAGCGGCATATTGCGCCGCCGAGCAGGATCGCTTCTGGCAGTTTCACGATGCGCTTTTTGCCTCGAAAAACCTGTCGCCGCCAGTCTTTACGCAGATCGCGACCGATCTCGGTTTGGGGCTGCCGAAGTTTCAGGCATGCCTGAGCTCCGAACAGTCGCGCACGGGCGTAGTTAAAGACATCGAAACGGCTCGACTGTTTCGCATCGAGAGCACTCCCAGCTTCATCGTCAATGGGAAATTAATTCAGGGCGCCCTCAGCTTTGCTGATTTTCAAAAAATTATCGAGCAGGAGCTAAGCCAACGCGCTAATCAAAAACAATCCTCAACCAATTAGGAGATCCTCATGAAACTGAACTTAGCTTTGACCTCACTTTTTCTCGCGCTGCTCTTCACTGGATCAGCCCGCGCTCAAAAGCAGTCTGGTACAGAACAGGAAAGAGTAGTTCGCGAGACTTATCGCAAACTCGAAACCTACAACGCCGCCGCTCAAATCTTTCAAAACGAAATGACGAGAAAGCCGATTCATGCCGCAATTAGTTTCGAACTCACGGCCTTCCGTTCCGGCAATGTGGCTGAGATTATCAATCAACGTTACGCCGACCTGGTCACGTTGCCGGCGGGCGACGTCGTATCGCTGACACGTGGCGGTCATTCTCTCGATGGTGGTCCACAGGAAGCGACTTTCGCTGCGCAATGGGAACACGGGCATTATGCAGCGGTCTTCGATCCGGTGTGGACGTTGACCGACGTCTTTCACTTTGAAGCAGCGCGATACTACGACATCAGGACGTACGTCGCTTACCAGGTGACCGTCAAACTCGATGGAAGATCTCGCACCTACAAAGCGCTCGCACTCTTTCACGAATCGCGGGAGCCCGGCGACGTTGGCGCGCCGGAGTTCTGGGACGCGATTGTGAATGGGATCGGAAGCGTTTGGGAAGAAAAGCGTCCGCCGTACAAGGAAAAGAAAGGGATTCTGGTCGAGAGATCTGAGGAGAATCTGTCTCTGTCTGCCGCAGTTGGCTCAGATGTGGGAACTGAAACGGCGAGCTCTACTGTGACTAGTTTGCCTTTCTGGATCAGTACCGATTTTGCCGAACATGCGTCGGGCGGTCATGGTGGCACAGCCGAATACGCTGGTACCTGTACAGTGCTGCCGGGAAGCCTGCAGCGGTGCTCCGTGGTGGTCGGGAACTTCGAGGCCTTGGAAAGCGGTACGCTGAGCAATATCACGTTGTTCTTTTCTCACGTGGGCACGAAGGATCAGAAAACGGAAAATCGCACGGGCGCGCTTGGCACCAGTATCTCCTGCGCCTCGGCAACTGGAGTGGCCTTTTCGTCATGTCTTCTCGGTACTAATTGCGGCGCAACCGCACAAGTGTCGCTGAGTATTCTCGTCACAGGTGTGTCATCAACCATAACCGGCGGCAATATGTGGCGCGACGTCAATGCCGAACATTTCACGTGTAGTCTTTCCCCCGTCGCCGGTATCGACGGGACGAGTAATTGCAACCTGACTTTCGCGAACCGCTGCATGAGATTTGGAGGCGAGTACGACTTCTTCAGCTGCACCTGTTTTGGCTGTGACACGTGTGGGGGGTCACCGGTTGTGATCGATATCGCCGGTGATGGTATTGCGCTGACGGATCCAGCCGGTGGTGTGGATTTTGATCTCAATGGCAACGGCACGCGCGATCGTCTTGGTTGGACTTACGCGGGCTCAGACGATGCCTGGCTGGCACTCGATCGCGATGGGAATGGCGCGATCGATAATGGGGCCGAGTTGTTTGGCGATTTTACCGCGCAGCCGGCGGCGCCCAACAAGAATGGCTTCCTGGCGCTGGCAGAGTTTGACAAGGCTGCAAGCGGCGGCAACGAAGATGGGATTGTCGATAGCCGCGACACCATCTTCAACAGTCTGCGGTTGTGGCAGGACAGAAATCACAACGGTATTTCCGAGCCGGAGGAGCTTCAGACGCTCGCT
>Ga0070689_100000548_pt1 | contig 22434 bp, 16 predicted proteins | sample KBSS23HmetaG_FD_64669 | JGI IMG/M metagenome (GOLD analysis project Ga0070689, IMG submission 64669) | Switchgrass rhizosphere microbial communities from Kellogg Biological Station, Michigan, USA - KBS S2-3H metaG | ecosystem: Host-associated > Plants > Roots > Rhizosphere ...
GCACAAGTCGACGAGACTCGCGCTTGTGTGTTCATGCAACAGGGCCGTCTCTCAGATGCTGAACGCGTCGCACGTTTGGCAGTTCAGAACCAGGAGAAAAGCGGCCGGCAAGCGCTCCTTACAGATGCACTGATAACTCACGGCAAGGCGTTAGCGCGTCTCGGAAGTTATGGCGCTGCGCTGATGGCTTTCCGACGAGCAATCGAGCTGTCGGCACGTGGCAAGAATCTCACCAGGGCTGAAGATGCGGCCTTCGCGGCTTTTCAGGAAATCGGCGAGCGCTTAGTTGTAGCGGAGGAAGGCCAGCAGCTTTCCGGGCGAGGTTGGAGCCACGACAAACGAGCAATAGAGCATAACCTCATCAAGCTCGCGCTGGAGCAGACAAACGGGAGCGTGACTCATGCTGCCCGCAACCTCGGAATCTCATATCAATCACTCAATTACATGCTGCGCACCAGGTACAAGGATTTGCTCGAGGTGCGAGCTCCAGTGCGGCCGCGCCCGCGCAAAAGCAATCGATAACTTTTCAATTCTTATATCTTCGCGAACGACGACGCTGCGGTTTCATGTACTTGAGCAGATCGCTGTGTCTTGATTCCAGGATGTAGGTTAGTGCCTGATGCGACATCCCGAGACTGCGGGCGGCACGAGTCACGCTTCCTTGAGAATTCTCGAGCGCGAGTTTGAGCGTGTCGTGCTCGAACGAGCTTACTTCTTCGTTGAGCGTGCGCCCGGAAATAAATTTCTCTCCTTCGAATATAGCCAGGTGTTGGCCCATCTCCTGAAATACTGCGAACGCAGCTTCTGCCGCACGATTGCGGTCGCCGGTATGTTCTGACAACTGGATCGCGCGTCGAAACGCAGACAGTGCTTCGCCGTAGTTTTCCAGGCGGGCCAACGCTCTGCCGTGAGTTATCAACGCTTCAGCTAACAGCGCGTGACGGCCGTTCTGCTCCTGCGTGTGTACCGCGGAACGTACGATTCTTTCGGCCTCTACCACCTGTCCCTGTTTGAGAAATACGCAAGCACGAGATTCATCAACTTGCGCCACCCCTGTCACGTCTTCGAGACTATCCAATAGACGACGAGCATGGTCTAAATGCTGATGAGCTTCTTCGAACCGGTTGATCGCGAAGTATAGAATTCCGAGATTGTTCTGGACGTTGGCGAGATAATTCCTATGCTCCGCGAGCTCGAAGTGATAACTGGCTGCCGCATATTCCACCAGAGCGCGATCCAGATACTCAGTACGCGTCTCCGTTTCCCACAAATTCTTAAGTACGTTTCCGAGAGTAACGTGATAGGCGCCTTTAAGCGTCTGATTATCAAGCTTCTGAAACAGTGACGCGTAGTCAGTGAGGATGCTCAATGCCTTTTCGCAGTCCGAGGCTACGGTCTCGACGATGGCGAGTCGCACCACAGCCTTTCCTTTCACGTCGTCATCCACGGCCAATCGTGAAAGTGCTTCCTCAAGAAGATCGCGGGCCTCGTTGTTTTCGCCGGTGCGCCAGTAGCAGAGAGCGAGCTCCGTTTGTGCCTCGGTTATTTTCTCTTCCTGACCGAGTGACTGAAATATACTGAGGCTCTCAAAGATCAGATCTTTGGCTCTTTCCTGACCTTCCGCGAGTTGATGCTTGCTTCCGATGAAGCCTGTCAGCACTCCCGCGCGCAGGAGTAGTTCGGCGGCCACGCGTGGTTCAAGGTTCCCTACTTCCGGACGCTCATCAATGTGCTGCCAATATCCGCTAAGCACTTTCTGAGCTTCTTCATATTCGCCTTTGTTCTCGAAGTCCCTGACTATTTCACAGCACAATTCCGCACGGGTATTCACACTGAGATTTGGATCGTCCAGTTGATGTAAACGTGAGGTTCGTAAGGTCATGCGAGAACCAGCTTTCAAAGCTTTTGAAATTGCGCGCAAATGTTACGCTGTCAATTTCGCGCTGACAAGAAGATTAAAGCTGCTCCGGTTAAGAGCGTCGTATATAAAATTTTTGCATGATGAAAGATGCGAGGAATGAAGCCGCAGATGAACGCGGATGAGGGCTGATCTGCGTCATCTGCGGCTGAAGACTAAAGGGCGATCAATGATGACCGCGATGTTCGTCGGCCGCCGCAGGACCACTTTGCGGTCCGGGAGCAGCGACCTCTACGACAGTACGCATCCAGGGATGGATACAACATTGAAACCTGGAAATGCCGACTGGTAAATCCGAAGTGCCGGCAGTCGGACCTTCTTCGACTCCGCCAGCCGGGATAAAAGATATCGCTCCAAAATTCAGGCACTCGGGAGCCGGCACAGGATTGCCGGAAATACCATTTAGTTCAGTAACGAAGCCGCCGCCAAAAGCTGCGACGGGAGTAAAGGTGTGTGTCTCGCCACCAACGTTCTCGATGAATGTGGGGCGACCAACATTGAGATGCATCTGGCTCGGCTGGTTGCGCCACTTGTGCGCATCCTGAGTTGCTGCGAGCTCCGCGATGAACTCGTCAAACGTCGTATGTCCATTACCTACGCACGCGCCGTCGCCGAGTACGGCATTGAAAGAAGTGGGCTCACAGTCGTCTAACAACCGGATCTTTTTGTCACCTTGAACGGCGCCAACGCCGCCACTAAGACTCAGCACAGCGATTATGGCAAACACAGTCCAAACCGCTGTTCGAACAGTCAACTTTTGCTTCATGAATTAACCTCCTTGTCCGGGCCGGGCTCAGGTCAAACGGGGGGCGAGACCGAGGACGAAATTGCATGGGATTGATATAGCTCCGCAAGCATATACACTCCGAAAGAGAGGATGTCAATAAAGTATTTATCCACAGATTACACAGATGATTTTGGACATCTGTGTAATCTGTGGAAGAAGTCGGAATGTTTACGGTGCGGTAAGGTCAAACTGCTTGGGGTCGAGCGTCTTGTTAATGACGAACTGGCTCAAGGTCACAACCCAATCCTGCATCAGCGGATGGCTTTCCGCCTCGATCGTGAACTGGATTTTATAGGTGTGCGGCACAACCACGGAGCCTTCGCGGCGGAAGTCCGAAAAGTCCTCAGTGATTTTAAATCGAGTTCCCTTTTGTCTGGCAGCCTTGTCTGGGTTCGTTACTGTCGGTGCAACGAACTCCTGTTGATATTCGGTGCGAAGGTGCTGGAACGTCTCCGTGTCGAAGTAGAGTTTGATATCGAGATTGTTGCTGTTCCGTGGTTCATAACCGAGAACGTAAGCTTTCCGATCCTTAAGATTCTTTGTTCCTAACGACCGGAGTTTTCCTTTTCGCCCATTCGCATCAAGAAAAGGCCAGGCGGTTGACAGCGTGCCGCCGAGCAATCCCTCCCGGAATAGGATATCGTTCTTGAGCACAAAATCGCTGAAGGGCGAGCGCAAGCCCGGCCTTAACTCACCCAGCGTGAGCTTTTGCCCGTTGAAGGCTATCTTCTCGTTCGAAGCCTCCTGCCCGAAGATGAAGCCCATCAAACTCATAGGGCCCTGTGATGCCATTACCGCTCCGCCTTTGCCCGAGCCACTGCCTCCAACCCTGATCGTTACTTCCACTACTCCTTGAGCGACGAGACTCTTAAAGGCGGAGCGTGCTTCTGCTGTCCCGATCGATTCCAGGTGTGATGTTATTACTTCGTCTGCTGTAAGTTTCTTTGTCTCCTGTGAGAGACAGGTCGGCCCACTGCTAACGACTGCCAGCAACAAACCGCTAAACAGAATTAGTTTGTGTAAAGTCATTAGTTTCATTGTTCTTGTGGTGTACGCAAAAGTTGGGCGTTACCTCTGGTGAGGCAACGCCCAAGAGTTGTTCACGAGAAAAGTCCCGTGGTTAGAAATCGAATCTTCCAGCAAACTGGATGAGTCGCGGAGAGCCAGCCGTAGTCGATACGCCAAACAGACCATTGTTGATAGTGTTGCCTGGCAAACCAAAGTTTACGGTGTTGAAGATGTTGAAGAAGTCGGCGCGAATCGTAAAGCGCATGCTCTCATTTATCGGGAACCGCTTGATAACTGAGAAGTCGACTTTGTTGAATGCCGGTCCATAGAACTGGTTACGTCCCACGCTGCCTTGACGTCCTACTGCTGTGCCTACGGCAGCGCTGCAGGTTGTCGGGCTGGTGTTTGTACGGTTAGCCGGGCAGGGATTCCTGAAAAGGCTTTGTGCCGGGCCAGTGTATGTTCGAGGATCGGTGGTAGCCGCCGGGTTATCAGGAATTCCCAGGCCGGAGGGGGCGAAATCAGCACGTTGGCCCAAACCGGTTCCGGCGCTATCCGTACCACCGAAAATGCTGTACGGGATTCCAGTTTGTGATTGAACGATGCCGGACATGGTCCAATTACCCAGGAATCGATCAAGGTTCCTGTTCTCGAACCGCAGCGGCAGATCGTAGATGAAGTTGAGCACCAATCTGTGGCGCACATCAAAACCAGAATTGCCTCTTTCCGGAGCACTGAATCCGCCGACAAAGCCGGACGAATCACGTGGCAAGCCACGTTCACTGGCGCCGCCCGGACCACTACCTGGTACCAGCGCGTCCGCTGAGTCATCTATTGAATGACTCCACGCGTACACCACCTGGACCTGTCCGGTACCCAGCTCCTTGTTGGTTAGCGTCTTGGTCAATCGCAATTGCAGTGAATTGAATGTTGAATGTCCAAGAGCCACGTTCAAGAAGGCTGGATTGAAAGCGGTGTTAAGCACTCCGTTCAAGAAGTTGTTCCGAGTGCTGGTTGGACTAATCTGAGTGTTTGTCCCTTCAATCGCATTTACCCGCATTACGCTAGGCAGCGAGCCGCTGATGTTACGAAGCAGGTCGACACCATGGGAGCCAACATAGTCGGCTTCAAACAAGAAGAGATTACCCAACTCGCGTTGGATTCCGAAATTCCAGCTCTGCGTATAAGGCGTTGCGAATTTGGACTGGAATTGGTTATTCCCCGGCAGCGCGAAAAGGACGGGCAGGAGTTCGTCGCCATCGAATGCGAATGGACTGGTCTGCTGCGTCGGAACGCGTGGAATGTTTCCACCTTCGTCGAAGATACCTCCGGTGAAACCATTGGCTCCGAGGAAATCAAAGAAGAACCCAAAGTCTCTTTGGAACGGAGGATTCGCACTTGCGTTGCTAAAGAGGTTGGTAAACACGCGGTCATAGAAGATGCCGAAGCCACCGCGAATAGTCATCTTCGTTGGACCACCGGTTAGTTTGGAGATCCAGCCGCTGTCCCATCCCGGACTGTAATTGAATCCGAAGCGTGGTCCGAAGTTATTGTAGTCGTTGTCCCAGAGCTTCAGGTTCGGGTTCGCCGAGTTTTTGCCTACCAGCTTGAATTCAAATCCGTTGGCCGGCTGAGGGCCGCTTGGATCCTGATCAACCAGGGTAGACATCTGACCGTTCACTTCGTAAGGAACCGCGTTGTAGTCCCAACGTAATCCCAAATTCAACGTAAAGTTTGGTCTAACTCTCCAGGTATCCTGGAAGTAGACGCCGGATTCGCGCACGCGGTAACCACGATAATCCTGGTCTACGCGAGTCTGGTCTTTGTTGAAGAACTGCGACTGGCTTTGGACACCAAAGAATCCGTAAAGCAGACTGGCGAAGTTCTGTAATTGACCGCCAATGCCGCTAGTCGGGATTGGATTGCCTCCACTGTCGCGCAGGAATGAGCCACCGAACTGCGCCGTGTTGAAACTGATTGTTTCACTACGACCGAAGTTGCTGGCGCCATTGGAGTAAACCCAGCGCTGCTCAAAGCCACCACGGAACGTGTGGTTACCTTTGATCCAGGTCAGGTTGTCACCGAGAACGGTCGTGCCGGTAAAGCGAAACTGGGTGTCAAACGCCCCGAAGCCGGTGACTGTGCCACCGGTGAGGCTCACCAGTTCTCCATTAGGACCGCCGAACGGCTGAATGTGTGTATCGATTCCGCCGGTCTGGAAGGCTGCCAGGATGGCATCGTACGGTTGTCGCCCTGCGCCGCCGTCTCCGGGACCGAAGAAGGTAGCTTCGATACGGTTGCCGCCAAAGCGTACTTCGTTAACGATGTTGGGCGACAACGTTGAGGTAAGGTTCAAGCTAAGCACGTAGCTCTTTTGAGGAGTGCGGCTTGAATCTCCTGAACCTGGAAATGTCTCGGGGAACAGATCGAACTCACCGCTGCTGGTATTGAAGCTTCCAGTCAGGCTGTGTTTTTCACTCAGCTTCCAGTCAACACGTGAAGCGGTTGTATTGACCTCGAATCTGTTCGGAGCGGAGAACCTGAACAGGTCGAAAACGCCCGGGAGAGTTCCCTGACCGGGGACGTTTCCGAGGGGATACAGGTTAAGGAACTGGGCCATGCCGGGATTTATTCCAAGGTTACCTCCCGGCAGAATCAGGTTACACGTTCCCTGGCCTGCGACTCCAAACACGTTGCAGATACCAAGCTGGCTTCGATTGTTCGCACCTGCTTTTCTTACGTCGAGTGTACCGAATGGAGTGTTCGGGAAAATGCCCAGCCGCGCCTGCGCGGATGGCACCGTTCGAGTCTCCGTGGTAGAGCTCAGCGAGCGGTCACCTTCGTAATTGAAGAAGAAGAAAGCTTTGTCTCTTTTGATTGGTCCGCCAATTGAGCCGCCGAATTGCTTGCGCTGAAGTGGCTGCCTTTCGGCGTCAAAGAAATTGCGAGCTGCAAATCTTTGCGAACGATAGTACATGTACGCGCCGCCGTGGAAATCATTCGTGCCGTTCTTCGTGGCCACGTTAATGATCGCGCCGGTATTACGCCCAAACTCCGCGTTGAATTGACTGGTCAAAACACGAAATTCATTAGTCGCATCAATGTTTGGAGTTGCAGCACCGCCTGCGATGCCGGGGACGTCCGCGTCGTTGTTATCGATTCCGTCAACCAAAAAGTTGTTGTTGCGTTCGCGCTGGCCGTTGACGCTAAAGCCGCCAAGACCGGTCTGGGTTTGCGTAACGCCAGGCGCCAGCAATATCAGACCGTTTGGATCACGATTGAGCAACGGAAGGTCCATGATCTTCTTATTGTCGATCAAGGTCGAGAGTTGCTGATCGTTGGTGTTGAGTTGTGTTGAGACATCGCTGCCAGAGCTAACGACAACGGTAGCACTTGCTCCGGCGACTGGAAGTGCGATGTTCGCTTCGGTAGTGAATGCCACCGACACCTGAACGTTAGCGGTACCTGGGCCAAAGCCTGTGGCGGTCGCGGTTAGCGTGTAGGTGCCTACGGGAAGATTGGTAATGCTGTAAGTACCGGCGTCAGTCGTTGTGGTAGTTCGCTTCTCGCCGGTCTGGGCGTTTACGGCTTCTACCGCGGCGCCCGCCACCAGACCACCATTAGGGTCGGCTACTGAGCCTTTAAGATTCCCTGTGGCCTGAGCAAAACAATAACCTGTGGCGCTGATGATTATCGTAAGGCATAAGAGTGCCCGCGCCATTCTATTGAGCATAGATTTCTCCTTTGCAAAAAGGGATTGAGTGTTTCGATCGGATCTGGGGAGACTGACCGATTTCTTAATAATGAACTTCATCGCAGCGTTTCGTACTGGTGAGTACCGCTGAACCCGTAGCCAGGGGGAGACATGGGGTGCAGACGTGCTTACGACTAAGCAACCTCCATTCCACCTTTATGAATAAGGATTTTTTGCTCATTTTTTTGTAGTTTGGCGGAATTAAGTCCAGCGCGCTAAAGATTGATCCAAAGTTTTGGAATCTCGCGGGGCTGGAGGGGGTGAAAGAGTTGGAGTTGTACTTTAAGAGTTTTGCGCTAAGAGAGTGACAGGAATGAACAAAAAAGTGGATCGTTAAACGAAAACTCGGGACGCGAGATGCCACGGGCTTGTCCCGTGGAGTCTTCACGTTCGCAGCTAACACCAGATAAAAAACCAAAGACCGGATGCCACGGGCTTGCCCCGTGGAGGGCTCACGCTCGCAGCTATCTTAGCTCGGAACGTGAAGCCCCACGGCGCAAGGCCGTGGCATCCAAGCCGTTTGAGAATTGTTTGGGTAGCAGCGATCCTGAAACTCCACGGGGCAAGCCCGTGGTATCTGCTAAGCGTGGTGTCTCCACGCGACAAGCGCGTGGGATCTGCTGCGATCGTGAAACTCCACGCGACAAGCGCGTGGGAACGACTGCAAACGTAGCTGTGCGGTGTCATAAATTTTCAACGAACTTACTTCACAATAACAATAGTTAACGATTCAGAGATCTGATAACCTGTCGCCTCCCTCCCGTAGGTTGTAGAAGGTTTTCGTCGTCCGACTCATTGGTGCGAGCCGCTACGCTCCAATGGTAACGATGAACTGTATCTGAACTGACTGGTCCAATAGAAAGAGGAGGCCCATCATGACTACTCGACAGATCTCACGGCTTATCATCGGTATAGCAGCGTTCACATTGATCATAGTCCTACTCGTCAGTGGGTCGACAGCTTCAGCCGGCAAGGGCGATCGTTCGGCGCCAACAGTGCCAACCAATCTCGTCGTTACAGCTGTCACTGAAACGACTGTCAGTCTCTCGTGGCAAGGTTCAACAGACAACTCCGGAAAGTTTTCTTACCGCGTCAACATCACTAATCTGAACAACACTGCCTACAACACACTGGCCACAGTCAGCCAGACACAGACCACCTACACGGCGACATATTTGACTACGAATAGCTCTTACACTTTTTCAGTTTACGCAGTCGATGACAGCGGCAATCGATCCGCGAACAGCAATTCCGTCGGCGCCAAAACTCTCGCGGACACAACTCCACCAACGGGCCCGGTGCTGCAAGCGACTGCGCTCACTCCTTCGCAGGTTCAGCTAACCTGGACCAGGTCGACCGACAATGCCGCAGCCTATTGCTGCTACTACGACGTCAACATGAATGGCGCCGAAGTCACTCAAAACATTTATTACGTCCCAGCAGCGTCCGGCAAAGAGTCAGTTCTCATTCGCCATCTGAAGCCCGGATCTACTAATTCGTTCCGCGTCACCGCTTCCGACACGAAAGGTGGAAATACGTCCTTCAGTAACATCGTTACCGTGACGATGGCGCCCAGCAGCGACACGACACCACCGGCTGCTCCAACAAACATCCACCTGGTTAGCGATAGTAATGGCTGCGCCGAAGTCTGGCTTGGTTGGACTGAGGCCTTTGATGCTGTCGATAGCCAGGACCAGATCGAGTATGAGATCTATGTGAACGGCGTAATCAGTCCCCTTCCCGTTTCAGCAGGTATAGACTTTGATTTCGTCTATGGCACGGCTTATGGTGAAAATGTCTTTACGGTGAAAGCTGTCGACAGGTCAGGCAACACTTCGTCAGCGAGCGCACCGCTCAAACTATTTCTCCAGCCGTGTTAGAATCGGCTGCATTGGTTGACCGATAGGCGGTTCCGGTAGATTTCCACCCACGTCGACTGGTCCCGTTACGTGTGACGTACCTCCGCGTAAGCCTCACGTTAAATACTGTCAACTTATTCTGAAATTCTATTCTCAATTTGTGTTGAGCTTCAGCGCCCGCGCGCATACTTGTAGTTATGAAGACTGAAGCACCTGAATTGGCTGAACTGTTGGCCCGCGAACAAGCCATTCGCCGGGAAACCGAGATTCTGCGAGACGCAAATGTGGCTCTGACCCAGAATCTCAGTCTCGAAAGAGTCCTCGAAACACTGCTCGACTTTCTCAGCAAGCTCGTTCCCTACGACAGCGCCAATGTGATGTTGCGGAATGGGGACTCCCAATTCATTGTCAGTGTACTTAGGAGTTATGAAGTATTTCAGGATGTTGAGAAAACTCGATTCATTGCGTTAGACGCCAGGACCAATCCTCTTTTGCAGCGCATCTGTCTGACTAAACAGAGTGTGATCGTGGCGGATACACACCGCGAGCCTGGATGGCAATGGGTCAACGGTGCCGGCCACGTTCGCAATTGGATCGGAGTTCCACTGATTGCATCAGGCAAGGTCATTGGTCTTTATTCGGTGGACAAGGCAAAACCTTTTTTCTTTCAGGCAGACCACGTACGCTTGGCTGAGACGCTGGCTGCACGCGCAGCCAGTGCGATTCAAAATGCCCAGCTGGAACAAAGTCAGCATTATGTTGCGGAACTCGAGGAGCGCATTGCCGAACGCAAGCGCGCAGAAGTGGCGCTGCGCGAAAGCGAAGAGCGTTATCGCGAGTTGTTTGAGAACGCGAGGGATGCCATTTACGTTCATGATCTCGAAGGAAATTACATCAGAGTAAACCGCGCTACCGAAACATTGACAGGATACGAACGTGACGAAATTGTCGGCCATAACTTTGTTGAATTCGTGGCAGCAGAGCACGTCCGGTATGGGCACAAAAGCTTCTATGCAAAGCTGGCTAAACAAGGTGAAACTGCTTTCGAAGTCGACGTGATAGCAAAGGACGGCCACCGTGTGCCTGTCGAAGTTCGTAGCCGGGCGATCTACGAGAACGGCGTAATGGTCGGGGTTCAAGGCACAGCCCGGGATATCACGGAACGCAAACTCGCTCAGGACGCCCTGCAAATGTTTTCGCGCCAGCTAATCGAGGCTCAGGAGGATGAGCGACGCCGAATCTCCCGCGAGTTGCACGACCAGATAGGACAGATCCTAACTGCGATTAAGATGAATCTTCATACTGTGCAGCCGCTCCGCTCCGCTTCGGAAATAAGTGGCTACGTTAAAGACAATATTGAAGCTGTTGATGAAGCACTCCGTTTGGTACGCGATCTTTCCGTTGATCTGCGTCCACCAGTGCTCGACGATTTCGGGCTGGTTACAGCTCTATGCTGGTATGTCGATCGTTATACTAAGCGCACCGGCTTGGAAGTCGACGTGGTTATCGAATTGCCCGATCAGAATCAACGTTTCTCACGCCACCTCGAAACGGCGTGCTTCCGCATAGCGCAGGAAGCACTGACTAATATCGTGCGCCACGCGCAGGCCAGTCAGGTACTATTGCAGCTTGTCAAAGACGGAAATGTTTTGCTTTTGTCGATAAAGGACGACGGTATGGGCTTTGATCTGGAGAGCCTGCGAAAACGCGCGCCGCGCGCCGCGACTCTTGGACTTATTAGTATGCAGGAACGAGCACATGCTGCGGGCGGCACAGTCGAAATAGTTTCCGCAATTTCCAAGGGTACTGAGATCCGCTTCAGCCTTAGCCTTGAGCCTTGACAAAGTAGCCCTCGCAAAGAAATTGGCCCATCATCTCCTCAATCGCCTTCACCGGCCTGTACTTACCTGGATGAGGCTCGGTGTTTTCAATAAACCAATCATCATCCTGGGCGGCGCTTAGCGTACCGAGGTCATGTCCAAAGAGTTCCGTGATATCGATCATTCGATCTTTCATTGCCCTAACCCATTGCTCGTAAACAAAGCGCTGCGCTTGAGGCGACACGCGATGGATGCCTCTATTCTGCTCGAGACCAGTTTCACACTGCTCCAGAAAAAGCCGTGCCTGGACCAGCGCTGCCAGCAAGCCACCTGTGTCGAATTGTACTATCTGTGTTGGAGCGGCTTCGATGTCCCGAGACACGAAGCTATATGGATATCCCAGGTAAGCAACATCAATTGGCCCGGATGGCCCATGTTCGGAAATGATGTCCCATGTATTGGACATTACCTTGAAATGTGGTTTCTGTTTTAGATCTTTTATGATTGGACCAAACTCCTGGTCTCCACTCGAAGCACTGAGAAGTTTTATGCCGGGCCTGTGATCGAGCGGCCATTTGTCTTTGAACGGGTTGTGCCCGGAACACCCCAGAACGTAGTCACAACGGACCATCAGATCTTCGACTGAATCCAGTCGAGAGATCCTGTCGCTCAGAGGTGAAGGAAGATACAACTCTGTATTGGGGTCCCAATAAAGCACTTCGTTGCCTTGCCTCACGGCCAGGTTCGCGACGGCCCGGCCAATGCTTCCCATTCCAATCACGCCGAGTTGTTTTCCTTGCAGAGTTCGGCCGCGAAGGAATTCTGTATTCAACCGATCGATAAACCATTGCGAGAAGATTGGACCACCAATTTCCAGTTTAACCGCTGCTCTGGCCCATGAAATCACCGCGAACGGTGGCGGCTTTTCCTCGAACAAAAACATTCCCTGCGAGGTTTGTTCGACTCCGCATAATGTGTATTTACCCAGGACTTCCGGCGGCACGCGAGTTATGCACGTTCCGCCATCATCCAGTACGAGGATCCGCTTGACGTTTCGCGTGGCCAGCACATCAGCAGCAACCCGCCATAGCCGGTCCACGTCGCGCTCGAAACTGGAGTGGAATTCTCCGGGTGCGGGCGTAGTGCTCTCGATAACGGTCACGCGGCGGTCGCGGAGCATCTCGATCACAGGTGGACTGTTTGAGTAGACTTTGCCGAGTGCAAAAATGTTTTTCAGGTTTAGACCCATTGCGCCGGCAGTATCGAAGAGGTCGACCGTTTGCAGGAGCATGTGCTGGACCGCCACGAGTGCCGTGTCGGCGCCAAACTGAAACTGCGCGGCCCTGGCCCGGTCAAGTATGGCTTGAGTGACTTGCAAAGTGAGTAAGTGTGGATGTGACATAAGGTGTGGGTGTGTAAATGCGGACATGAGTATGAGTTAGAAACCCGGGAGAAGGGCTCCAGTTAAACGTTATGCGTTGCTAACGACTGAGATGCTTTAGATGTTTGGGGAGTAACGGAGTCTTAACCACAAAAACACAAAGACACAAATATTGTTAGTGCCTTTGTGGTTACATTGTTAATGTCTTCATTTAGAACGCTGCGGATGGAGCTACCTTGACACTGCGAAACACAGACTGCTAAAGTACGCCTCTTTTTCTGCACTGAATTCGAGTCTGTCTATATACATAAAGGAGCTGTTTTGACTAGCGAATCCGGTTACCTCTTTACCTCTGAGTCCGTCACTGAAGGTCATCCTGATAAAATCTCCGATCAAATTTCAGATGCGGTACTCGATGCTGCGTTAGCCGTTGATCCAAAGGCGCGCGTAGCTTGTGAAACACTCGTCACGACCGGCATGGTGGTTATCGCTGGCGAGATTACAACTAACGCCGTGATCGACTACTCACGCGTCGCACGCGAAGCAATTCGCGAGATTGGTTACACGCGTGCGAAGTATGGTTTCGATTGCGATACCTGCGCCATCTTGTCGTCAATCGACAGACAGTCGCCCGATATCGCGATGGGCGTCGACACCGGTGGCGCCGGCGATCAGGGCATGATGTTTGGTTACGCTTGTAACGAAACGCCTGAGCTGATGCCTTTGCCGATCCAGTTGGCCCACCAGCTTGTATGGCGACTATCGGAAGTACGCAAATCAGGCGAGCTGCCATACTTGCGTCCTGACGGAAAGTCTCAAGTGACAGTCGAATATCGCGACGGCCGTCCTTTCCGGCTTGAAGCTGTTGTTATCTCTTCTCAACATGCGGACGAGGTTAGCAACGAACAATTGCGTGCCGAGATCCTCGAGAAAGTTATCAAGCACACCGTCTCTCCTGAGTTACTCGACGACGACACCAAGTATCACATCAACCCGACTGGTCGTTTCGTTACCGGCGGTCCGCAAGGTGATTCCGGTCTGACTGGGCGAAAGATCATCGTCGACACTTACGGGGGCTACGCGCCTCACGGCGGTGGCGCCTTCTCAGGAAAAGATCCGACGAAGGTAGACCGCTCCGCTGCTTACATGGCGCGTTATGTCGCGAAGAACATCGTCGCCGCCGGGCTCGCCGATCGTTGCACGGTCCAACTTGCTTACGCTATCGGCGTTGCTGATCCGGTTTCGGTATTTGTGAATACGGAAGGCACGGGTCGCGTCAGCGAGGCTGTGCTGTCGAAGCTGGTGCGCGACCACTTCGAGCTGACGCCGCGCGGTATCATTGAGTCACTGAACCTGCGCCGTCCTATTTATAAGGCCACCGCGGCTTACGGTCATTTCGGACGCACCGAAGAAGGCTTCACCTGGGAGAAGACAGACAAGGCTGAAGCGCTGCGCGCGAGCGCCGGAATCTGATCCAGTATTAATTTAATCAACCAAAGGAATAATCGAGTATGAGTTCTGCACCGTCCGTTGAATACGACGTGAAAGACATTGGCTTGGCCACTCAGGGCAAACAGCGCATCGAATGGGCTGAGCGCGAAATGCCAGTGTTACGTCTCATCCGTGAGAGATTTGCGGAAGAGAAACCGCTTAGTGGCGTGAAGCTTGTCGCTTGTGCCCACATCACCACTGAAACCGCGAACCTGGCTCGCGCGCTGCAAGCCGGCGGCGCCGAAGCAGTGTTGATTGCCTCCAATCCTCTTTCAACTCAGGACGACGTGGCCGCGTCGCTCGTCGCCGATTGGGGCATTCCGGTTTACGCGATCAAAGGTGAATCGACCGATACGTACAATCGTCACGTCAGGACCGCACTCGATTCGCATCCTGACATCATCATCGACGACGGATCGGACGTCGTTGCGACTCTGTTGAAAGAACGCGCCAACCAGATCAAAGAGATCGTTGGCTCAACTGAAGAAACAACTACCGGCATTCAACGTCTCAAAGCTATGGAGACGGCGGGTGTGTTGCCCTTCCCTTCCATTGCTGTAAACAACGCGCAGACAAAACACTTCTTTGACAATCGTTATGGTACGGGGCAGTCGACTCTCGACGGTATCATCCGCGCCACGAACATTCTGCTCGCCGGTCGCACGCTCGTCGTGGTTGGTTATGGATGGTGCGGCAAGGGCGTCTCGCTGCGCGCGCGTGGCATGGGCGCAAATGTCGTAGTTTGTGAAGTAGATCCGATTAAGGCAGTTGAAGCGGTGATGGATGGTTTCCGCGTGATGCCGATGGGTGAAGCGTCGTCGATTGGCGATATCTTCGTGACGGTCACGGGCAATCGCCACGTGATCGACGGCGAGCACTTCTCGAAGATGAAGGACGGTGCGATCGTCTGTAACAGTGGACACTTCGATCTTGAGCTCAATCTCGTCGCATTGGGAGAGATGGCAAGTGATCGGACGATGGTGCGTCCGTTTGTCGAGGAGTACAAGGTTAAGTCAAGCGGCCGGCGGATTATGGTGCTTGGTGAAGGGCGCTTGATCAATCTCGCCGCTGCCGAAGGTCATCCCGCAAGTGTGATGGACATGAGCTTCGCGAACCAGGCGCTCTCGGTCGAGTACCTGGTGAAGAAGAAAGGATCGCTCGGGCCGGGCGTTCACCTCTTGCCGGCTGAAGTGGACACCGAAATCGCGAGCCTCAAGCTCCGCGCCCTCGGCATCTCGATCGACACGCTAACCGCCGAGCAGCTCGAATACATCTCCAGCTGGGAAACCGGGACCTAGCCACAAGAGCCAAACTGTAGGGGCGGCCCTCTGTGGCCGCCCCAGCCTGCGAATTCAACACTGGGGCGGCCACAGAGGGCCGCCCCTACAGTTTAGGTTCGGACGCGCGAGAGGAAATAGGTTCCTGCCGCGGCGAAGATCACCAGCGGCGACCACCCGGCGACAGAGGGCCGCAGCAGGCCGTGATTTCCGAGTTGCTGAAAACCTCCACCGACCGCCCAGTACGCAATACCCACCACCACCGCCGCACACAGCGCGATTACAGTTCCCTTTCGGCCGAACGACACAGCCAGCGGCATGCCGATGAGTGCCATGATGATGATGCCGAATGGTCCCGCGTATTTTCTCTGCAACGCCACGGCGAGTGTTGAAACGTCCATGCCGCGCTGTTTTGCCGTGTCCAAATAGCTGCGCAGATCGCGCGCGCTGAGTTGTGAAGGTCTATCGGTCGTGGGTTTGAAGACTGCCGGGGATTCAACTCCGGTGAAAGTAGTCTCAGCGTCAATGCGACGCTCGACTCCCATGCCTTTCAAAGCAAGCGTTTCAGCTTCGTTGACCTTCAGGTGAGTCGAATCCGACCAGACGCCGCTCTTCCCGTTTACCACTTGCTCGAGATGCACCCCTTCAGAATCCAACTCATAGACCGTCGGTTCGATCAGTCTTCCGTCATCACCAAACTCGTACGAATAGAAGCGTCGCGTTTCGGTTGAAGCCAGCCACTGGCGTCCTGTGCGCGTAGTGGCGCGCGCCTCGCCACCGCGAATTCGCGCGCGCAGCGCATCCTGCCTCAGATTAGCTCCGGGCATAATGCGCTCCTGGACCAGCCACGATCCAAACGCCATCGCGAGCGCGAAGCAAAAGCCCGGCAGCATCAAGCGATAGACACTCTGACCAGAAGCCCACCACGCAATCGCCTCCTGTCGTTTGGCCAGCAACGCATAAGTGACCAGGACCGAGATCAGCATCGTTGCCGGAAAGAGCTCGACGGTGATCAGCGGCAGTAGAAACAGAAGATACCTGGCGACCAAACCCGCACCTGCATGAGTTACGGCAATGAAGCGCCACAGTTCAAACAGCGTGAAGATGTTGAAAATAGCAACCAGCGCGATGAAGCACACGATGAAACTCAGCGCCAGCGAGCGAAACAACGTCGCATCCATCAGGTTGGGAAAACCGAACGCGGAAAAGCCGCGATGTTTTGTCTGGCGCGTTTTCGATGAAACACCAGCATCTTTCGCTCTCCGCGGCAGGATGGAAACGGAAGATACGAATGGAAGTCGCTTGACGAAGAGAAACAACAGGCTAAGGCCGAAGATGAAGAACGTCGCGAGCCATGGTCCAACGTAAGGTGACACCGTGCCGACGCGCGCCAGCGATTCGCCGAGCAGCGAGAGCAGGTAATAAACGATGACCACGATCAGTGTCAGTAAAATCCCAACGCTGCGGCCGCCGCGCCGTATCCGCAATCCGAGCACCGCCGCCATCAACGCAAAGAAAAACGGCGCCATTGAAAGAGCCGCTCGCCGGCTCAGGATTCTGATCGCTTCCTTTTGTTGCGGTGGCGTTCCGGATGAGACACGCTCACGCAAATCACTCCAGTCCATTGCGTCTGCGTTTACGTCTTGTTGATTCAACTTCTCAACAAGTTCAGCGCGACCGGTGTTAATCGAAAATCTCAACTGTCCTAAACGCTTGACGATGTATGTCTTTTCCCCGGCGCTACCGAGCGGATTTGTGGTTCGAGCCTGAGGTTGCGCGGTTGCGTTTGAGTTCGGAAATTCTGTGGCGAGCACGTCAGTCAAAACCAATTCCGACTGATCGCCTGACGAATCGATTCGGCCCGAACGTGCAGTGTAAACCTTGTCGCTATCAGAGCCTTGTTCGGAGATGAAAACACGTCCCCACGTGCCTAGTTGTTTGTCGCCATCGCGCACGTAGATCACGTAGCGCGGCAACGTGTTGAAAGTTCGAGGCTCGACAGGCGACTCGAGTTTTGCAAGTGCTCCCTGGAGCATGATGCGCTCGATATCTCTGGCGGCCTCCGGTGCTTCTTTCAGGTGCAGGTAGGCAGTGGCGCCGGTGAAGACTAATCCGATCAGCAACGCAGGCCAGATCATTGTCCACGAGCCGACGCCCGCGGCGCGCATCGCGACTATCTCACTGTCACTTCCCATGCGCGAATAGCCGATGATGATGCCGGCGAGAGTTGCCAGCGGAATAGAGAAAATGAGTACGCCCGGTAACAAGGCGGCACCGATGCCGCCCAATAGCGAAAGAGGCACGTCTGTATAGATAACGAGTTCCGCCAGTCGTGCCGCCTGTTGCGCAAACAACACCGCAGTGAGCATCAGCAACGAGAGAAAAATGTACGGCGCCACCGCGCCAACGATGTAGCGTGGGATGAGAAAGTGCTTGAAGTTAAAGTAACCCTTCAACGTGACTCTCTACTTGCGCCAACAGGCGCATTCACACTGGGGCGGCCACGGAGGGCCGCCCCTACAATCTAATTCGAGGCATTCGCTCAAGGACGCGCCCGATAATCTGAAACGTTAGTTCAGCCATTTCCTTCTTCGTATCGCTGGAGACTTCTCTTGTCCCTTCCGCAAACCTGGCGGGCGAGAGTTTCTCTGTAGTTCGCAAATGTGTCCGCAGTCGTTTTGAGACTGCACTTCCTCGCCCCTGACTGCACTGATAACAACGTAGCGATAAATCATGACCGAGATAAACTACTTCGTCAGCACCGAAGCTGTTCTGACAGTTAGCACACATGCGTAAGTCCGGCAGAAATCCTTCGAGCTTCAGTAACCACACCTCGAAGTAGCGCAGCACTGCATCGAGATCGTCAGGAGTTTCTGATGCGGCTTCGAAACACGCCAGCGCCATGCGGAAGAGATTGTCGTTGGCCTGGTGTGGAGGTGAGAAGTCGATGAGCAGATCGCCCATGTAAGAGAATCCGGTCAGTATCGAAGCATTCGACGAGAGGTTAAAGCGTGACTTTAAGATCTCGACCTGTCGAAACGAAACGAGCTCCTGATGTTCCTTCTCGTAATAAGTGAGATTAATGAGCGTGAAGGGCTCGAGTGCGGCGCCGAAACGATTCTTCAGTTTTCTGCAACCCTTGGCGACGCCCCTGATCAATCCTGCAGCGCGACTCAAGCAGACGACAATCTTGTCAGCCTCCGCCAGATTGTAACTGCGCAGGATAAGGGCCTCGGTTTCAAATACAGCCATGTTGCGATCAGGGGATGAAGTAGAGAACCCAAGCCAGCACCAGCCCGATCACCATGAATTCAGCAAAGACTTTGAAGCCGTAGACTACGCGCTCTTGCGTCGTGTCTTTCGCCATCGCTCCAAAGACTACGGAAGCGAGTGCCGCAAATAGAGTCATCACGAGGAAGTGTCTCAAGGCTTCCTCCCTACGGCGATGTCAAAGGCGTCGAGCATGGTCAGGTAATTCATCAATCCAGCGATTAGCAGAAACGTGTTGCCATATTCGTATGTCGCTCGCGCGGCCTGGGCCGGATCGTCAGCGAAGCCGTAACCGAGAAGCCACGAAATGATGTAGAGCGCGCCGGTGCCGAGATTTGCGATCATGGGCGGCACTTGCAGGTATTGTGACGAGCCTTCGGGCGCGTTTAAGTCAAACATGTGCCCGCCCATTGCGAGCCCGATGAAAAATGAAAGCCAAACGGCGCCGCCCATCAGGAGCCCCCGCCACCATCTCTTTTGCATCAGGTGACCGAGGCCCGGAACAAACCAGGCCAGGACGCCGATCAGCCAGGCAAAGCCGGGTATCGGCTCCGCGGTGCCGGCGTGCATGCGTTCAGTCTTAACCAATTAGTCCTCCAAATGGTGATAATAAGAATTAACGTTTTACCTTAGCCGCGCATTTCCCGCAAACAGATGCCACGGGCTTGCCCCGTGGAGCCTCACGATATCCCTGCTATACGCCTGCTCAAAAATTTCCCGCTTGGATGCCATGGGCTTGTCCCATGGAGGTTCACGTTAGCAGCTAAGTAGCGCCAAGCGTGAGACCCCACGGGACAAGCCCGTGGCATCAAACACTCCATTAGCATCACGAAAAACTTTAAGCGTCGGCGGGTCGACTCCTAACGCCCCACGTTAACTTTTCACCGGTACAGCAAGTACGCCTCACGTAGTTCTTTAAACTCCTCGAGTGGCGCTTTTGTTTCATGCTCAATCTCTTCGAGTGGGGTTCCCTTCTCAAACGCCTCTCGGATCTTCGCTGTTCCGCTGATCACGTCGAATGGATTCTTGTCATAGACGTATTCGTACGGCGGTTTCTTCCAGCGAAACTCGTCTCTGTACATGTCGTGAATCAGCTTGGTCATCGCGATGCCTGCGAGCCACGGTTCAAACGAATCACGATCGGTTACGTGAATCTGCACGCCGCCACAGGTGACGCCAGCATGTTTTTGAAAAGTTGGCTGAAACGCACAACTTCGGAAAAACACGCCTGATAATCCGAGGCCATTTAATTGATCTGCATACGCATCAGGATCGATATAAGGTGCGCCGATCAGTTCGAAAGGTTTCGTGGTTCCTCTTCCTTCCGAAACCTGCGTGCCTTCGAAATGCACTGTGCCCGGGAAGACTGTAGCTGAATCCAGTGTCGGCATGTTTGGCGAAGGCAGCACCCACGGTGCATCAGTATCGTCATGCCAGAACGCTCGCTTCCAGCCTTTCATCGGGATCACTTCCAGATCGCATCCGATCTGGAAATGCTCGTTGAATAAGCGCGCCAGTTCGCCGACTGTCATTCCGTGACGAGTTGGCAGCGGAAATTGTCCGACAAACGATGCGTACTCAGGTTCGAGAATGTTACCGGCGACGCTTGCGCCGTTAATCGGATTCGGTCGATCGCAAACCAGCACTCTCTTTCCTAATCTGCGCGCCGCTCTCATGCAGTTCGCAAGCGTGTAAACAAACGTGTAGATGCGACAGCCGACGTCCTGCATATCAAACACGAGTACATCCACGTCCTGGAGCATCGCGTCCGTGGGCTCTCTCGTTTCGCTGTACAGCGAATGCACTGGCAGGCCGGTTTTGCGATCCATGCCGTGGCTGGTTTCGATCATGTTGTCCTGTACGTCGCCGCGAATCCCGTGTTGTGGGCCAAAGAGCGCTCGCAGTTGAATGTCTCTGTGGTTGTGCACGAGGTCAGCAGCATGACGATAAGAGTGATCGACGGAGGCTTGATTGCAGATCAGTCCGACGTGCGCGCCGCGAATTGCGGCATGGTCTTCTTCAAGTAATCTCTCAAGTCCTAGTTCAACGTGATGCGCCCGCGTCTTCGTTACTTCACTTTCTCTCTCGAGAGTTAAAGTCATACTTGAATCTCCTATCCGCACAAAACTGATCCGCCGTTAACGTTAAGCACTTCGCCCGTGATGTGATCGGCCCACTCACTGCACAGAAAAACTATCGGTCCGGCAATCTCTTCGGGCGTCGCAACGCGACCTAAAGGAATACTTTTAACGATCGACTCGTACTGCGCGCTATCGGCTAGCGCTTCCCCCGTCATCTCTGTTGCGACCCATCCGGGCGCAACGCAGTTGACGTTGATGCCAAAGCTCGCCAGTTCCGGTGCCAGTGATTTCGTGAACGAGATCTGCGCACCTTTTGATGCGGCGTAGTTGGAAACGTAAGCTTCCCCTCGCTGACCCGCGGTCGAGCTCACGATCACGATGCGGCCGAACTTCTGTTTCTTCATCAGCGGAACCGCCGCACGACAAACCGACCACGTCCCCTTGAGATTGATGTCCAGCGTCTTGTCCCAGAGTTCTTCCGATATCGTCTCCACCGGAGCGCCTTCCCAAATACCCGCATTGCAGATCAGGAAATCGATGCGACCGAAGTGTTCGAGTGTTTCTTGAAGTAGTCGCTCCGCTTCGTCCAATCGCGAAACATCCGCCTGGATGGCAATTGCTTTTACGCCGTGCGCCTGTGCGAGGTTTACGGTCGCGGTGGCTGCGTCTTCATCTTTTACGTAATTCACGACGACGTGAGCGCCGCACGAAGCGAGTAGCGCAACCACTGCTCTGCCAATGCCGCGCGATCCACCGGTAACGAGCGCAACTCGATCAGCTAAGCGCAGGTTGCCATTCTGCACGAGTGTTCTGTTCCCTTCCCGGACTTGCTGCGCGGTTTATAAACGTCTGGAACAGACGCTGTGACAATCCGTCCTTTTGCCAGCCAAGCTCCGGATGCCATTGCACCGCCAGCACAAACCGATCCGGCCTCGGATCTTCTATTGCTTCGATCACCCCGTCAGTGGTCCATGCGGTCGCGATCAGATCGGCTCCAATGGCCTCGATCGCCTGGTGGTGATGACTGTTCACTACGGCGTCGAGGTTTCCGGCGATCTGCGCCAGCCTCGTGTTCTCCAGTAGTTTGATGCGATGAGAAGGTCGATCTCGCGGTGGTCCCTGTTCGTGTTTGATCGCTTCAGGTACTTGCGACCTGATGTCCTGGATTAAGGATCCGCCTCGCGATACGTTGAGTATCTGCATTCCGAAGCAGATCGCGAACAGTGGTATTCGCCTGTGCTCAGCGGCTTCGATCACCAGGAGGTCCGTTTCATCTTTGATGGTTTGGACCGTTCCAAGCTCCGGATGTGGTTGTTGACCGTAGCGCAAAGGATCGACGTCCGAGTCGCTGCCAGGCAGCAGGATTCCGTCCATCCCCTCGACGATTGAGTCGACGTAATCGGAGTTTGGAATCAGGCTGATGTGGAGCGGGGCTCCGCCGGCTGCTTCGATTGCCTCGCTGTAATGACGCGCAAGATAGAATCGATCGGTGGTGTGTTCAATTCGCATCGGGATGCCGATGCGTGGTCGTTTTTGCATAATTTATTTCGCCGCAGCTCTTTTTGGCCGCGCCATATAATAACTCAAATAATCTCATTCACACCGGGCTTTAGTCCGGTGCAGGTTAGGAAACAGCAGCCGGAAACCGTTTAAACGGTTTCTCAACAATTGTGTGAGCGCCATTTTCACCGGGCTGAAGCCCGGTGTGAATGAGAGGCAAAGCATGGCCGTGATCGACAACGGAAGGCGTCCTTGACTTACATTGAAACGAGTTCCTATAGTCTCGTT
>Ga0070689_100000557_pt1 | contig 22315 bp, 22 predicted proteins | sample KBSS23HmetaG_FD_64669 | JGI IMG/M metagenome (GOLD analysis project Ga0070689, IMG submission 64669) | Switchgrass rhizosphere microbial communities from Kellogg Biological Station, Michigan, USA - KBS S2-3H metaG | ecosystem: Host-associated > Plants > Roots > Rhizosphere ...
TCGCTCAGCGCGTAGACTGTGCGCTCATCCTTGCGCTCCTGTTCGATCTGGCGATAGCGACCGCTGACGCGCTCCAGTCGATATTGCGCATCGAGGCCGAGCACGTTCGCCCAGCCCTTCCACTTCAGCACGCGTGCATCGAGCTGCCACTCGTCGCCCGCGAGCATGAACATCTGCAACTCGCCGCTCGGCACCTGCGCCAGCGTTGCGCGGTAGCGCTGCGGACCGCGTGCTTCGAACACGATCTCCGCCACTGCCTGTTCGTAGGTGAGCCGGTTGTAAGTGTGGAGATTCAGCGAGACGACGAAGAACAGCGCAGCGCCTGCAAGCAGCAGTGCTCCCATCAGTCCGCTGCCCGCGGCCGCGACGAAGCGCGCGCGAAACAAGCGCTGGCACGCGAGCGCCAGTAGCAACAGACCGAAGACAGCGATGAGCAGGACGACGGCATCCGAGGTCATGTCACGAAACTCGTCAGCTCACGGCGGTCGATCAGTGCAGCCAGCGCCGCAATGTCGCGGTCCAGTCGGTGGTCGTACGGTCGATAGGCAACGTTGCGACGGATGAGGGCGTGCACACGTTGTAGCGGCTCGGTCGTCTGCAGCGGTTGCAGCTTGTCGATCGCGTGCGCGGCGGCTAGTGCCTCGATGGCGAGCACGTGCGCCGTATTCGCGCAGATGCGCTGCAGTTTGAATCCGGCCCACGGCGCCATGCTGACGTGATCTTCCTGACCCGCCGAGGTCGTGACGTTATCGACGGATGCCGGATGCGCGAGCGTCCGGTTCTCAGAGGTCAGCGCGGCTGCCGCGACGTGCGCAATCATGAAGCCGGACTCGAGACCCGGCTCGGTCGTCAGGAACATGCTGAGCGCCGGATTGACGCGACGGTCGAGCAGGTCGGTGCGGCGCTCGGACATGCTCGCGATCTCCGCGACCGCGATCGCCAGATAGTCGCTGAGCATGGCGAGCGGCTCGGCGTGGAAGTTGCCGCCCGAGAGAATGTCGTGACCGAAGATCAGCGGATTGTCGGTCACGCCGTTGATCGCAGCACCCAGCACGTCGCGCGCGTGCGCGAGTGCGCCTTCGACTGCGCCGAGCACCTGTGGCATGCAACGGACGGCGTACGGATCCTGCACGCGGTCGCAGTTCTCGTGATCGCTGTGAATCCCGCTGTCGGTGAGCAGCAGGCGGAAGCGTCGCGCGACGTCGATCTGATTCGGCGAGCGGCTTGCTTGCTGAATGCGCGCATCAAAAGGTGCATAGCTGCCGGCGAGACCGTCGACCGTCAACGCGCCGATCACGATCGAAGCGTCGAGCAGCGTTTCAGCGGCGAACAAGCCATCGAGCGCCAGCGCGAGACTGAGCTGCGTACCGTTGATCAGCGCGAGTCCTTCTTTCGCTTCCAGCGCGACCGGCTCGATCCCTGCTGCGCGACATACCTCAGCGCCTTCGACCATGCGGCCGTTGTGCACGGCTTCGCCTTCGCCGATCAAGCACAGCGACATGTGTGCGAGCGGCGCGAGATCTCCGGACGCGCCCACCGAGCCGCGGCTCGGAATCACCGGAAGCACGTCGTTGTTCAGCATCGCGAGCAGTGCGTCGACCAGTTCAGTGCGCACACCGGAAATACCCGCCGCGAGACTATTGGCCTTGAGCAGCAACATGCGACGGACAATCGGTGCCGCGAGCGGCTCGCCGACTCCGACGGCGTGACTGCGCACGAGATTGAGTTGCAGCTGACGCACCTGGTCCGCGGAGATGCGCTTGTTCGCGAACGCACCGAAACCGGTGGTGATGCCGTAACTCACGCGATCCGTGCGCACTGCCTCGCGCACGACTTCGATACTGCGCTTCATGCGCTCGCGCGCCTGGTCGCTCAGTACGACGCGCGCTCGCGAGCCTTCGATGCGCCGCAAGGCATCCAGCGAAAGCGACTCGCCGTCAATGACCAATGGGTTTACAGCCATGATGTGAGTGTAGCGCTGTAGGTCGGGCTGCAGCCCGACTCCTATGCATCCAGCTTCTTGAACCTGATCCGATGCGGGCTATCCGCATCCTCGCCCTTGCGCCGCTTCAGATCCTCCACGTACTGCGCATGATTCCCCTCGAACCACACGACCTCGCTGTCGCCCTCGAACGCGAGGATGTGGGTCGCGATGCGGTCCAGGAACCAGCGATCGTGCGAGATCACCACCGCGCAGCCCGGGAAGCTCAGCAGCGCTTCCTCCAGTGCCCGCAGCGTTTCGACGTCCAGGTCGTTCGTGGGTTCGTCGAGCAGCACCAGATTGCCGCCGCTCTTCAGTACTTTCGCGAGATGCACGCGGTTGCGCTCACCACCCGACAATTCGCCGATCAGCTGCTGCTGCTGCGTGCCGCGGAAGTTGAAGCGTCCGACGTAACCGCGCGAGGACGTCTCGTAGTTGCCGACGCGAATCATGTCGAGGCCGCCGGAGATTTCCTGCCAGACGCTGTTCGCATCGTTCAGCGACTGCCGCGACTGATCCACATAAGCGAGCTGCACCGACGGACCGACGCGCACTTCGCCGCTGTCCGGCTGCTCCTGGCCCGTGATCAGTCGGAACAGCGTCGTCTTGCCGGCGCCGTTCGGGCCGATCACGCCGACGATGCCGCCAGCAGGCAGCTTGAAATTCAGATTGTCGAACAGCAGGCGATCGCCGAAGCCCTTCTTCAGGCCGTTCGCTTCGATCACCAGCTCGCCGAGGCGCGGGCCCGGCGGAATGTAGATTTCGTTGGTCTCGTTGCGCTTCTGGAACTCCTGCGACGCCAGCTCTTCGTAGCGCTGCATGCGGGCCTTGCTCTTGGCTTGCCGCGCCTTCGGGTTCGAGCGTACCCACTCCAGCTCGCGCTCCAGGCTCTTGCGCAGGCCTTCCTGCTGCTTCTCTTCGACCGCGAGGCGCTTCTCCTTCTGCTCCAGCCACGAGGAGTAATTGCCTTCCCACGGAATGCCGTGACCGCGATCGAGCTCGAGAATCCAGCCGGCGACGTTGTCGAGGAAGTAGCGATCGTGCGTCACCGCGATCACGGTGCCGGGATAGCTCTCGAGAAACCGCTCCAGCCAGGCGACTGACTCGGCGTCCAGGTGGTTGGTGGGCTCGTCGAGCAGCAGCATGTCCGGTTGCGACAGCAGCAAGCGGCACAGCGCGACGCGGCGGCGCTCGCCGCCGGAAATCTTCGAGACGTCAGCGTCCCACGGCGGCAGGCGCAGCGCGTCCGCGGCTACTTCCAGCTTGCGCTCCAGTTCCCAGCCGCCCTTGGCGTCGATCGCGTCCTGCAGCTTCGCCTGCTCCTCGAGCAGCTTGTTCATCTCGTCTTCGCCGAGGTCGGGATCCGCGAATTTGTCGCTGACGGCGTTGAAGCGGTCGATCAGCCCCTGGATTTCACCGACGCCCTCGACGACGTTGCCACGCACGTCTTTCTGCGGATCGAGCTGCGGCTCCTGCGACAGCATGCCGATTTTGATGCCGGGCTGTGGCCGCGCCTCGCCTTCGATCTCCTTGTCAGTGCCGGCCATGATCCGCAACAGCGTCGATTTGCCCGAGCCGTTGAGGCCGAGCACGCCGATCTTGGCGCCGGGAAAGAATGACAGGGAGATGTCGCGCAGGATGATCCGCTTCGGTGGGACCACCTTGCCGACGCGATTCATGGTGTAGATGAATTGAGCCATGGGTTGGACGGGACGAACGAGGGAGGGGCGGAGGGGGGCGAATCATACAGAAGCTGCGCAGGGACGCGCGAATGCGGCCGCGCGCATGGAAGCGCTGGCGGCCGCACCGTGCTACTGTCGGCACGGGGGAGGGGGCGCAACACCAAGAAGGCCCGCCGTGACGGAATCGGACACCAACGTGCTCCTGGTAGCGGGCGACGAGATTGCACGCTACGGCTTCGGCGACGGCCACCCTTTCGGGCCCGATCGGCACGAAGCCTTCATGCGGGAATTGCACCAGTGCGGGCTCGACGGGCGCGTCCGGCGCGGCGTCGCGCGTGCGGCTTCCCGTGAAGAGCTCGAATGGTTTCATACGCCCGCGTACGTGGATCTCGTGCGCGAACGTTCGGCGACCGGCCACGGTTATCTCGATGCCGGCGACACGCCGGCCTGGCGCGGCGTCTACGAGGCCGCGAGCAATGTCGTCGGCGCGACGTTGAACGCCGTGGACGCCGTGCTGAGCGGCAACGCGCGCCGTGCATTCATTCCCATCGCCGGCTTGCATCACGCTTCACGCGGCCACGCCGCCGGGTTCTGCGTCTTCAACGACTGCGGCGTGGCGATCGAAATGCTCCGGCGACGGCACGGGGTGAAGCGCGTCGCCTATGTCGACATCGACGCACACCACGGCGACGGCGTGTTCTACGCATTCGAGGACGATCCGGACCTGCTGTTCGCCGACCTGCACGAGGACGGCCGTTATCTCTACCCCGGCACCGGCATGGCGCAGGAAACCGGCGTCGGGCCGGCGGTGGGCACGAAGCTCAATCTGCCGCTGCCGCCAGGCGCGAGCGACGAGCACTACCACGCCGCGTGGAACCGGGTGGAGGACTACCTGCGCGCCGGACGCCCCGACTTCATCCTGTTCCAATGCGGCGCGGACAGCCTCGAGGGCGATCCGATCACGCACCTGCGTTTCAGCGAGGACGCGCACGCGCACGCCGCAGCGCGGCTGTGCGCAATCGCCGACGAGCTGGGCCACGGCCGCGTGGTGGGCATGGGCGGCGGCGGCTATAACCGCCGGAACATCGCGAGGGCGTGGACGCGGGTCGTGCAGGCGTTCGTAGAGGGCAGCGATTAGTCGCTGCTTTCCGTACAATGAGCCTCCCCAACGCGAGGCTCCCGATGTTCCCCAAGACCATGACCATTGCCGGGTTCGACCCCGAGCTGCAGGCCGCGCTCGACGCCGAGCGGCAGCGCCAGGAAGACCACATCGAGCTGATCGCGTCCGAGAACTACGCCAGCCCGCGCGTGTTGGAAGCGCAGGGCACTGTGCTCACCAACAAGTACGCCGAAGGCTATCCGGGCAAGCGCTATTACGGCGGCTGCGAATACGTCGACATCGCCGAGCAGCTCGCGATCGACCGCGCCCGCAAGTTGTTCGGCGCCGCGTACGCCAACGTGCAACCGCATTCCGGATCGCAGGCGAACGCTGCCGCGTATCTGGCGCTCGTGAATCCGGGCGACACGATTCTCGGCATGAGCCTCGATCACGGCGGTCATCTCACGCACGGCGCGAAAGTGAATTTCTCCGGCAAGCTGTTCAAGTCCGTGCAGTACGGGCTCGATCCGAACACCGGCGAGATCGACTACGTGCGCGTCGAGCAGCTCGCGCAGGAGCATCGGCCGCGCATGATCATCGCGGGCTTCTCCGCTTACTCACGCATCGTCGACTGGGAGCGCTTCCGTCGCATCGCTGACGGCGTCGGCGCGTACTTCGTCGTCGACATGGCGCACGTCGCCGGTCTGGTCGCCGCTGGCATCTATCCGAATCCCGTGCCGCACGCCGACGTGGTCACGACCACGACGCACAAGACGCTGCGCGGTCCGCGCGGCGGGCTGATCCTGGCGCGGCCGAACGACGAGATTCACAAGAAGCTCAACTCGCTGGTGTTCCCGGGCACGCAGGGCGGACCGTTGATGCACGTCATCGCAGCGAAAGCAGTTGCGCTGCTCGAAGCGCTGCAGCCGGAGTTCGTCGGCTATCAGAAGCAAGTGCTCGCCAATGCGCGCGCGATGGCCGGCGGCCTGATGAAGCGCGGCTACAAGATCGTCTCGGGCGGCACCGACAACCACCTGTTCCTCGTCGATCTCATCGACAAGAACATCACTGGCAAGGACGCGGACGCCGCGCTCGGCCGCGCGCACATCACGGTCAACAAGAACGCGGTGCCGAACGATCCGCGTCCGCCGTTCGTCACGAGCGGACTGCGCATCGGCACGCCGGCAGCGACCACGCGCGGCTTCAAGGAAGCCGAAGTGCTGGAGCTCGCCAACTGGATTGCCGACCTGCTCGACGAGAACCTGAGCGAGGCGGCGATCGCCAAGGTGAAGGGGAAAGCGACCGAGATCTGTCGGAGGTTCCCGGTCTACGAGGGGTCACGAGGGTGACGAGGGTCACGAAAGTCACGTAGTACCGTGACTCACGTGATCCACGTGACCCGCGCCACTTTCCATGCATTGCCCCTTCTGCAACCACGAGGAAACCAAAGTCATCGACTCGCGCCTGGCCGGCGAAGGACAGCAGATCCGCCGCCGTCGCGAGTGCCTGCAGTGCGGCGAGCGTTTCACGACCTTCGAGACGGCCGAGCTGGTGATGCCGCGCATCGTCAAGAACGACGCCAGCCGCGAGCCGTTCGACGAAAGCAAGCTCCGCAATAGCATGCTCAAAGCGCTGGAGAAGCGCCCGGTGTCGAGCGAAGCGCTCGACGCCGCAGTCGTGCACATCTGCCACAAGCTGCGCGCGCTCGGTGAGCGCGAAGTGAACTCGCGACTGGTCGGCGAGCTGGCGATGGAAGAGCTGCACAATCTCGACGAGGTTGCGTACGTGCGCTTCGCGTCCGTGTATCGCAGCTTTCAGGACGTCGACGCGTTCCGCGAAGAGATCGAGCGCATGCGCAGTCGTCGCGGCAAGGCGGGCGAAGGTCAACTCGCGTTGTGGACCGGCCCCGAAGCCGGCAAGAAGCGCTGATGTCCACGGCGTTCGATGAACGGATGATGCGTCGTGCGATCGAGCTCGCACAGCTCGGGCGCTACAGCAATCATCCGAATCCGCGCGTCGGGTGTGTGCTCACGGTCGGCGAGCAGATCGTCGGCGAAGGCTGGCATCGCAAGTGGGGCGAGCCACATGCCGAAGTGCGTGCGCTGGGGGCCGCGGGCAACCGCGCGCGCGGTGCGACGGCGTACGTCACTCTCGAGCCGCACTCCTTTCACGGGCGCACGCCGCCATGCACCGATGCGCTGATTCGCGCCGGCGTGACGCGCGTTGTCTGTGGCACCGTCGATCCGAATCCAAAGGTGAGCGGTGCCGGCATCAAGCAGCTCGCCGCGAGCGGCATCGCGGTGGAGTGTGGACTGCTCGAACCGGAAGTGCGCGAGCTCAATCTGGGATTCGAGAAGCGCATGACCCGAGGTGTGCCGCGCGTGATCGTGAAGATCGCGATGAGTCTCGATGGGCGCGTTGCGCTGGCGAATGGCGTGAGCAAGTGGATCACTGGCGAGCCGGCGCGCGCCGACGTGCAGCATCTGCGCGCCGCTGCGAGCGCGGTGTTGACGGGAATCGAGACGGTGATCGCCGACGATCCGCAGCTCAATGTGCGCGATCCTGCGATCGAGCTGCTCGGGCGACAGCCGTTGCGTGTCGTGCTCGATACGCGTCTGCGGCTCAAGCCCAACGCACGCGTTCTGCAGGGGCCAGGGAATGCCGTCGTGTTCACTGCCGGCGAGAAACTGGCGCAGGCAGGCGAGCTGCGGGAGGCGGGCGCAGAGGTCGTCGGTGTGCCGCTGGACGGCGACGGGCATGTCGATCTGCAGAACGTGCTCACGGAGCTCGGCCGCCGCGAGTGCAACGACGTGCTGGTCGAGGCCGGCCCGACGCTGGCGGGCAAATTTCTGCAGCTCGGACTGGCCGACGAGCTGATTGTTTACATTGCGCCGATCATCCTCGGCTCCGAGGCGCGGGCGATGGCGCTGCTGCCGCCACTGGATCGCATCGAGGACGTGCTGCGTTATACGCTACACGCCACGGAGCGCATCGGCGCCGACATCAAACTCATCCTGCGTCCCTGATCCTATGTTCACCGGTATCGTTCAAGCAGTCGGCGAAGTGCGCGCAGTCACACCGCGCGGCGGCGACGTCGAGTTCGTGTTCGCAGTCGGAACGCTCGATCTGAATGGCGTCGCCATCGGCGACAGCATCAGCGTGAGCGGCTGCTGCCTCACGGTGACGCGTCTTACCGGCGATTCCTTCGCGGCCGACGCGTCGCTCGAAACGCTGCAGGTGACGACGCTCGGGCGCTGGCAAATGGGTCAGCGTGTGAACCTCGAGAAAGCGTTGCGCGCCGGCGATCCGCTCGGCGGACATTACGTAACCGGTCACGTCGACGGCATTGCGACAGTTGTTGGCACCGCGGCCGATGCGCGATCGTTGCGCATGGAGTTCGAAGTGCCGGCGCCGCTCGCACGCTACATAGCGCGCAAGGGTTCGGTGTGCATCGATGGCGTCAGCCTGACCGTCAACGACGTCGCGAAAAACCGCTTCGGCGTCAACCTGATTCCGCATACGCTGGAAGTGACGACCCTCGGCGGGTGCCAGGCGGGCACGCAAGTGAACGTGGAAGTCGATATCATCGCGCGCTACCTGGAACGAATGCGCGCAGTCGGAGACGACGCATGAAGCCGATCCCCCTCAAGCCCGAAATGAAGCTCAATTCGATCGACGAGCTGCTCGCGGACCTCCGCGCCGGCCGCATGGTCGTGCTGATGGACGATGAAGATCGCGAGAACGAGGGCGACCTGATCATCGCTGCGGAGCACGTGCGCGCCGAGGACATCAACTTCATGGCGCATTACGGGCGCGGCCTCATCTGTCTGACGCTGACGCGCGAGCGTTGCCGGCAGCTGCGCTTGCCGCTGATGGTCAGCGACACCAACGTCGACCACCGGACCAATTTCACCGTGTCGATCGAAGCGGCCGAGGGAGTTACCACCGGCATCTCCGCGCACGATCGCGCGCATACGATTCGCACGGCCGTACGCCGCGACGCGCGTGCCGAGGATCTGCGGCAGCCGGGTCACATCTTTCCGTTGATGGCACAGCCCGGCGGTGTGCTTACGCGCGCCGGACACACTGAGGCCGGCTGCGATCTCACGCGACTCGCAGGCCTGGAGCCCGCTGCTGCGATCGTCGAGATCCTGAACGACGACGGCACCATGGCGCGTCGACCGGACCTGGAGAAGTTCGCGCAGCGTCATCGCCTGAAGATGGGCACGATCGCCGATCTGATCCGCTATCGCCTGGAGAAGGAGCGCTCGGTCGAGCGCATCGCCGAGCAGGTCATCACGTCCGAGTTCGGCCCGTTCCGCATGTTTTGCTACGAGGATCATGTCAACCGCACCGTGCATCTCGCGCTGGTTGCCGGTGAGCTGAGCGACAAGCGTGTGCCGTTGGTTCGCGTGCACTTGAAGGACACGCTGGGCGACGTGGTCGGCATTCGTGACCACGCGATGGGCTGGCCATTGCGTGCCGCGATGGCGCGCATCGCGCAGGAAGGTCACGGGGTGATCGTGATTTTGCGTCCCGACGAAACGCCGCGCGACCTGATGGACGCGGTGCAGAGCCTCGGCCGCGACGCGGCGCCACCGTCGCCGCAGGCTGGCGCGAAGGTGTTGCGCACCTACGGCATCGGCGCGCAGATCCTGCGCGATCTCGGCGTGACGCGCATGCGTGTGCTGTCGGCGCCGAAACAGATGCACGGTCTGTCGGGCTTCGATCTGGAAGTGGTGGAGTACGTGGATGGATAACATCAAGACCATCGAAGGCGACCTGCAATGTCGCGAGCTGCGCTTCGCGATCGTGGCGGCGCGCTTCAACGACTTCATCGTCGAGCAACTGATCCGCGGCGCTGTCGACGCACTCAAGCGTCACGGCGCGGCCGACAAGCAGATCGAAATCGTGCGTGCGCCCGGCGCGTACGACCTGCCGCTGGTTGCGCGCAAGCTTGCGCAGAGCAGGAAGTACGATGCCATCGTCGCGCTCGGGGCGGTGATCAAAGGTGCGACGGCTCACTTCGACTACGTCGCGGGTGAATGTGCGAGCGGGCTTGCGCGTGTTTCGCAGGACACTGGTGTGCCGGTCGCATTCGGCGTGCTGACGACAGATACGATCGAACAGGCAATCGAGCGGTCCGGCACGAAGGCTGGCAACAAGGGCGCTGACGCCGCGATCACGGCGATCGAGCTGGCGAATCTGTTGCGCAGGATCGAAAGTTGAGCTCAAACGGCAAATCCGTGGGAAAGCCGCCGCGAGGCACGCGGGCGCGTTCCATTGCGCGCAAGCTCGCGATGCAGGCGCTGTATCAGTGGCAGCTGACGCAGCAGACGGCCAGTGAAATCAAGAAACAGTTCCTGGATAGCGAGGATTCGGCGGGCGTCGATCGCGAGCACTTCGAGGAGCTGGTGGGCGGCTGCATCGCGAAAAACGCAGAGCTGTCCGCGGCCTTGCAGCCGTTCATCGACCGGCCGCTCGATCAGCTCGACCCGGTCGAGACCGCGATTCTGATGATCGGCATGTTCGAGCTGCAGCAGCGCGTCGACATTCCGTATCGCGTGGTCATCAACGAAGGGGTCGACCTGACCAAGCGCTTCGGTGCGACCGACGCGCACAAGTACGTCAACGCAGTTCTCGATCGCGCGGCGCGCGAGTTGCGCGCGGCCGAGCGCGACTAGTCATCCGCAGAGCATCGCGATGAGTCTCGGCGAATTCGACATCATCGCTCGTTACTTCGCGAATCACGATCATCGACCCGACGTGCTGCTCGGTGTCGGCGACGACGCGGCAGTACTCGACGTGCAGGATGATCGGCGGCTCGTCGTCGCGATCGACACGATCGTCGAAGGCGTGCACTTCCCGCGCAGTATCGATGCGAGCGCGATCGGCTATCGCGCGCTGGCTGTGAATCTCAGCGACATCGCTGCGATGGGCGCCGAGCCTGCGTGGATGACGTTGTCGCTGTCGCTGCCCGAAGCCTCGGAGCCGTGGATCGCGGGCTTCGCCTCCGGATTGCTGGAGCTTGCCGAGCAATACGACGTCGCGCTCGTCGGTGGCGACACGGTGCGTGGGCCGCTGGTCGTGACCGTGCAACTCGCCGGCTGGGTCGAGCAGGACAAATGGCTCACGCGCTCCGGAGCGCAGCCAGGAGACCTGGTGATGGTCTCGGGTACTCCAGGCGAGGCCGCGGCGGGCCTTCATGTGATTCAACAACACATGCCACTGACGGAGGCGGCTGCGCAGTTGCAGTGGCGATTCCTGCGCCCGCGCCCGCACGTCGCATTGGGCCGGCAGCTGCGCACCATTGCCACCGCGGCGATGGATGTCTCCGACGGCCTGCTGACCGATCTGCAGAAACTCTGCGCCGCGAGCCGTTGCAGTGCGCGACTCGATATCGATGCGCTGCCGCCGTCCGCGGCGATGCGGGAGCTCTTCGACGCGGACAAGATCATCGACTTCGCGCTCGCAGGCGGCGACGACTACGAACTGATCTTCACGCTGCCGCCCGATCGACTCCCCGAGCTCATGGCACAGCGGGATCCGTCGCTGCCGCTGACCAAGATCGGTGTGATCACCGCGGGCAGCGGCGTGCAATGCCAGCGTCACGGCGTGCCGTTCAATCCGCGACGCACCGGCTACGATCACTTCGCCAGCGGCGAATCGCCATGAGCACGAAGTCGCCGTTCAAGTGGAGCGCCGATCCGGCGCTGCTGCGCGACCCGATCCATCTGCTGGCGTTCGGCTTCGGCTCGGGACTCGCGCCGCGCGCGCCCGGCACTTTCGGGACGCTGATCGCAGTGCCGATCGTGCTGGGCGTGATGCAATTCGGCTTCGGGGTGCACCTGGCGTTTACGGTGATCGCAGCTGCCGCAGGCATCTGGATCTGCGGCGAGAGCGCGCGCCGGCTCGGGGTGCACGATCATCCGGGGATCGTCTGGGACGAGATCACGGGATTTTCCGTGACGATGTTGGCAGCTCCGCCCGATTGGCGCTGGCTGGCCGCCGGATTCGTGCTGTTTCGCTTCTTCGACATCGTCAAACCCTGGCCGATCCGGGAGGCCGATCACAGTCTCGCCGGCGGGCTGGGAATTATGCTGGACGACATTATCGCGGGCATTTTCGCGGCGGCTATCCTGCTCGCGACAAAGCTCTTCATCTGACCCGCGGTGAGCGAACGACAACGTGAATGCCCCGAACGGACTGATGGAACAGCGCAGCGCGAAGCGCGACCCGCGCAACCCCGAGAAAGTCGGCAAGTACGTCATCGTCAAGGAAGTCGGACGCGGCAGCACCGGCGTCGTCTACCTTTCCAACGACCCGTACTACCGCCGCGACGTCGCGATCAAGGTCTACAACATCGAGTCGCACGACGAGGACCGCGCGCGCGTCACGCGCAAGATGTTCCTGTCGGAAGCGCACATGGTCGGCATGCTGCAGCATCCGAACATCCTGCCGATCTTCGACGCCGGCGAAGAGGACGGCCGCTACTACATCGTCACCGAGCACGTGCATGGCGCTCGGACGCTGTCGGCGTATTGCAAGCCGGACAACCTGCTGCCGGTCGATGACGTCGTCGAGATCATCTACAAGTGCGCCAAGGCGCTGCACTACGCGCACAGCCGTGGCGTTATCCACCGCGACATCAAGCCGTCGAACATCATGCTCACGCAGGCGAACGACGTGCGCATCATCGACTTCGGCATCGCGCTGGTCGCCGATTCGGACATTTCGCGCATCGAAGGCATCGCCGGCAGTCCGTCGTACATGTCGCCCGAGCAGGTGCAGTCGCTGGAGATCACCAATCGCTCCGACCTGTATTCGCTCGGCGCGGTGATGTACGAGATGCTGACGGGCTTCCGCCCGTTCCGCGGCGGCAATCTTTCCAAGCTGCTGCACCAGATCGTTTACGCGACCGCGCAGCCGATCCACGCGCTGCGCAAAGACATCCCCGAAGTGCTCGAGGATGCCGTCGCGAAGTCGCTGCAAAAGGAGCCTGCGAAGCGTTACCGCAACGGCCTGGAGCTGGCCGGCGACCTGACTCGGGTGCACCAGGCGCTGCGCGAAGGCTTGTCGAAGCTCGACAGCCAGGAGCGCTTCTCGATCCTGCGCACGCTGAAGTTCTTCCACGACTTCTCGCAGTCGGAAATCCTCGAAGTGCTGCGCGCCAGCACCTGGCAGGACTACGAGAAGGAAGAGGAGATCGTCAAGGAAGGCGAGATGGACGATCGCTTCTACGTGATCGTGTCCGGCAGCGTCGCAGTGATGCGCAACAGTCGCGCCGTCGGCACGCTGGACGCAGGCGACTGCTTCGGCGAGACCAGCTACGTGCGCGGAGCGAAGCGACTGGCGACGATCAAGGCACTGTCGCCGGTCACGCTGATGAAGGTGAGCTCGACGCTGCTCGAGCAGTCGTCAGCCGCGTGTCAGCTGCGATTTAACAAAGTCTTCCTGCGCAGCCTGATCAGTCGCCTGCAGAGCCCGAGCTGACGACCACCAGCTGGCTGCCGGCCAGCACTACGATCTCCCGTCGTGCCACTGCTGCGGTCGTCATCGCGGCCAATTCCGGCACACCTGATGCGATTGCAGCAACGCTCAACACCCGTCCTGCGTTGGGGCTCAGGACGATGCGCAGCACACGATGCGGTCGCAGGCCGTTCTGGATCGTTACCAGTTCGCCGTCGACGGCATAAAGCCCGTCGATCCCGCCGATGAAGGTTCCTTGCTCCGTTACGGGCGTCAGCCGCGACGCGGCCAGGTCGATCGTCCACAGCCCTCGCAGGTCCGCGACCACGAGCTGCCGCGTTTCAGGCAAGTAGGCGAGGCCGTTCGGATAGCCGAGCGCGCCGGGCTTTGCCAGCGCTCGCCAGCTGCCGTCGTTGGCGAGCTGCCAGACTGCCCCGCGTTGCGAGTCCGAGATCGCGACGGCGCCCTCCGGGAGCAGCGCGATGTCGTTGCACAAGGCGCGAGCATCCGGTACCGGCAGGCGAGTAACTGCCAGAGGCTCCAGCGCGACACGCAGCAACTGCGGCCGCGCGCGCCGGTCATCGGGACCGTTGGAGCACGCCCAGAGGAGATTGCGCTGCGGGTCGTGACGCACGCCGAACACGCGGCGGCCCGCCTCGGTCTCGTGCCACAACACAGTGGTCGCTCCCGCGCGATTCACGCGATACAGGCTGCCGTTGGCCATCGAGCCGACGATCCAATCTTGCCCGAGCGCAGCGATGCCTTCCGGATCGAGATCGGTGCGGTCGAGGTTCACGACGCGTGCGATTCGTCCCGCGGGCGCGCCGTTCTTCGTCATCGCTGCGCGCAACGAAGCTGTTTCGCTGACTCGCAAACTGGCAAAGGAGTCGCGTTCCCAGAACGCGTAGTCATAACCATGGTCCGCAAGCCAACGCAGCTCGGCGAGTGCCGGCTGGGTTTGTCCCGAGAGTGCAAGTGCTTCGGCGTGCAAGAAGCGCAGCGGCGGACTCGCCGGCGCGTACTCGATCAGCTGCCCAGTCAGCTGCAGCAAGCGCGTAGCATCGCGATCCTTGCGCGCGGCTACCGCTTCGTCGTAGATCGCGATCGGATCGGCGACTGCCGCGGCCGCGCACAGTACGAGCGCTTGCAGGATCATTGCGCACACCACTGGGCGTAGGCAGGCGCCGCGCCTTCATCGAAGGTCCGATAGCGCGGCGACCAGCCGATCTCCTGCGCGCGCGTGGAGCGCAGAGCGATGTCGCGATGCATGACGGCGACGGTGTGCTCATCCAGAACATCTTTCACGACAGTTTCGGGTTGCATCGACGACGGCACGTCACACACCGCACCCAGGCGGTCGAACGTTTGTTGCACAGTCAGCGGATGCCCGTCGACTGCATCGAAGGCGCCCGCTGCTGAAGTTGCGACGATCCGCGCGTATAGCTCAGCCAGGTCTTCGAGGTGAATCAACGACCAGTGGTTGGCGGCGTCCTCGCGCAAATAGGGCAGGTGGCCGCTGCGGTGCGCGGAACCAAACAAGCTGATAATGGTGCCGCCGCCGGTGCCGCCGTACACCATTCCAAGACGAAGCACGCTGTTGCTGGTTCCTGCGGCAAGGACAGCTCGCTCTGCCGGGTAGCGCGGTCGGTACCCGTTCGATGTGTAGATGAGGCGCTGCCCGCGTAACAGCGCTCGCGTCGCTTGCAAATCCAATTCGAGATTCTCCGCGCCGTCCGGCGAGTACTCGAATGCCGTGTGCACGATCACGTCGGCCTGCGCGGCTGCCTCTCGATAGCTCTCAGGCCGCGCCAGGTCACCCGGCACGATCTGAATGCCAGTGCTCCGCAGACGCTGCTCGCTGTCCGGCGTGCGCGCGAGTGCCGAGATCGAGTGCCCATGCGCCCGCAGGCAGCGTGCAACGGCCGCACCGACGTAGCCGGTCGCGCTGGTGATAAAAATCCGCATCGGTGCTTGCCAGGAAGATCGCCTGCTCGCAGTGTATGGACATGGAAGCAGCGCGGCTGTCGAAATCTTCTGCCTCTGCCACGGCCCAGTGGGAGCCCGGCTATCGCGTGCGCTGGCGCTACGCCGACAATCGCTTCGCAGTGGCGGACTGGAGCTGCAGCGGCACGGGTTCACCCGCGCCGGCGTCGGAAGAGGTCACGAGACATTTCGAGATCAACCTGCATCGCAGGGGCTGGCACGTCCGCTCGGTCGGCGGACGGCGGTTCTTCATCGATCCGCTGCATCACTCGCTGTGGCCGGCCGATTCCGGCTTTCGACTCTCGCACAACACTGCGCACCCGCAAGCGGCGACGCTGGTCTTCGTGACGCACGAGGTCGTGGAGGAAATCCTTGCGACCGTCGGCGGTGCGCGCGCCGCCTCGTTTCGCAAGCTACGGGCGCTACCTGCGCACTGGCATTCCCGAGATCTCACCGCGTGTCACGCGCGACTGCTGGCGACGGATCCTGACGATCGGCTCGCAGTGGAGGAGCTTGCGCTTGGGCTGATCGCGCGCGTCGTTGCTCAGGCGAGCAGATCGAGCGACGCAGGCGTTACTGCCACGTCGCCGCGACAGGTTGCAGCGATCGACACGGCGCGGTCGTTCATCCTGAGCTGCTATCGCGAGCCACTATCGTTGGCGTCGATTGCGGCGTCGTGCGGCATGGCGCCGGCGACGCTCTGCGAGAACTTTCCGCGAATGGTCGGGATGCCGGTGTGGAGGTATGTGCAGCGACTCCGTCTGCAGCACGCTGCTTTCGCGCTGGCCGAAGGTGCGAACGATCTGAGTCGCCTGGCGCTCGATCTGGGGTTCAGCTCGCACAGTCATTTCGCTCAGGCGTTCCGCGCGCACTTCGGCGCGACGCCGTCGCAGTTCCGGCGTCCTGTGGGTCAGGTCTCAGCCTGACTCTTTGTCTTTCTCGATCAACGCGTACGCCGAGTGGTTGTGGATGGACTCGAAGTTCTCCGCTTCGACCACGTACGCGCGCACACGCTCTTCCTTGTTCAGTCGCACCGCCACGTCGCGCACGATGTCTTCGACGAACTTCGGATTGTCGTAGGCGCGCTCGGTCACGTACTTCTCGTCCGCGCGCTTGAGGATGCCGTAGACCTCGCACGAGGCTTCCGACTCGGCGATGTCGATCAGCTCTTCGAGCCACATGTGGCCTTCGACGCGTGCCTTGATCGTGATATGCGAACGCTGGTTGTGCGCGCCGTACTGCGAGATGCTCTTCGAGCACGGGCACAGGCTGGTCGCGGCGACCACGACCTTGAGCCACAGCTCCGGCTTGCCGTCGTGCAGCTCGCCGATCAGCGAGGCCTGGTAGTTCATCAGGCTCTCGACGCCCGACGCGGGCGCCTTCTTCATCACGAAGTACGGGAAGTCCATTTCGATGTGGCCGCTCTCGGCGTCGAGCTTCTCGGTCATCTCCACCAGGATGTTGCGGAACGACTCGACCGAGATCTCGCGCTCGTTCCCGTGCAGCACCTCGACGAAGCGCGACATGTGCGTGCCCTTGAAGTTGTGGGGCAGGGCCACGTACATGTTGAAGTTGGCGATCGTGTGCTGCTCGCCGCTGGAGCGATCCTTGACACGCACCGGGTGGTACACGTCCTTGATGCCGACCTTGTTGATCGGGATGCGGCGGGAATCGGCTCGGCCCTGCACGTCCTCGATCGAGGACGAAGACGGGGGCACTGCGTTGGTGGGAAGAGTGGCCATGGGTTCAGTGTGCAGAATCGACGTGCAGAACGGGGCCTATTTGGGCCGTGGCCAGTATAAAGCAAGGCCTCTGCTGCATTAACCGCCGACGGCCAGGCGCTTCCCTGCGTGCCACCAGCGCGTGATCGCCGCCTCGACTGCGGGGCGGTCGAGCCCGGCGAGCGTCAGGCAATCCTCGCGCGAGCCGTGCTCGATGAAGCGGTCCGGGATGCCGAGATTGAGCGTCGGCGTCGCATGAGCGTTGGCGGCCAGGCATTCGACGATCGCGCTGCCGGCGCCGCCGGCGACGACGTTTTCCTCGACCGTGATGAGCGCGCGGTGCGTGCCGGCGATGCGCAAGATCAGTTCTTCGTCGAGCGGTTTGATGAAGCGCAGGTTCACCAGCGTCGCATCCAGTTGCTCGGCTATGCGCTCGCACGTCGGCACCATCGAGCCGACAGCAATGATCGCAAGTCCGCTGCGGCCTTCGCGCCGTACCTGTCCCTTGCCGATAGGAAACGCGCGCATCGCAGACTCGATCGCCACACCCGGCCCTTGTCCGCGCGGATAACGCACGCATGCCGGTTGGTCGAGCTGCGAGGCCGTGAACAACATCTGGCGGCACTCGTTCTCGTCGGCAGGCGCCATCACGACGAGATTCGGAATGCACCGCAGGTACGAGAGATCGTAGCTGCCCTGGTGAGTTGCGCCGTCGCCGCCGACGAGGCCGGCGCGGTCGATCGCGAATGTCACCGGAAGCTTTTGCAGGGCGACGTCGTGAATCAGCTGATCGTACGCACGTTGCAGGAACGTCGAGTAGATCGCGACGACGGGTCGCAGGCCTTCGCATGCCATGCCGGCCGCGAGCGTGACCGCGTGTTGCTCGGCGATCGCGACATCGAAGTAGCGATCCGGGAAGCGCTTGGAGAACTCCACGAGCCCCGAGCCTTCGCGCATCGCGGGCGTGATGCCGACCACGCGCGGATCCTGCTCGGCCATGTCGCACAGCCACTGACCGAAGATCTGCGAATACGACGGGCCGCTCGCCTTCTCTTTGAAGATGACGCCGCTCTTCGGATCGAACGGACCCGGGCCGTGCCACTTGATCGGATCGGCTTCAGCGGGCGCGTAACCTTTGCCCTTGCGAGTGATCACGTGCAGGAACTGCGGACCCTTCTGGTCGCGCAGGTTCTTGAGCGTGGCCACCAGCGCGCTCAGATCGTGGCCGTCGATCGGCCCGATGTAGTTGAAACCCATCTCTTCGAAGATCGTGCCCGGCAGCACCATGCCTTTCATGTGCTCTTCGGAGCGGCGCGCCAGCTCCCACACGGTCGGCATACGGCTCAATACTTTCTTGCCGCCCTTGCGCAGCGTCGCATACAGCTTGCCGGACAACACGCGCGCGAAGTAATTCGAGAACGCGCCGACGTTCTCCGAGATCGACATGTCGTTGTCGTTGAGAATGACCAGCATGTCGACATCCATGCTGCCGGCGTGATTCAACGCTTCGAAGGCCATGCCGGCGCTGAGCGCGCCATCGCCGATGACTGCCACGACGCGACGCTTCTGCTCGCTGCGCGCAGCGGCGATCGCCATGCCGAGCGCCGCGCTGATCGACGTGCTCGAATGGCCAACACCGAACGTGTCGTATTCGCTCTCGCCGCGCGTCGGAAACGGCGCGAGGCCGTTCTTCAGCTTGATCGTGCGCAGCTTGTCGCGGCGCCCGGTCAGTACCTTGTGCGGATAGGCCTGATGACCGACGTCCCACACGATGCGGTCGTGCGGCGTATCGAAGACGTAATGCAAGGCGACCGTGAGCTCGACGGTGCCGAGGCCGGCCGCGAAGTGGCCGCCCATTTGCGCGACCGTGTCGATGAGGTACTGGCGCAGCTCCGTCGAAAGTTTCTTTAATTTCGCCGGCGTCAACGCACGCAGATCGGCAGGCGAGCCGATCGTGGTGAGCAGCGGGTACGGCGTTGCGGAGCCCATGGAGCGCGAGTCTACAGTAAAGCCTTCAGTACTTTCGGAGCACCAGCCAGTCGGAAACGCTCGCAAGTGTGGCGGCGCGCGGGCCAATAACGGCAAGCGCCTCCAACGCACGCGCGTGCAGCTCGTTCATGCGACAACGCGCTGCGTCGACGCCGACGCTCGACGGATAAGTCGGTTTGTCGTGCGCGCGATCGGCACCGGTCGCTTTGCCGAGCAGCGTCGCGTCGCCTTCGATGTCGAGCAGATCGTCCTGAATCTGAAATGCGAGCCCCACAGCGCGCGCGAACTCATCGAGCGCACGCGTGATCGACTCGGAGGTCCGCTCGCTGCAGGCGGCAGCCATCATCACCGACGCGTGAATGAGTGCGCCGGTCTTGCGCGCGTGCATCTCCTCGACTTCGGCGAGCGACAACTGGCGGCCAACGGCGGCGAGATCGAGCGCCTGTCCGCCAGCCATTCCGTTGGTGCCGCTGGCAATTGCGAGGAGCCTCACGAGCTCGAGGCGGATCGCAGGGTCTGCGGGCAAGCCGGGTCCGCTCGCCAGCGTCTCGAACGCGAGCACCTGCAAGGCGTCGCCGACCAGAATCGCGGTCGCTTCGTCGAACGCCTTGTGGCACGTCGGACGTCCACGCCGCAGATCGTCGTCGTCCATGGCCGGCAAGTCGTCGTGCACGAGCGAGTAGGCATGGATGAGTTCCACCGCGCAGGCGACGCCGTCGACGGCAGTTTCCGGCATGCCGAGCGCTTGCGCTGTCGCGTAGACGAGCACCGGCCGCACGCGCTTGCCGCCGCCGAGCGCGCTGTAACGCAGAGCTTCGTGCAAACGTGTCGGATTCGCAGTGACGAGGGGAAGTCGCGCGGTCAGTTCGCGCTCGGTTCGAGCCTGCCAGCGTTCCAGCAGCGCCTGGAATTGCGGCTCGCGGGAGATTTGGACGGACTCAGCTGTCGCGCTCATTGTCTTCCGCAGCGAACGGCGCGGCCTCGAATTGCTCCGACGCGCCGCTCTTGCGCAGCAGGATTTCCACCTTCTGTTCCGCCTGCTTCAGTGCGCTCTGACAGACGCGCGTCAGCTGCACGCCGCGTTCGAAGTGGCGCAGCGATTCGTCGAGCGACAGGTCGCCCTGTTCGAGTTTCTCGACGATGGTTTCCAGCTCGGCGAGCGAGCGCTCGAAATCGGAAGCCGCAGTCTGTTCTGGGCTGGCCGGGGTCGTTTTGCTATTCACTGGAAGGCAATGTCTGGGCGGGGGCGCGCGTTGCGCGGCAAGCTTGCATGGGCGACCTGTCGTGGTCAATCGGCCGGGGCCGGCGCCGAGTCTGTCGTATGCCTCTCATGCGTCTGGCGTTGACTTGGCCGACACGCGAGACTAGATTTTCACCCCCATTAGACTTGGTCTAACGGTTGATTTTCGTTCACCGAGGATTGCTCAATGAAAAATCTGAAGGGCTCGAAGACGGAAAAGAATTTGAAGGACGCGTTCGCCGGCGAGTCGCAGGCGAATCGTCGCTATCTGTATTTCGCAGCGAAGGCGGATGTCGAAGGCTTCAACGACGTCGCTGCCGTGTTCCGCTCGACGGCGGAAGGCGAGACCGGTCACGCGCACGGCCATCTCGAGTATCTCGAAGCCGTTGGCGATCCGGCGACCGGCCTGCCGATCGGCCCGACCGGCTCGAACCTGAAAGCCGCCATCGCCGGCGAGACGCACGAGTACACCGACATGTACCCGGGCATGGCGAAGCAGGCGCGCGACGAAGGCTTCGAGGAAATCGCCGACTGGTTCGAGACGCTCGCGAAGGCGGAGCGCTCGCACGCCAACCGATTCCAGAAAGCGCTGGATACTCTGTGACCTCAGCAGGCCCAGATATCGCGGGGTCACGCCGCGTGACCCCGTGAGCTCGCGCGAGGGGAGTCTCGAAGCTCCCACGCGCCATCCGCTCGAGTGGCGCAGTCCCGAGTTCCGCGACGAGAAGCTCCTGTTCAAGGAGCTGGAGCGGGTGTTCGACATCTGCCACGGCTGTCGCCGCTGCTTCAGCCTGTGCAACTCGTTCCCGACGTTGTTCGATGCAGTCGATGCTTCGCCGAACGGCGAAGTCGAAAGCGTCGACAAGAAGGTCTACTGGGACGTCGTCGATCACTGCTACCTGTGCGACATGTGCTACATGACCAAGTGTCCGTACGTGCCGCCGCATCCGTGGAACGTCGACTTCCCGCACCTGATGCTGCGGGCGAAGGCGTTCAAGTTTCAGACTCAGCCGGTCCGCATGCGCGACAGGATTCTCAGTGCGACCGACACGGTCGGGACCCTGGCCGGCATTCCGGTCGTGGCCGAGATCGTCAACGCCGTGAACAAGACAGCAGCAGGACGCAAGCTGCTGGACAAGGCACTCGGCGTGCATCCGCAAGCGCCGATTCCTGAGTACCACAGCAAGTCGTATCGCAAGCAACACGCGGCGGCTGCGCATCCCGCGCTCGAAGCGAAACCGACCGCGGATACCAAAGGCCGCGTCGTCCTGTTCGCAACCTGCTACGGCAATCGCAACGAGCCTGATCTGGGCAAAGATCTCGCAGCGATCTTCGAGCACAACGGCATCGCCGTGACGATCGCGCGCTCCGAACACTGCTGCGGCATGCCGAAGCTGGAGCTCGGCGACCTGGAAGGCGTCGCGCAGCTCAAGGAGCGGAACATTCCGGAGCTGGCCCGGCTTGTCGATGCAGGGTGGGACATCGTCACGCCGATCCCTTCCTGCACGCTGATGTTCAAGCAGGAGCTGCCGCTGATGTTTCCGGAAGACACGCAGGTCGCGAAGGTGCGCGATGCGATGTTCGATCCGTTCGAGTACCTGTGGGCGCGCTACAAGGGCGGCATGCTACGCACCGATTTCTCGCGCAAGCTCGGCAAGATCAGCTACCACGTGCCGTGTCACCTGCGCGTGCAGAACCTCGGTTTGAAGACTCGCGACGTGTTGATGCTGGTGCCGGAGACGCAGGTCGAGGCGATCGAGCGCTGCTCGGGTCACAACGGCACGTACGGAGTGAAGCGCGAGTACCGCGACGTGTCGATGAAGATCGGCCGGCCGGTCGTGCGCCGCGTGGCCGACAGCGGCGCGGACTTCTATTCGAGCGATTGCCCGATGGCAGGCCACCAGATCGAATCGGGCCTGGAGCAACCGCAGGAACCGACGCATCCGCTCAAGCTGCTGCGCATGGCCTACGGGATCTGATGAAGTGAACGCCATGAATCTCCCGCATCTCACTCGCAAGGATTTGATGAGCCTCGAGCAGTACTCGGACGCCCGCAAGGAATTCCGCAGCAAGGTGATCGAGCACAAGCGCAATCGCAGCCTCGCGCTCGGGCCGAACGCAACCTGGGCGTTCGAGGACCAGCTGACGATG
>Ga0070689_100000558_pt1 | contig 22300 bp, 16 predicted proteins | sample KBSS23HmetaG_FD_64669 | JGI IMG/M metagenome (GOLD analysis project Ga0070689, IMG submission 64669) | Switchgrass rhizosphere microbial communities from Kellogg Biological Station, Michigan, USA - KBS S2-3H metaG | ecosystem: Host-associated > Plants > Roots > Rhizosphere ...
GTCCGATCTGATCACGCACGACACGTGTCAAGCTGTCGATTCCGTCAGCTTCTTCAGCGCCCTGCGGCACGGTCCACTCCGAAGCATAACCCTTTGGACCATAACTGCCGGACGCCACAATCGCTCTTGTGACGACGATCATCCGTGGCCCGGGAATGATTCCCTGTTCAACCGCTTGTTTCAGGCCAACGTCCGCGTAGCCTGCTCCTTCAGTTCCGAGATCGCGAATGGTAGTGAAACCGGCTTGCAGCGTATTGCGCAGGTGATTTGTCGCTCGCGCGACGCGCAGGCTCAACGACTCGCGCGCCACCTGATCGTTCCAACTCGTTTCCGAGTAGGGGTGAAGCAACACATGCGAATGCGCCTCGATCAAACCCGGCATCAACGTGGAGCCTGGCAGATCGATCACCTTCGCACCGGCCGGCGCACTGACGCTGCTCGCTGGTCCAACCGCTTCGATCTTCTCGCCGCGAACCAGCACCACCCAGTTGTCATGCACCTGCGCCGACTCACCGTCAAAGACGTGAGCCGGCTTGAGCAGGTAAACAGTCTCAGCGGGCTTTGTCTGTTGCGCCTGAGGAAAAATCATCGCAAGACACACCAGCAATAAAAGGAAGCGCATCATTTTTCCGAAATCACAACTTGCTGGAACGTCGGCGGCAATGCGTGAATCGTACTGCGCGAGAATCCGGCATTCGCAAACATTCGTTCCAACTCAGCAAACGTATACGCATCACCTGACGGAGTGCCGACCAACATCACCATGCTGAACCCGGCCACCTCCGGCGGCGTCACGCGATCGTCGTTGGGAACAAACTCCAACGTTACCGCGCGTCCACCATCCGCAAGCGCCGCGCGCACTTTCCGCATCAGCTTTTCGTTAGTCGGCACATCCCAGTGATGAAGGAAGTTGGTCAACAAAACGAGATCGTAGCCAGTGCCGAATTCGACGTCGAAAGCACTGCCTTCAATCGTGCTGTAACGATCAGCAACACCTGCCTTTTCCGCATTCTCCTTCGCGACTTCCAGCACAGGCCTCCAGTCAACCGCAGTGATTTCAGCCTGTTTATTCTGGGCAGCAAAGGCGATCCCGAATAATCCGTGACCGGCGGCGATATCCAGAATTTTCAATTTGCGATCGGCGTTCGGGTCAACGAGTTTTGCCATCAACTGTGCCGGCATCGACATCATCCCCGCCATGCCGCGCGCGAACTTCACCCAGATGGGATTCTCAGGACCGGTCGTGCCTTCTTCACTGACGGCAGTGCCGCCTTTGCGCACCGCTTCGGTCATGTGCTGGAACCCTTCGAGAAGCATCGGAGAGCAAAGAAACTCAACAGCACCGCCGAGATAGCCAGGCGAGCGCTTATCGAGAAACACGGAAGAATCGAGGGTCAGCGCGTACTGATTTCCCTGTTTGGTGAGCATCTCCATGGTCGTCAGATAGTCGCAGAGAACGCGCATTCCCTTTTCCGACGTCTGACAGCGCTTCGCGATCTCGGCGACGGTCGTGTTGCCTTCGGCGATCGCGGTGAACACTTCCAGCTCGATCGCGGCTTTCAAAGCCTCGGTGCGCTGGTGCGCGTTTATAGTTTGGAAAAATAGCTGGGGAGATGGTTGCTGGGCTGCGGAAGTAGACATCTTCAGATCCGTCCTAATCAGTTTTTAAAATCGGTAAAATCCGTGGCTGATACTACCGAATTGGTTCACGCAAAACCATCTCAGCCACAACCGAAGCCATGTTTGCCGCGGCAGGGTGACTGCGACGCAAGCCCGCAATCTGTAACAACGCTTCGCCTGTTCGCGAAAACATCCGAAACAGATCGCCTTCTTCGGCACGAGTTTCTCTAACGACTTGTGACCACTCGGTGCCACCGGCCCAACGGACTGCGGCGCCCGCCGCCGAGAAGTTCAACTCCGGTGCCGGTTCGAGTCCGTGTTTCCATTCTTCGGCGGAAACTTTGAAGCCGATATCTTTGAAACGCGCAAGGGAAGTCACGACGTCGTCGTCCAACTCGAGCTCGCCGTAGTCGCGATCTGCGTCGGCAGTCAATGCGGCCATGATCCCTGCAAGTTCTTTGGGTGCGAGTGAGTTGAATAGATTATTCTCGAGCGCTTCGCCGACGAGCAGCGGCCGATCGATATGAAGATCCGCAAGCCAGCGCCCGCGCTCCGTCACCTTTTGCGCCTCGTAATCGAGATAACCAAACATAGCAAGCACTTTGGCGCGTTGCTCGAAGGGCGTCCAGACTTCTTCGCGCAGTGCCTCGATTCGTCGTGAGGCGCGTTCGAAATCTTCCGCGGTGGTGTGTAGTTGCCAGATCACTTCCGTGCAGCGCGTTTTGTTTGCAGTGGGAGGCAGAAGATTCTCGATCGAATCATCGATGATCTTCAGCGCGTCGGTTTCTTCGGCATCGGCGTCGCGCAATCTTGGTTCGGCCAGCGTGAGCTCTTTGCCGCGTTCGCGAATCTCTTCAAATCCGCGTTCGATCTCTTCGTCGCGCAGCCGGTACACGGGCGAGTAGACACGCCCGATCCGCTCCTGCGGAAAACTGGCAGTGCTTCCGTCTTCACGCAACCCGCGCACACTGCCGTCGCGCTTTTCCGTCACCATCACCAGCCGGCGTCCGGAACGACCGACGCCCACAATGCGTCCGGGTTTTACGACCTCATTCACCCAACGATGAAAAACTTCAGCACGCGTCTGCGGCTTTGCTTCCTGCAAACGCGCGCGAATCCCGACCAGTCGTTCCAGACCGAGCACAACCGAGATCGGCAGATCGCAACCGGCGTCGTTCAGCGCGCTTCGTATCTTTTGCTCACTGTCGTCACGGCTTCGCTCCAGTTGTGTGATCTGCCAGGCGAAATCGCGATAGGCAAAACTGCGCTGGGCAATCTCGCGCACCGACGCAAAGCTCCCGTAGGCGTCGAGCAGATTTAGCAACGTCGTGTAGGTGGCGCGAAATTGACTGACTAGCGCATCCGGCGGTGCTTTCAAAAGCTGTGCGATGCGTTCCGGATCCTGGTGCAGTCCGGGAGCAGCGACGACAAAACCGACGTTGTCTTTTCCGCGACGGCCCGCACGCCCGGTCATCTGCTGAAGCTGGGAAGCAGACAACGTACGCCAGCCGCTCGCGGTGCGCGCATCAGCGCCCGTTAGCACGACGCTGCGAGCGGGAAAGTCGACGCCAGCCGCGACAGTCGCCGTGGCAAAGATTGCATCGAGCAATCCGGCACTCATCAACTTTTCGATCACGAGTTTCCAGGCGGGAATGTGACCGGCATGATGTGACGCCACGCCGCCGCGAATAATCGTGTCCCAATGCCGGTGACCACGAACTTCCGCGTGTTCTTCGACAAACGCGCGCATGAATTCGCGGCGCGCTTCGCGACGACTGTCGTTTGGATCGCGTCGTGTGAGTGCGGCTTCTGACGCGGCTTGATCGCAGCGACGTCGGGTCGGCAGGAAAACGATGGCCGGAAGCAGGTTGTAACCATCGAGTGCCGCGAGCAGTGTGGCCGGCGGCATCTCTGGCATGCGCAGTTTCATCTCGATCTGTAATCTCCGCGTTGCCTGCGGCGCTCTTCTTGTTCGCGCTCGATCATTTGCGCAATTTCGGGATTGAGTTTTCCGTCATCCCTCAGCAGCGGCAGCAAACGTCTGTCCGGCAGCAACACCGCCGAGCGCAACGGCACCGGGCGCTTGCCTGGTCCAGTAATCACTCCACAACGCACGCCACGGATTTCCTCGAGCCACAACGCAAACTCGTGTGCGTTTCCGATCGTCGCCGACAACAACAACAATCGGATTCGCGGCGGTGTCAGGATGATCGCTTCTTCCCAAACGTGCCCGCGATCTTCATCCGCGAGGTAGTGCGCTTCGTCGAGCACAACGAGGTCGGCGCTGACTTCATTGCCGCCACGCAAGGAGTCGAAAAGCTGGTTGCGATAGATTTCGGTGGTGCCGACGATTAGTGGCGCGTCTGAGTTTTCCTTTCGATCACCGGTAAGTATTCCGACTTTGTCGGCGCCGAATTCGTCGCTGAACTCCTGGTATTTGGAGTTTGTGAGAGCCTTCAAAGGCGACGTGTACCAGGCGCGACGCCCGCTCTCCAAAAGACGGCGAATCTCCTCGCGCGCGATCCACGTCTTACCGCTGCCGGTGGGCGCCGTGACCAGCACGTCTTCGAACTCCAGCATCGCCAGCGCCTCGAGTTGAAAGGGATCGGGCTTGAAGGGAGTGGGACGGGGGGTGCCGATGCCTTCGAGCAGCCGCTTGACTTCGCGCGACTGCGGGGGAACAACGCGCGCCGATCGTTCGTTTGCGACCTCGTGGCTGGTTTTGCGGGCGGGGTTTTCGCGGCCACGGCGATCGCGTGATTTGCTTTTATATGGGTTTTTGCGACTGTTTCGACGCACGAATGCATTCTAACTTTGCGAACCTTGAGAGTTACAATGGCGTCTAAGCCTGGTACCCGGATTTATGGCTGAGTTATTCGAAAAGTTTGAGGTCGATCGCGACCCGAGATGGAAGATGCTGACACGTCTCCTCGTCGGTTCGCTAGTCGTGCATCTGGTGCTTTTGTGGACGGCTATTTACGTTCCGAGTGTGCGCGACACCTTGAACATCGCGGCACTGGTTGCGAGTACGAAATTTGTCGATAAACCCTATGAGGCGACGCAGATCGCGAACGAAGTGCAGGTGGTGCAGTTGTTTCGGTATCCGGCTGGCTATTTCACGCCGGACGGTCAAGTTGCCGCTGAGCAGCCGCCGGTAATCAAGGGAGTGGATCCGTTTGCGCCGAAGATAATCTCGCAGGCGAGTTCGTCGCCGCATGTCGAGCCGTCTCCGTCGCCGAGTCCGGTGCCAAGTGTTTCTCCAGAGGCAAGTCCGAGTGCGTCTGTGGCGGCAAGTCCGTCAGCGTCGCCGTCGCCTGTCGCGCAGGCGTCACCTCTGACGCCCGAAGAAGCACAGAAAGAACTCGAGAAGACCGCCGCGCAGAACAGTATGACACTGCCGGAAGAGAGTGAGATCAACAAGCAGCCGCTGAAAGACTTTGCCACCTACGCGAACGATCTGAAGAAGCAGGGCAAACTCGATTTGAACAAACCCTTTGAGATAGTGATCGAAGCGGAGTTGGATGAAAAAGGAAGACTCAAGAACCCGCGCTTCACTAAAACCGAAGGCGACGAAAATCTGAGAGACCTTTTTGGCAAACTGGTGGCGGCCCTGAACGACAGCGGTTTCCTGACGTACCTCCAGCCAATCAGCAAAGACAATCCGAATGCGACGGTGAAGATCACGATCAAGCAGGGCGAGCAGGAAGTGCTGGCCTCGGTTGCGTCGGAGGCATCGTCTCCGGAACGCGCTGAGTCGCTCGCTAAAGCGTTAAATAATCTTCTCTACTTCGGCGCGGGCGCGAGAGCTGGAAAAGATGAAGAAGTGATAATGAAGAACACTAATGCGTCGCCCGACGGGAAGCGGGTTGTGGTTAACTTCTCAATGCCACGTCAGAGCGTAGTTGACATGATCAAGAAGCAGTTGGAGCCCGGAGTTTAAGTCACAGATTTTTCACAGAACCATATTTGGAGTAACTTATTACGCATGAGTTTCGATAAATTCCTAACTAAAGTATTCGGCAGCAGCAATCAGCGGTTTTTGAAATCGATCATGCCGTTGGTCGAGAAGATCAACTCACTCGAACCCTCAGTGCAGGCGCTTTCGGATGACGAATTGCGCGCGCGCACCGCGGCTTTCAAAGAGCGCGTGCAGCAGGCAGTCGGCGACACCAAAGACAAAGACGAACGCAAGCGTCGCGAGCGTGCCATCCTCGACGAGATTTTGCCTGAAGCATTCGCCATTGTTAGAGAAGCCAGCATTCGCACGACCAGCATGCGTCACTTCGACGTGCAGTTGATCGGCGGCATCGTGCTGCACCAGGGCAAGATCGCTGAGATGCGCACGGGCGAGGGTAAAACACTTGTCGCCACGCTGCCTTCTTACCTGAATGCACTCACCGGTCGTGGCGGCGTTCACGTTATTACCGTAAACGACTACCTCGCTTCGCGCGACGCTGAGTGGATGGGCCAGATCCATCGCTTTCTCGGTCTCGAAGTCGGCTGTATCCAGAACGACATGGACGACTTTGAGCGGCAGGCTGCGTACGCTGCCGATATCACTTATGGCACCAACAACGAATTTGGCTTCGACTACCTGCGCGACAATATGAAGTTTGACCTGACCACGTGCGTGCAGCGTGGCCACTACTTCGCAATCGTCGACGAGGTTGATTCGATCCTGATCGACGAAGCGCGCACGCCGTTGATCATCTCCGGTCCATCAGACGAAGCCACAGACAAGTACAAAAACGCCGACGCGATCATTCCTCACTTGAAAAAAGGTGAGGACATCGACGGCAAGAAGACCGGCGACTACGTCGTCGACGAAAAAGCACATACAGCGGTGCTCACGGAAGAAGGCGTTGATAAATCAGAACGCCTGCTCGGCGTCGGCAATCTTTACGATCCCTCGAACATGGAGCTGCTCCACTGCGTCGAGCAGGCTTTGAAAGCGCACACGCTTTACAAGTTGGACCACCAGTACGTGGTCCAGGATGGCGAAGTGATCATCGTCGACGACTTCACCGGTCGTTTGATGAAGGGTCGTCGCTGGTCCGATGGTCTGCACCAGGCAGTCGAAGCCAAAGAAGGCGTCGAGATCGAGAAAGAGAACCAGACGCTCGCGACGATCACCCTCCAGAACTACTTCCGTCTCTACGAAAAACTGTCAGGCATGACCGGTACCGCTGAAACTGAAGCAGCGGAGTTTGCCTCGACTTACAAACTCGACGTCATCGTTATCCCGACGCACATGCCGATGGTTCGTACCGACTTTTCCGACGTGATCTATCGCACGTTGCCCGAGAAGTGGGACGCGGTGATCGACGAAATCAAGGAATGCTATGAGAAAGGTCAGCCCGCTCTGGTTGGTACGGTTTCAGTCGAGAACTCGGAACTGATTTCGCGCCGCCTTTTGAAAGAAAAGGTCCCGCACAACGTTCTGAACGCGAAGTATCACGAACGCGAGGCGGAGATCGTTGCGCAAGCCGGACGAAAAGGCTCAGTGACTATAGCGACCAACATGGCCGGCCGCGGTACAGACATTCTGCTCGGCGGCAATCCTGATTTCATGGCGCGCGAGTTTTTGAAGAAGGACGAGGTCGATCCTGACGAGGCGACGGAAGATCAATGGCGCGTTGCATTTGAGCAGGCCAAGCGCATTGTAGAAGAAGAGCACAAGGAAGTTGTGGGGCTTGGCGGCTTGCACATCGTCGGCACCGAACGTCACGAATCACGCCGCATCGACAATCAGCTACGCGGACGCGCCGGTCGCCAGGGCGACCCCGGATCGTCGCGGTTCTTCCTGTCGCTCGAAGACGATTTGATGCGCATCTTCGCCGGCGACAAGGTCAAAGCGCTGATGCAACGTCTCGGTATGGAGAAAGGTGTGGCGATCGAGTCGAAGATGGTTTCGAAACGCATCGCGGCGGCGCAGAAGTCAGTCGAAGGTCGAAACTTCGAAGCTCGTAAACACCTGCTTGAGTATGACGACGTCATGAACAAGCAGCGCGAGACGATTTACGGTCTGCGTCGTCAATTGATGGAAGAGCCGGATCAGCGCGAGTACCTGATGGGTGATCCGCCGTCATCAGGCGTTGCTTATGATCTTTTGTCTGACATCACGCGGCAGTATCTCAATCCTGATGTGTCGCCTGACGATTGGGATGTCGAGAACTACAAGATCCAGGTTAAGACCATTTACGATTTTGACGCGGATAAAGAACACATTGACATCCCCAACATGACTTCGCCGGAAGTCGTCGACGCGATCTGGGAGCGGCTGAAGGTTAACTATCAGTACAAGGAAGAGCAGATTGGGCCGGAAGCGATGCGCACGTACGAGCGCATCATCATGCTCAACATCATCGATGCGCAGTGGAAAGACCACTTGCTCTCGCTCGACCACTTGAAACAGGGTATCGGCCTGGTGGGTTACGGTCAGAAGGATCCGCTGGTCGAATACAAGAAGCAGAGTTTCGACCTGTTTCAGGAAATGCTCGATCGCATCGACACCGCTACGATTCGATCGCTGTTCAACTTGCAAGTGGTGTCGGAGCAGGCTCCCGAGAGTTTGCAGCAGCGACGCGCCGCGCGCCGGCCGGCTTCATTGAAATTCACCGGACCGAACCAGGGCGCAGCTCCTGCTGGTGAAGAAGACGGTAAAGTAAAGACAGTGGTACGAGACCAGCCGAAAGTTGGGCGCAACGAACCCTGCCCATGCGGATCGGGGAAGAAGTACAAGAAGTGCCACGGCATTAATGCGTAAAGAAACATAGGTCCAATAAGTCCTATTGGACCTATTCCATTCATCTTGACCGCCGAGATCACATCCACAAATCCAGTCGTTCAGGCCATCGTTAGCGGCAAAGCTCCGCAACCTGCGCGTCTCGCCGCAGCGCGTGGAATGTTGCCGTTGCCGCAGAACGATCTGCTCGAGGTGCTCGTCGCGCTCACGGCCAGCGAGGATGCGCAAATCGCTTCAGCAGCAACCGAGACGCTGAAAGCTGAGAATGCCGAAGACCTTCTGGTCGCCGCCACGGGACAGGACACGGCGCCAAACGTTCTCGCGTATCTCGCCACGCAAGCTGACGGCAAGCAGGAAATTTACGAAGCGACAATCCTCAACACGCACACTCCGGATCAGGCCCTCGCAAAACTTGCCGCAACGACATCGCACAGTTCGCTTTTAGAGTTGCTCACAATCAATCAACAGCGATTGGTTCGCTGCCCTGAGATCATCGAAGCGATCCTCGGCAATCCGGCACGCAGCAGTGAAGCTGAACGACGTGCGCGTGAAACACGGGAAGAGTTCTTCGAGAAAGAGCGTGGCGCGCGACAGATCGCTGACGAGTTAAGAGCGCGAGGTCAAAATGCGGCAGCGGAGTTCTTCGAAGCTGCGGAATTAACCACCGCAGCCGGAGAGCTCAGCCTTGAGGACGCATGGATGATTGCCGAGCACATCGAAGTCTCCGATGCCGACCTCGACGACACCTGGTTGCCGGCGGAACGTTTCGACGAACTGATTGTCGAGAGTGCGGCGGAAGTCTCAGCCAACGTGCAGCGAGTCATTGAAAGTGAACGCCTGGAAACGGGCAGCGTCAGCGCAGAGAGAGTCTCGCTTATCCGTCGCATCATGTTTATGAACACCAAAGACCGGATGAAGCTGGCGATGAAGGGAGACCGCGAGGCCCGCAGTATTCTCGTTCGCGATTCCAACAAAGTGGTCTGTTCCGCAGTGGTAAAGAACCCGCGCATCACGGAACAGGAGGTTGAGAATATCGCCGCTATGAGAACGGTGGCCGATGAGGTGCTGCGGATTATTTCCATGAACCGCAGTTGGGCGCGGGCCTACCCGATCATTCACAATCTCGCCCGAAATCCACGGACGCCAATCCCGACAGTAATGAACATCCTGCCGCGAATCAGGACCAAGGACCTGCAAAGCCTGGCGCAGAATAAGAACGTATCCGAGACCGTACGCCGCCAATCCTACCGTCTCCAGCAAGTCCGCGCAGGCCAATAGAAAGACATGTTCGTGACATTTCTCACCGCTTCAAGCCCGATCTGTCACGAAGTTTTTACGAAAGATTGAAAATTGTGCTTGACAGGTTACGGTTCAATCGTATAATTTCACACACTCAGGGACAACAAGAGCGGGCGCGATTTTTATATGGACTTATTTACCCGCTAACGCGCCGCCCGAATGAATCGTTGTGAAGTTGGACGATTCTCATGCTTTGCTGAGCCACCCTGATTTGCCCGACGCCTTCCCGTTACGCTTTGCCCCGCCCGTTCCTGATGGAATTGGCGGGGTTCCCCCTTTTTAAAACACTTAACCACTAAGAAACAAAGGCACAAATTCATTTTTGTGCTTTCGTGTTTTAGTGGTTAAGTTCTACCTCAATAACCTCAGGCTTGTGTGTTGCGAGGTCGACCGGCATCTCCTGACCACTCATGCGCGCGAAGAGTTGTTCGTACTGATCCACCACAGTTTCCCAGTCATAGTGCTTTTGAATGCGTTGTTGCGCCCGGTTGCGGTAGGCCTGGACCAACGACCCATCACGCAAAACCCGCTTTAACTTCTCCGCCAGATCGAATTCATCGATGTAGGGAACGCCTGCTTCGCCCACGACTTCCATGTTCTCGGGGGTAGCGAGTGTCAACACGCAATTTCCATAACCCATCGCCTCGAGCAGCGCAGGATGAGTGCCGCCCACTTCAGTCGCGTGAACGTAGCAATATGCGTTTTGCTGGAGCGCACGATAATCCTGTCCAAACACAAAACCAGTGAAGACGATCCTTTTATCGCCGCGCGCGCTGGCCTTCAGGCTGTCAATGTACTGTTCGGCGTAAGGCGCGTCGCCAACGATCAGCAACCGGTACGCGGTGCGAACTTTCTTAAAAGCCTCGATCACCAGGTGGGCATTGTTCTCAGGTTCGAGCCGAGACACGTACAAAACATACCTGTTTGGCTCGACGCGCCACTTCCGCACCGTATCGCGATCCGGCCGGCGCTCAACTTCGCTTCCGTAAGCAATCATCGTCGACGGGGCATTGTGACGAGCCAGGTAATAATCCTGAATCACCTGCGCGTCGGTCACCATTTCGTTAGGCAACAAGGTCGATAGATACTCAGCAAAACGGTAGTAACGGCGCGCGAGCCAGCTCCACTTCTTCCGTTTATGCTCGAGTCCGTCGACGTTGATTGCTACGGGTGTTCCAGTGAGCCGCAGGATTGGGCTAAAAGGGGCATTGGCGCAGTTACAGATCAACGCTGCATCGTAACGCTTCGAAACTGCGTGAATCGCGGAAAGAAATGTGTGAACGACCGTGTCGAAGTATTTGTGCCTGATCGTGGGCAGGACCTTGAGCCTGACGCCGTGATATTGCAACTGCCGTGGTGAAACGTAGTGAGCGCGGCAATAGACCGTCACTTCATGACCGCGAGCAGCGAGACGAGTTGAGAGGTGCTCGGCGAATGTTTCGAATCCACCGTAGCTGGCTGGAATACCCCGAGTTCCGAGAATAGCGATCCGCATTGACTTACTTTGTGACCCGCGCAACTTTGTTATAGACCGCGAGAGTTCTGCGCGCCGTGTCTAGCCAGTTGAAAGCACTCGCCCTTTTCTGACCTTTAATGCCCAACTCCGTGCGAAGTTCCGAGTCATTTATGAGTCGTTTGATTGCCGCGCCAATGGCTTCGACGTCGAAAGGATCAACCAACAACGCAGCATCACCGACAACTTCGGGCAAGCTCGTCCTGTTGCCGACAATCACCGGAGCGCCACACTTCATCGCTTCCAGCGGTGGCAGCCCGAATCCCTCAAAATAGGACGGATAAACGAAGCAAAGTGCCCCGGAATACAGTGCGGGCAGATCTTCCTCCGGGACGTACCCAGTCAAAACAACTGCCTCTTTTGTCCCACTTTCCTCGAGGGCACGCAAAGTTTCATCGTAAAGCCACGCGCACTTTCCTGCGAGCACGAGCTTAGGCAGCTTAGCGATTGAACCATCTCCTCGCAATGAAGCAAAGGCCTTGATAAGTCGGGCAAGGTTTTTGCGAGGCTGAATAGAACCGACCGACAAAATATAGTCGCCGTCTATCCCATAATTGTGTCGCACTCGTTGAAGTTCCGCATAGTCATGGACCGGCGCGAAGTGTTCGGGCGCTGCGAGAGGGATGGCGTCGACATGGTCCTCTTTAATACCGTAGGTTTCGATTATGTCGCGTCGTGTATGTTCGGAAAGAGACAGAATGCGCGCGGCTCGGCGGGCAGAATGCCGCACAGTTAATCGCAACTGCGTACGGCTGCGACGATTGAAAGTCTGCGGCAAGTGTTCGAACGAGAGATCGTGAATGCTCACTACCACCGGACAGGGGCAAAAGGGAGGAGCCGTGAACTGCACGTGCAGCACGTCGACGGGATTTTTACGGAGTTCGGCGCTGAGCGTGAGTGGGATTCTGATTAACGGCGTGTGCGGAAGAGTTGAGCGAACTTTGAAGTTGGGCCAACGATTTTGGAAGCGATCGCGTGCTTCGTTGGTTGTGACGTAGAGGGTGTAGTCGTTCGTCCGGTCGATCTGCGCCAGGGCTTCAATCAGGTTGATGGCATAGCTTTCGTTGCCGCCGAGCTTCGCCCCAATAGAATGAGCATCGATTGCGATCCGCAAGCTTGCCTCAACAGTTTTCAGCCACAAAAAGGCACAAAAAGCGCAAACGATAAGCAAAGCTCAAGAACGCATTTTGTGCTTTTTGTGCCTTTGTGGCCAATCTATTTCTTGGCTGCCGAGGCTTGCTCGTCGCGCTCGTGGCCGCGAGTGTCGCGCTCGCGGATGCGTGCGGCCTTGCCTCGCAGTCCTCGCAGGTAATAAAGCTTGGCTCTTCTGACGCGGCCTCTTTTTACCAGATCGATGTGGTCGATGATGGTCGCGTGCAGCGGAAAGATTCTCTCGACGCCAACGCCAAAACTGGTTTTTCTGACGGTGATGGTTTCGCGTGCGCCGCCATGTTTGCGGGCAATCACGACGCCTTCAAAAGCCTGCAATCGCTCTTTGGTCTCGGATTCCTTAATCCGCACGTGAACACGGACCGTATCGCCTGGCTGAAACTGCGGAATGTTCTTACGCAGTTGCGTTTCTTCAATATTATCCAATCGATTCATTTCTCGATGCTCCTTAAATCTTCGCTTTATTCTTTCAGCAAGTCAGGACGTTTACGTCTCGTTTTTGCGATTGCTGCTTCTTTACGCCAACGCTCGATCTCCGCGTGATTTCCACTCAATAAAACTTCCGGCACTTTCATCCCGCGAAATTCGGGTGGCCGCGTGTATTGCGGATGGTCCAACAAACCTTCTGAAAACGACTCAAACAGCGCCGAAGTCTCGCTGCCCAGTGCGCCGGGCAACAATCGAACAACGGCATCTATCAAGACCATGGCTGCCGGCTCACCGCCTGACAAGACATAGTCGCCAATCGAAACTTCATCAGTCGCCAACGCGTCGGCGACTCTCTCATCGACTCCTTCGTAACGCCCGCAGAGAAGCACGATCCGGGACGTGTTCTGTGAAAGATCCTGCGCCAACGACTGCGAAAAGACCTGACCCTGGGCCGACAACAAAATCACGCGCGTATTCGGCGGAAAATCTTCCTTGCGAGAAGCGCCAGTTAAAGCTTCCACACCGGCGAAGATCGGCTCGGGTTTTAGTATCATCCCGTCGCCGCCGCCAAACGGCCGATCGTCTACGACGTGGTGTTTGTCAGTGGTCCACTGCCGCAGATCATGCGCTTTTACTTCCACCAGCCCCGCGTTGCGCGCCCGCCTCAAAATCCCACAATCGATCGCTTCGCGAAAGAAGTCGGGAAAGATCGTGATGATATCGAAGCGCAGCATCTCAAAGATCCAACAGCCCTTCCGGAGGGTCGACGACGATCGTTTTATTTGCGGCGTCGACTTTGACGACGATTGAATCTGCCAGCGGGATCAATCGTTCTTTGCCGCGTTCGTCGTTTACTACCAGAATCTCGGCGCCACCGGTTTTAAGCACTGAGCTGACCTGGCCGATGTCTTCTGAACCGACCTTGACCGTGCAGCCTTCCAGTTCCCAGTCGTAATAATGATCGGCGGGAAGCGGGACTCGCTCCGATTCGGGTACCCCGAATTCAAAACCAACCAACTCTTTCGCTGCATCTACGTCGTCGTAACCAGCGATTTTCAATACCACTCGATCGTTTTGAAACCAGTAATCCTCGAGTCGTTTCGTGCTTCGTTCGCCGCCTGGCGAAACGAGCACGAGCTCTTCAACGTTTTCAAACCGCTCGGGAAAGTCTGTTAAAAGCTCCGCAACGATTTCACCTTTAAGGCCGCGAGGTTTGACCGCCCGAGCGATAACTATCAATTCCTCACTCAACAATTTCCACCAGGTAACGACGATTCTTGCTGGCGCCGGCGATGCGCGCCAAAGAACGCAAGGCGCGAATGGTTTTGCCCTGCTTACCGATGATCTTGCCGACGTCGTTCGGCGCGACACGCACCTCAATAAGCGTGGCTCCGTTGCGCTGCTCGACTTCGCGGATGTCGACGTTCTCGCTATCGTCGACCAGCGCCTTGACGATCATCTCAATCGCGTCTCGCATGACGTTTAGGCCTGTGTTTCAGTGGCTGCCGCAGCCTTGGCGCTCGCCTTGATCAGCCGGATAACGGTGTCAGTCGGTTGCGCGCCCTTCTCGATCCAGTAATTAACTCTGCTCAGGTTGAGTTTGATCTCGGCGGGATCTCTCGTGGGGTTGTACGTGCCGAGATTTTCCAGGTAGGCGCCGTCGCGTTTCGACTGCTTTTCTTTAACAACGACGCGGTACGAGGGGCTCTTCTTCGCGCCAGTGCGCATTAACTTAATCGCTAACATTTATCTTCGTCTCTTCTTTCGTTTCTTTTTCAGTTTCTTCTTCGATGGTCCAGCCGGTAAAGAGGGCAACGACGGCATCTCGCCTTCTTCTCCAGCGAATCCGGCCATGTCAGGCATGCCCGTCATCTTTCTCAACATCTTGCTTTTGAATCCGCCGCCGCCAAACATGCCAGCGCTCGAAAGCTGGCGCATCATCTGCCGCATTTCAACGTACTGCTTGATGAGTTGATTTACGCCGGCGACCGTTGTTCCCGATCCACGAGCGATGCGGCGCCGGCGATTCGCGTTCAAAATGCGATGATCGTTGCGTTCTTCCCAGGTCATCGAGTCGATGATGGCTTCAGTGCGTTTCAGCTCCTTTTCCATCATCTGAGATTGTTCTTCGTCCAACTGCGGCATGCCGATGCCGCCGAGAAGCTGGTCCGGCAACAGCTTCATTATTTTTGAGAAAGAGCCGAGTTTCTTTACCTGGCGCAGCTGCGAACGAAAGTCGTCCAACGTGAATTCGTTCTTTTGCAGCTTCTGGAGCTGTTCTTCCGCTTCCTTCTGATCGACCTTCGATTGTACTTCTTCGATCAGCGAGAGAACGTCGCCCATGCCGAGAATTCGTTGGGCTACGCGATCCGGATAAAACGGCTCGAGCGCGTCGTAGCGTTCGCCGACGCCGACAAACTTCACCGGTTGTCCGGTAACCTGCTTGATCGAGAGCGCCGCACCGCCGCGTGCATCGCCGTCCATCTTCGTCAGGATGACGCCTGTGATGCCGACGCGACGGTGAAACTCTTCCGCCGAACGAACCGCATCCTGGCCTGTCATGGCATCAGCAACGAAAAGGATCTCGACCGGATGAGTCTCTTTCTTGATGCTGACCAGTTCTTCCATCAACTCGTCGTCGATGTGCAGGCGGCCTGCCGTATCGATCAGCAGCGTGTCGAAGCCTGTTTGCTGCGCGTGCTTTTGCGCTTCACGCACCAGGGTCAAGGGATCGTCGCTTTGCGGATATTCAAAGATCTGTTGGCCAGTCGCTTTCGCGATGACCTTCAACTGCTCGCGTGCTGCCGGCCGGTAAACGTCAACGGAAAGCAAGAGCGGCTTTCGGTCCTGATTGGCCGCGAGCCAACGGGCGATCTTTCCTGTCGAGGTGGTTTTACCCGAGCCCTGAAGGCCCACCACCATCACGGTGTTCGGTATCTGTCTGGTGAAGACGAGCCGTGACGACTGTCCACCGAGCAATTCAACCAGTTCGTCGAAAACAATCTTGACGACTTGTTCTGACGGCTTGAGTTCCTGCCAAACCTGCTGCCCTTCGGCCTTCTGCTGAACAGAGCTGATAAAGTCTTTGGCGACTTTATAGTTGACGTCGGCTTCCAGCAGTGCCAGACGGATTTCTCGCAGCGCAGCATTGACGTGCTCTTTTGTCAGCACGCCCTCGCCCCGCAAATTCTTTAGCGTGCGTTTTAATTTATCCGAGAGCGACTCAAACATATAACCTAGGCGAACTTCCGCGCTGCGGACGGAAACGGAAATGATAACGACCGGCCTTAGGGGTGTCAAGGCGGACAAGTCGTTGTTACTGATATAGTTTGAGGAAGAAATTTTTGCTAAAAATCACCCCTCTGTACGGAAGAAAACTGTACGATCTTCGTATCCTGTGTTAAATTCAGCACGAATAAACGTTTGCGCGGCTAAAAGTAAACGGATAGCTGAGGCGGTTTTCCCTCCCATAACCAAAAAGCATCATGAAAAGTCCTCTTCATTGATCTTTTATAGGTACTAAATGGATAAACGTGTGGGTCACGGACCGCTTGGCCGAGACCAAAAGCCCCCTACAGAGCGAGGTGTGGTCGATCTCGCTGACGCTCGGGTTAGGATTCGCTCACGAAAGCCTACCTCCGAGGGATTAATGCGCGAATTGGACGAAGTCCGTTCGCTGCTGGACCAGGGTCTTTCCACTGAAGCCAAAGATCGGCTCGCGCTACTGATCAATAACGCACGCAACCACGTTACTGTGCTCGCGCTTGCGAGGTGTGCCCTTTCCACCGCGCTCGAGCAGCAGGGTCATTACCGCGATTCACTGGCGGCTGTGGCTATGTATGAAACGCCTGAATCGCGCGCCAAGCTCGATGAACAGACGGTAAGTTACCTCCGTGTTCAGATCGGCCTCGCCTATAACTATAACGGCGACCATCCGAAGGCGATCGCGATGCTCAAGTCGACCTTGCGCGACTACGCTGAAAGCGGGGTTGCGAACCTGGGCCACATTTACGCCGCGTTATCGCGTGTTTATCGAAATATTAACGAATATCCAATAGCCCGCGACTACGCGCAACGAGCGTTGGAGCACTTCCGCCAGACTGGTGAATGGCGCGGACTTGCCGAGGCCTATTTCGGCGTGGGTATGGCTGATCTTCATGAAGGTAACTACGAGGCTGGGCTGGAAAACCTCGGACAAGCACAAAAGCTCATTGGCGAGAGGCCTGCCGCTTACGTGTTGGGCCGGACTTACGCAAACATGGCCGGCGCCTGCTGGTTTCTGAAACGACCGCAGGAAGGCATCGACTACCTTAAGAAGGCAATCACTTACTACGAGCGTACCGATCACAAGACAAACGCTGCAGACGGCTATAACAATCTCGGTATCAATCTCATCTTGATTGGCCAGTGGGACCGCGCCCAGGAAGCTTTGGAGCGCGCGTTTGCACTTGCTACTGAAGTGGATGAGCGCGGCGCTAAAGTGCCGATGATCCTGGATTCGTTGGGTGAGCTTTGCATGCTGCGCGGCGATCTCGATAAGGCGAAGGATTACCTGGTCAGGGCCGTTGCGCTCGCTACTGAAAACGGCAACAAGTGGTACGCCGCCCAGGCCTTGAGAACACTCGGTCGCTGTTATCTCCTCATCGTCGATCCCGAAAAGGCACTCGCGAAAGCCCAGGAAGCGCTCACTTTGGCAGAGACTATAGGCGATCGCCAGGCCATTTGTGAGTCGCGCCTGATAGCAGCGGAAGCCCACTTGTTAAACCGGAACCTGGAGGATTGCAGCAAAGAGCTACAACGGGTGAGTGAGGCAACGACCGACTCCGCCACCGATCTAGGTTTCACCGGAGAAGCGCACCGACTGAACGGCATGCTGAACATGGCCCATAACGACGCAGCCGCAGCCGCACAGCATTTTGGGAGCAGTGTTTCGATCTTCGACATGCTCGGGGATCGCTATCGCGCCGCGCGCGCGCACCTCGAGTTAGGCCGTGCCTACGCGATTTTCCTGCCTGAGCGTGCTGGAGAACATCTGAGCCGTGCTTTGAATACATTTCGAGAATTGGGCGCAAAACTCGATTTGTCGCGCGCCGAGGAAGAGCTGAGAGATCTCACTCGTTCAACTCCGGAACGCATCCAGGAGCAGTCGGCTTTGACGCAACTGCTGACCCTGCGTCTCGCTGAGGCGGTGGCTTCACGTGAACTGCTTTTGCGCGAACTTGCAGCGGTCATGCGTCAGGAAACCGGCGCACAACGAGTAGTGATCACTGAAGAAGGCGAACGTCGCCACCCGAAAGTTGTTGTTGCCCATGGCTGCACGCCCGCGGACAGTCAGAAGCTCGCGATGGAGCTTGACGCTCTCGCCGACGAAGCGGCACTCGAACGTTATTGTCGCAAGCACGACGCGAAAGTGATTCTGTTGAAATCTTCGAACGCTCCGGAGGCGAAGTTGTATTTGGCGCCGCGAAACCGTGCGTCGTTGCCGAAGGGAGTTGCGCTGGAGCCGTTGCTGCGCGTGGTTGAGTTGGGAATGGACGTTTGTGCGTTGCGTGCGGGGGCTCAGAAGAGCGGGACTCACGAAAACTCCGACGAATTGACCGGCACGAGCCTGATGCCGGGGTTCATCCACTCCAGCCCCGCGATGACGCAGTTAGTTGAAGAAGTTCACAAGATTCGATCTTCGGACGTGACGGTGCTGGTAACGGGCGAGTCGGGGACTGGCAAGGAACTGGTGGCGCGCGCGATCCACGCGATCTCTTCGCGGCGCGCGAAAGTCTTCGTGCCGTTCAACTGCACCGCAGTGCCAAAGGAGTTGTCAGAAGGTTATCTTTTCGGATACCGGCGCGGGGCTTTTACGGGCGCGGTTTCCGATTCGGCGGGCGTAATTCGTACCGCGGCGGGCGGCACGCTCTTCCTCGACGAGGTTGGCGATTTGCCGCTCGACGTCCAGCCAAAGTTGCTGCGGTTTTTGCAGGAAGGCGAGATTCAACCCTTGGGCGAACAACGCCCGAGCAAGGTTGATGTGCGCATAATCGCCGCGACCAACACCGATCTGGAAGACATGGTATCGCAGGGTCGCTTCCGCGAAGACCTTTATTACCGGCTCAATGTAATTCGCCTGCGCGTGCCGCCTTTGCGTGAGCGCCGCTCGGAGATTCCGACGATCGTCAATTATTACGTCAATCACTATTCGGCAAAATTTGGCCGCAAGGACATACAGATCACGCCGCAGGCTGTGGATTTGTTGATGGTGAGCGATTGGCCGGGAAATGTGCGGCAACTTTGTAATGAGATTCAGCGCACCGTGGCTCGTTCTGAAGACGGCGCTGTCATCAGACCGGAGCATCTATCGCCCGAACTGAAACGTACCTCTTCTCCTACCACGCCGTCAGCCGCTTCGATTGCCAGCATCCCGTCGTCCTCAAACCTGCAAAGTGCAGGCCCCGGCACCCTCGCTGAAGCGCTCGCCGAGGTTGAACGCCGTATGATTGCGGATGCCTTGCGCCGGCACGGCGGCAACATCTCGCGCGCCGCGCGTGAGCTTGGTCTAACTCGTCGTGGTCTGTATCTGAAACTCGAGCGCCACGACCTCAGCGCCAGTGCCTAATTAGACTGAAATTCTCTCACGCCGCTGGTTTTCCGCTGCGCGATTTCCTGTGCAATCTTCGAGATTCTGTCGATATCAAATGGTTTAGCGACCACCCAGTCAGCTTTTACGGCGTTTCTGGTCTGCACGCTGATGGCGTCAGCCCAACCGCTGATAATCGCGACCGGCATTGTTCGCGAGCGTCCTCGGATTTCGGTGACCAGCTCCCATCCGCTCATCGCAGGCATTCCGATGTCTGTAAAGACCGCATCAAACTTTCCGTTGTGCTGGTCGAATAACGCCAGGGCAATCTCGCCGCTTTCGGCTGATACTACTTCGCAGCCTTCAGCCTCCAGCGCTTCGATCAGGACCTCGCGGACGTGTGTTTCGTCGTCAACCACCATCACGCGCACCTTGTCTTCCGAGGCCTTGGTTACTATTGCGGGAGCGGTAGTCCCTTCGGCCTTTGCTACCACCTGCAACACTTTTGGCAGTGAGATCTTGAAGGTGGTGCCGCGGCCGGGTTCGCTATCGACTTCGATGGAGCCTTCGTGGCGTCGGATAATACCGAAGCTGACGGCCAGGCCCATGCCGGTGCCGGCCTTGCCTTTGGTTGTGAAGAACGGATCGAAGAGGCGCTGTTTGACTTCCGGCGTCATTCCGGTGCCGGTGTCTGTGATTTGAATGATGACGTTGTCGCGGTTTTCCTGAGTGGAAACGCGCACCTCGCCGCCGGATGGCATGGCGTCCACGGCGTTGTAGATCATGTTTACCAGCACTTCGCGCAGCTCGACGGGGTCGCCCTTGATGTAGGCCTTGCAGTCGGAGTGGAGGGCGAAGCGGATGGGCGCGAATTCCGAGCGCGATTCCCATCGTGGACGGGTCATTTCGCAGGCGTCCTTGAGCAGGTCGGCGATGGTAATTGTTTCGAATTCGCGGCTCGGGCGCTGGCGAGCGAAGTCCTGGATGCGGCGGATGATGTGAGCGCCGTCTTCAGCGCTCTTGATAATCAGCTCAAGACCGGCTTCGATTTTGGCAGGATCATTGCTGTTTCTAAGGATTAACTGCGCCCTGCCAAGGATTCCGGTCAACGTGTTGTTGACGTTGTGCGCTACGCCAAAGGAAAGCTCGCCGAGTGCGGCCATCTTCTGCGCGTGAATCTCCTGCTCGCGCTGTGCCTCGTGACGCGAGTGAGCCTCAGCGATCATCTCAAGACACTTCTTCAACCGTTCCCTTGTGGCATGCTGCTGCGAATTCGCGAGCAATTGATTTGCCTGCGCCCCAATCTCCCGCCTCTCATCATCTGCAAGCTGATCACACATCTCCTCAATAAGTATCAGCAGCGCACTGCCCGCTGCTTCATAATTCCCACAACGTTCAGCTACTCGTTGTGCTCTTTCGAGATTAGGTTTAGCCTCGTGTTTCCTTCCAAGACGACATAGTACGATTCCACGGGTCGTCAGAGCTTCCGCAAGAAAGGCTTCTTCACTACTTTTTTCCAAGGTATCAACCGATAGGTTAATTGCGTGCTCCGCGAAATCATACCTATTCGACGCGACGTACAGTTGAGCCAATGTTTCGTCAACTTGCGCACGCCTCACAGTGTCATGAAGCATCTCGAATAGCCGACGAGCACGGTCAAGGTGAATACAAGCGTCATCAAATCGTTTCAAAAACGACAACAAATAACCATAATTATTCTCAACGATTGCAGTATATCTGTAGTTTCCAACCCGCTTAAAGTGATCTAGCGCTTGACTATAGTGATCGAAAGCTCGCTCGAAATGCGGAGTTTGATCTTCAGCTATACCCAAGTCTTTGAATGTATTAGCAATTTCTAGATGTAAGCGACCTTTTTGCCAATGTCCAGAACGCTCTAAAAGAGGCATAGCCTCCTCTAGTCGAACAAGGGCGTCATGCAAACGTCCAGCAAGCCTCTCAACTACTGCTAACCTGATTAGGCCTACGCTTTTGACTTCGCGGTCTTCGTCACTAAGACACTGAAGAGCGGAGTGCAAAGTTAACTCTGCAATATCAAACGCACCTTGGTGGTAATAACAACAGGCTAATTCAATTCGACCTTCGGCTGCGCGTTTCGTTTCACCCATTTGCTCGAAAATTGCGATTGACCCACTCAATAATGCTTCCGCAGGTTTTCTACCCCCTGGAATCCGTTGAGAACTTGCCACCCAACCACTCAAAGTGCCTGCTACAAGCAATAGCTCAGCGAAAGCTAAATTAGTTAATCCGAAGTGGCGAGGCCATTGGCCCAATGTCCACCAATGCTCTAGGGCCGCACACCCCGAATCGTAATCTCCAGCCTCAAGTTCCTCGCGCGCTATGGCGCAGCAGGCGATAACTTGTTCGCTCTGAGTCAAGGGGGAAGTCTCAAGATGGCTTGTAGCGGGGGTATTCACGAGTTTTCAGTGAATTGGTTAGAGATGCCTTTCCATTGACTAGGTTGTATGCAGTGACACCGTGGTATACATCCGCTTGTCTCGTTTACATATAACTTACATTTGATTGTTAATTAAAGAGTTATCACATCGCGGAATATGAATTTCGCCTAGATGTCTATAACGTAGCCACGTTCATATGTGAGTTATTGTCAAATTCTGACTTCGGTGTAAACTATTGAAATTGTGGACGTTATTGGCACCGTCCTTTAACTTTCATGATGGCATGCCACTTGAGAACCGAACGTATGAAAGGCCCAAGCGAATCATTCACATTAGGAGAATTTAACATGACTCTCAAAAGAATCTCTTTGGCGACGTTCATGACTTTAGTTTTAACTGCAACGTCTTTGGCTAGTTCGCGCACCGGCACCATGATCGGCTCCAGCACCGGCACCATGATCGGCTCCAGCACCGGCACCATGATCGGCTCCAGCACCGGCACCATGATCGGCTCCAGCACCGGCACCATGATCGGCTCG